>Ga0256407_10012370_pt1 | contig 11619 bp, 4 predicted proteins | sample RumenRJG_04DNA_FD_193489 | JGI IMG/M metagenome (GOLD analysis project Ga0256407, IMG submission 193489) | Bovine rumen microbial communities from Lethbridge, Alberta, Canada - RJG_04 | ecosystem: Host-associated > Mammals > Digestive system > Stomach > Rumen | place: Canada: Alberta | collected... | reverse complement strand
TATAAAATAAACAATTCAAATAATTTAATAGTAAATATTGAATTAACTCAATTTAATTCAAATATAAAAGTAAGATTAAATCAAACTTCAAACATTTCTTCTTCATATGGAATAATATCACTGCCCTATTCATATGAATATAATAATATAATAATAAATAGAACATTAAATTTAGGTTCATTAACTTTAACAAATGAAGTAATTTCATTAATAATTCCATTTTTTATTTATGATACGACATTAACTTTTGAAAATACAACAATTAATGTTGGAAATGATAATTGGAATTTACAATATTCAAATAATACAATTATAATAAATACTCCTTTAATTAAAGTTAATAATAGTTATACAAATAATAATTTTTCAATTATTTTAGAATTATATTGTGAAAATTGTGATGAGAATAATGCAATTACTAAAGGAAAAAAAATTCCTGATTATACTTTTTTTATTACTGATAAAGAAAATTTAAATATTTCATATTTAATTTCTTGTTCATATTTACCAAATATTAATTCAAATAGTTCATTTAATATTTCATGTATTCCTTTTAGCACTGGTGATATTACTTATTACAATGTAAAATCAAATTATTTAAAAAATGGTTTTTTAATTATAAATGAAACAAATAATTCTTTATCATCTTCTTATAAAAGTAATAGAGATAATTGTGAAAGTTTATTAAATGGAGATTCAATTTTTTTTGATTCTAATGATAAAGAAAAAAATTATTCTTTTATTTTAAATTCACCTTTTAATATAACTGAAGATAATTTTCCTATTTTATATTCGAATTCTACTAATATTACTAATGAATGTTTTATTAATAATATTAATGAGAAAGAAATTATTTGTAATGTTGATAGTAATAAATATATTTATTTTAAAAATAAAGATGAAAATATTTATTATATTTATGAAAAAAAATTTTGTGGAGATGCTTTTACTGGAATTATGGTTTATGTTGAAAATGGAAATTTTATTAAAAATGGTTTTTTATTTTTAATTTTAATTTTGATTTTTTAGATATTAATTTTTAATAGTATTTTTATATTTTTTAATTTTTTTTTTATTAGTTTTTATTAAATATTTTAATATTCAAAATTTAAAATATTAAAAAAATTAAGTATTTTATGAAATAATAGTTTATCCTTTATGGATAAAATAAATGATAATGGGATTAATGGGATTGAATTATAATAAATTAAAATTCAATTAAGTTCTATGATAAAATAAATTATAAATATTAAATTTATAAGTAATCAACATAAAAATAAATATATAATAAAAAATAAAAAAGATTTTTATAAAAAATAATAAAAAAAATGAGAAAAGCAATTTCATATTATAAAGAAGATGATACATTTAATATAATACAAAAAGCAAGAAAAGAAAATTATAGTAGATTAAGTGTAAAATATTTAGATGATAATATTGCAAAAGAATTAAATAATTCAAAAATTTCAAAGGCAATTTTATCAGAATTAGTAAATGATATTAAATATTCAATTAATATTGAAGATGATGATATATTTAATGAAATAAAAAAAGATGAAAAAAAAAATAATCCAAAATTATTTATAAATAATATAGAAGACAATCAAAAATCTTCTATAATATCAAACTCAAGTTCTCAAAGTAAAGAATCAAATCAAAGTGAAAAAATTGAATTATCACATAATAATAATAATTATTCTTTTAGAAGTAATAAAAATACAATGAAAAATAATAATAGACTTACTCTTGATAATAAATATTACATAAAAAGATATTTAAGTAATAAAAATATTTTAGAAGTAAAAAATACGAATATAAATGAAAATGAAAAAAATGAAATGAGTGAAAATATAAGTAATAGTAATGAAAAAAATAGTGAAATGAGTAATATAAAAATAAAGGATGTAAGTAATGATATAAGTTATGATTTAAGTAATGAAATAAGTGATTTAAATAATAATATAATGAATAAAATAGAAAAAAATATAAATTTATATAAACAAAATAGTATTCAAAAGAAAAGTTCATTAAAAAATGTAGAAGTAAAAAAAATCAATTTATATAAAAATGATACTTTAAATAATAAAAATCTTATTAAATCACCATCTTTTAATCTTCAAACTAAGAAATCTGTTAGATTTGAAATTCCACTTGAACATACAAATACAGGGAAAAAAAATAATAATAATATTTTTAATCCAATAAGAAAATTAAGTGATGGAAATAATTTTATTAAAAATTTTAAAATAAATGATAATGATGATGATGATAATGAAGAATTATATAAAAGAACTCAATTAACAAATAGAAATATTTTAGAAATAAATGAAATAAAATATGATTTAAAAAAAAGTATTGTATTAACAAGAAGAGAAAAATTTAAATTATCAGAATTAAATACAAAAACTTTTTTATATGATCATGATGAGTCATTTCAAAGTGATGAACAAAATGAAGATGAAACAAAAGAATTAATAAAACAAGAAAAATTAAATTTAGATAAAGAAAAAAATTATAGAGAATTACAAAAAAAAGGAATGGTATATGATTCATTAGATGAATATAATGATGATATTGATATTTCTACATTTTTTATTCATCCTGATTCAAAATATTTAATTACTTTAGATTTTTTAGTTTTAATTTGTGTAATTTATAATTTAATTTATATTCCTTTTTTTTTAGGTTATAATGAAATTTATTGTAATTTAGGAAATTATTTTTCTATTACAAGTTTAATTGATTTATTTATTGATTTTATTTATTTTATTGATTTTATTATTCATTTTTTTGTTGCTTATTATAATGAAGATGATATTTTAAAAACAGAATTACATTTAATTATTATTAATAATTTAAGAACTTGGTTTTTAATTGATTTAATGAGTGTTATTCCCTTTAAAACTATTTTTGCAATTTATGATACACAATGTAAAGATATTCATTTTTTAAGTTCATATAAATTTCAAAATCATTATTATTATTTATTAGTATGTTTAAGATTAATGAAAACATTTAGATTATATGAAAACGCTTTTTTTGCATATTGTAATGAAAAATTAGATAAACATGTTCATTATAATAATTATTTTAATTTTTATTTAGGGGGAACAGTATTTTTTACAACAATACATTTAGTTACAAATATCTTAATATTTATAGGAAAAAATGATTATCCAAGTTGGATAATAAAATTTGGTTTTTCTGATTATTCATATGGAGAATTATATTTTATAGGAATTTATTATATTATTACTACAGTTACTACAGTTGGTTATGGTGATATTACTTGTGCTACACCAAATGAAAAAATTTTTGGAATTATTGTTGAAATTGTTGGTATTATTGCTTATTCTTATGTTTTAACTTCTATTAGTAATTATGTTAGAAGTAAAAAAGATGCTGAAGAAGAATATTTTAAAAAATATAAAATTTTACAAGAAATTAAAATTACTTATAAAGATTTATCTGATGATTTATTTGATAGAATTAATCGTTATATTAAAAATAAACAAAATAATGAAGAACAAGTTAAAAATTTAATTGAAGAATTACCTATTTCATTAAAAAATACTTTAGTTTATAGTATGTATCAAAATATTATTGAAAATTTTATTTTTTTTAAAAATTTTGAAAATAGAGATTTTATTGTAAGAGTTATATTATGTTTTAATCCTATTTTAGCAGTTAAAAATGATATTTTAATTAAAGATGGTGATTTTGTAGAAGATATAATTTTAGTTAAAAAAGGTAAAATTGGTATAGAATTACCAGTAAGAATTAGTCCAGAAAATGCATTAAAACATACAAAAACAAGAAAAAGTTTTTATTTCCCAACAACAAAAACTCAAAAAGTTCATTCATTAAAAAAACAAAATACAAAATTTAATCCTTTTCATGGTTATACGTCAAGTTTTGAAGATTATGAAAATGAAGAAATATTAATTGAATATCAAAATTTAAAATTATTAGATATAAGAAGAAATGAACATTTTGGTGATGTTTTAATGTTATCTAATGAGAGATCTCCAGTAAGTGCAATTGTTAAATCTAAAAAAGCAGAATTATTTTATTTAAATAAAAAAGATTCTATTGAAATTTCTAATGAATATCCTCAAATTTGGTCAAAAATACAAAAAAAATCAATTTTTAATATGAAACAAATAAAAAAATTAATGGGTAAAGTAATGAGAATATTTTATAAAACAAAAGGAATAAAAGGAATAAATAAAAATGTGGATAAAACAAATATTACTAATTTATCATATAATTCATTTGATGATAAATCAATATCTTCTGTAACACAAAATGATGATTTAAATTCTCCAAAAAATAATTTTAAAAATAATAAATATTCAAATGTTGCAAATGGAAAACAAATAATAAATAATTTAAAAACTATAAAAGAAGTAACTTATATTGAAGATTCTGATACAATAAGTAAAATAACTCATCAATCAAAAATTTCAAAAAATAGTAATGAAGAAGAAAATATTGATAATATTGATAATAAATTTGATAGTGTATTTGATTCAGATTCAAGTAATTATAATTATAAAAAATCATTTAAAGATGATTGTACAATTAAAATGGATCATGTATCAAATGCAAATATTGATTTTTCTGAAATTTATTCTGATAGAGATATATCAAAAAATTTTATTAATGGAAGAAATAATTTAACTCCATTTAAACCAAATGAAATTAATAGTGAAATATATGAAAATGAAATATTTAAATATACACCAGATGATAATATTGATATTGAAAATAATAAAAAACATAATGATAATTTACCAAAAATAATGGTTAATAATAATAATATTTCTATTTGTTCTACTGAAATTTCTTTTTCTATTTCTAGTAAATATGAAAATATTGATGAATTAAGTGATTATAAATATTCCAAATCTCCTATTTTAAGAAGGAAAATTAAAACAATTTTAAAAGAAAAAAAAGAATTTGAGTCAGAAACTTTTGAATTTAGTAAATATAAAACAAATAAACCATTTAATAAATCAAATGGTTCTTTTGGTTCTTTTCATAAAAAAAAATCTACATATTTAAAAAATAATAATACAAATAAAACTAAAAAATATTCACAAGATACATCAAGTGATAAATTAATAACAATTAAAACATTAAAAAATAATCCTAATTTTAATTTTTTAGATTTAATTAATGAAAATATGGAAAAAAATGGTCATCATAAATATATTACGGGGAATGAATTACCAACTTTTAATGATTTATTTCAAAATTTTTTAGATAGAAAATTAGAAAATCAAAAAGAATATGAATTTGAAAAAGATGTATTGAGTAAAAAAATGAGAAGATTAAAAACAACAAAATCTACTAAATCTCCTAATAAATCTTTAAAAAGTCAAAGTATTGATAATGATTCATTTTGATAGTGTAATAATAAATTCTTATAAATATACTTATGTTTAAATTAAAAAGAATAAAAGGTAAATTTAAAATTATAACATTATCAAGAAATTAATATTGAAAAATTATTTGTTTTTTATTTGTTATTTAATTCAAATTTATTAATAAGGAAAAAAGAATCATAACTATTATTTTAATCATTGTTTATTTCAATTATAAATTATTATTTATCATTAAATTTTTTATATATATTTTATAATAAATAAATATAAATTTTAATATTTATATATACTTTGTTATATTTTAATAAACATTTTATAATTTTTTTTTAATGAAAATATTATAATTTCATTTTTTTTACTTAAAATAAAAGCTCTTTAAATAAATTCATTTTATAAAAAGTTATTATTTATATTTAAATTATAACCAAAAAACTTAATTTTTTTATCTCATAATGGAAATTAATTTCATACATTGAATAAAAGAAATAAAATTTTTTGTTAAGTTAAAAATATAATAGTAATATATTTGAATATTATAAATAGTAATTTGATAATTATCAAAAATTTAAAAATAATTTTAATTAAAATAATTTCCTTATTTGTTTCTATAAAAAAAATATGAGAAAAGCAAGATCATTATATAAAGAAGATACAGAATTTGATTTAATTCAAAAAACAAAAAGAAGTAGTGCAGGATATAAAATAAATATAAATTATGCAGATGATTTTAGCAATAATGATATACATAATTCAAAAGTATCAGTTGCAAATTTCTATTTAACAGGATTAGTGAAAGAAATGCAAGAAACAATGTTATATCTTGATGAAGATGATATTTTTTCTGAATTAAATAATCAAAAAATTTCAAATAAAAAAATTCCAAAAATAAAAATAAATGGTATTGAAAATAAAGGAAAAAAAAATTCTCTCAGTAAAAATTTATCATTAAAAAAAAATATGTCTTTAAAAAATTTACCTTTAAATAAAAAATCAAGTATAAGATCAAATAAAAGTAAATCTCATTCAAAAAATAAACATAAAAATCCAAAAACAAGTAGAAGTATAAAAAGAAAAAATACTAATAAAAGTAATAAAAGTAATAAAAGTAATAAAAATTATCCTTTATCAAATAGAAGTAATAAAAAAAGAAAAATTAGTGATAATACAAATAATAATGGAAGAATTAATATTTCAATAAATAAAGATAATAAAAATAAAAAAATGAAAAGAAATTTAAGTGGTCATAGAGATTATATATTAAAAAAAGAGAAAGAAAAAATAAAAAAAATAGAAAATGAAAATAAAGAAAATTTAACTCAAATTGGATTTAAACATATGAATTCAGTAAATTCATATTCATTTACAAAAAAAAGTTCATTTAAACCAAAAGAAATAAAAAGATTTAGTTATTATATGAATCCAACACAAAAATTTTTAAAACCATTTCGTACATCAACTGTAAAATCTCAAGTATCAAAATCAGTAAAATTTAAATTTGATTTATCAAAAAAAACTTATACAAATACATTTACAAATAATGGATTTCAAAGAAAAAAAATTAAACCTGAAATAAGAAGATGGAGTGAAACAAAAAGAAGAAAAAGTAATATGGAAAATAGTTTATTTTCTTTTTTTCAAAGACCAGAATATTTTGAAGAAAATCATCCTAGAAAAACTCAAAGTAATGATTTTCAAAGAAATTTATTATTTGTTAATTTTAATCAAAATGATGATAATAATGAACAATTATTTAAAATGAGTCATATAAGTAATAAAAATATTTTACAATTAAATGAAATAACACAAGATTTAAAAAAAAGTATAATTTTAACTGGAAGAACTATAAATATAAAAATGCAAGATTTAAATAAAAAAAGTTTTTTATATGATCATGAAAGTTCATATAAAAGTGAAAGTGATAATAATTTTTTTTATGAAACTGGAGAAGAAAATGAAATAAATGAAATTGATAAAGAAAAAAATTATAGAGAATTACAAAAAAAAGGAATGGTATATGATTCATTAGATGAAAATAATGATGATGAAGAAATTTCTAATTTTTTTATTCATCCTGATTCTTGGTATTTAAAAATTTTAGATTTTGCTGTTACAATGTGTATTACTTATAATTTAATTTATATTCCTTTTTTTTTAGGTTATAATGAAGTTTATTGTAATTTAGGAAATTATTTTTCTATTACAAGTTTAATTGATTTAATTATTGATATTATTTATTTTATTGATTTTATTATTCATTTTTTTGTTGCTTATTATAATAAAGAAGATGTTTTAAAAACTGATTTAGATTTAATTATTATTAATAATTTAAAAACTTGGTTTTTAATTGATTTAATGGGTGCAATTCCATTTAAAACTCTTTTTACAATTTATGATAAAAAATGTAAAGATATTCATTTTATGAGTACTTATAAATATAATAATCAAGAATATTATTTATTACTTGTAATTAGATTATTAAAAACATTTCGTTTATATCAAAATAAATTTTTTGAATATTTAGATGAAAAATTAGATAAATATGAACATTATAATAATTATTTAGGAGTTTATATAGGAGCTTCAATATTTTTTTTAACATCTCATTTAGGAATTTGTTTATTAATTTTTTTTGGAAGAAATCATTATCCAAGTTGGATAACAAAATTTGGATTTGAAGAATCTTCATTTGGAGAATTATATTTTATAGGATTATATTATTTAATTACTACAGTTACTACAGTTGGTTATGGTGATTTAACTTGTACTACACCAAGAGAAAAAATTTTTGGTATGATTGTTGAAATTATTGGTATTGTTGCTTATTCTTCTGTATTATCTTTTATTAGTAATTATGTTAGAAGTATTAATGATGCTGAAGAAGAATATTTTAAAAAATATAGAATTTTACAAGAAATTAAAATTACTTATAATGATTTATCTGATGATTTATATGATAGAATTAATCGTTATATTAAAAATAAACAAAATAATGAAGAACAAGAAAAAAATTTAATTGATGAATTACCTATTACTCTTAAAAATACTCTTGTTTATAATATGTATGAACCTATTATTGAAAATTTTGTTTTTTTTAAAAATTTTGATAATAAAGATTTTATTGTTAGAGTTATATTCTGTTTTAAACCAATTTTAGCTATTCGAAATGATATTTTAATTAAAGATGGTGATTTTGTAGAAGATATAATTTTTGTTAAAAAAGGAAAATTAAGTTTAGAACTTCCAATAAGAATAAATCCAGATACAGAAACACCAAAAACTGGAAAAAGTAATGGAATATATAATTCATCAACAAAAAGTCAATCTCAAAATCTTTCATCAATAAAAACACAAAATACAAAATTTGGAAATTATTTAAATAATTTTATATCAAATGGAGATGAATTTGAAGAAGATGAAGAAGAAGAAATAATTGAATATCAAAATTTAAAATTATTAGATATAAGAAGAAATGAACATTTTGGTGATGTTTTAATGTTATCTAATGAGAGATCTCCTTTAACTGCAATTGTTAAATCTAGAAAAGCAGAATTATTTTATTTAAATAAAAAAGATTCTATTGAAATTTCTAATGAATATCCTCAAATTTGGTCAAAAATACAAAAAAAATCAATTTTTAATATGAAACAAATAAAAAAATTAATGGGTAAAGTAATGAAAATATTTTATAAAACAAATGGAATTCAAAGTAAAAAAAGTGAATTAACAAGTTCTGGTGTATCAAAATCAATTGATAGTGATTTACAATCAATTCCTTCTATATCAGAATTTACTGATAATTCTATGTTTAGTAATAATAATATTAAAAATAAATATGGAAAGGAAAATATTCAAAATTTAAAAACAATAAAAGAAGCAACTGTAATTGAAGATTCAGAAAATTCAAATTCTGAAATGGTAAAATCTAAAATTTCAAGTGACATTTTAGATTATGCAGTAACAAAAAAAATTGATAGTAATTATGATACAGATTCAAGTAATTATACTGGAAAAAAATCTATAAAAAAAGATGAAAGTACTATTAGAATGGATCATTTTTCTAATGTAAATGTTGAATTTTCTGAAATTTATTCTGAAAAAGATATTCAACAAAATTATTTAACTGGAAAAAGTGAGTTAACTCCTTTTAAACCAGATGAAATTAATAATGAAATTTATCCTCATGAAAATGAAGTTTTTGTTAAACTTCATAATAATGAAGCAAATCAAAATAATAATAATTTTGATAAAAAAATTTCTGTTATTAAAGATAGAAATTTTATTAAAGCTAATAATAATAATAATAATATTTCTATTTGTTCTACTGAAATTTCTTTTTCTATTTCTAGTAAATATGAAAATATTGATGAATTAAGTGATTATAAATATTCAAAAACACCAAAATTAAGAAAAAAAATAAAAGCTATTTTAAAAGATTATGGTTTAGAAGTTGAATTTGAATTTAATAAAATTAAAACTAATAAAACAGTAAAAAAATCTATTATTTCTTTTGGTTCAATTATTCATTCTAATAGAAAAAAAGAAGTTAAAAAAACTAGTTCTGCAGATTTAAATAATAAAAAAAAAAAAAAACAAAAAAAAAAACTAAAATAAATGATAAATCATCTGATAATAATATTTTTAATTTAACTACTTTAAAAAATAAGCCAAATTTCAAAGTTTTAGATATGATTAATGAAAAAATGGGAAATAGTAAAGTGTCTACTCCAATTAATAATCAACCTCCTACTTTTACTCAATTAATTCAAAATTTTATTGATAATGAAAAATTAGAAAATCATCAAGAACTTAAAGATGAAAAAGAAAAATTAAATCAAAAAATTAAAAAAATGAGAAGTGTTAAAGATAAAACTAATAATTTATTTAAAATACAAAATTTAGATTATGATACTAGTTGAAATTTTTACATTATGAATATTTTTATATATATCATATTTAAAAGAGTTAAAAAATTGTTCTTCAAGTATTGAATTTTATGTTTTTGAAAAAAAATATTTTTTTGTTATGAATCTTTATATTAATTTCAGGTTTTTAAATTTTTACTTTTAGTTATTTTATCCAAAATAATAAATGTTTTTTTGAATTTTTATTTATTAAAATAGTGAAGTGTTATTTCATTACTTTTTATTAATATAATTAATTGAAATTGTGTAAATTATTTTTGTTTGATAAATAAATTAGTTATAATTTATAATAATTATATAATAAATCTAATATAAATTATTTAATTGATTAAAAAAATAAAAATTGATTAAAAAAATAAAAATTTATTAAAAAAATAAAATTATGGATATTTAACAATATAAATTCTTGTTCCATTCATACAAATAGGACATTTTACTTTTCCTTTAAATTTTTTTAATAATTCTTTATAACATTCTTTACAATAACATAAATGTTTACATTTAGCAAAAAGAATTTCTCTTATAGAAATATAACAACAAATACAAGTATAATCAATTTGTTTTTCAGTTGAATCATCTAAGTTTATTATATCAATATTTTCTTTTTTTCTTTTTTGTTTTAATAAATTTTTATTTATTTTTTTATTATTTTCTTTGATATGTAATAAAAAATTTTGTTTTATATTTTTTGATAATATAGAATAATCATTAATCTCTAATAAATAATATTGACATTTATTATCAAAAGGGAAAAATAAAATATTTTCATTTTTTAAAATATATTTTTCAGCATTAGCAGAGACTAATATAATAAATTTATTATTAATATCTAATAAAGCACAATAATTATCATTATTAATATAATGGAAGAAATTATAAAATAAATTAATCATTATAGGAGAAATATATAAAGATGATATTATTTTTGTGTTATTATCAGTAATTTTATTATTTAATAAATGTAATTTAAATAAATTTTTAATTGTTATAGATTCATAATAATTTCCTTCTAAATATGTAAATTCAATATATAAAGAATTAAAATTTTTTGAAGGTAAATAAATTAAGGTTTTTTTCTTTTCACTTTGTATCATTAAATTTAATTATCATATATATTAACCCTTTTTAAAAAATATTTTTAATAATAAATTAAATTAATTTGGGAATTTTTATTTAAAATATATTTTTTATAATTTTTATCCAGATTTAATATTTATAATATAGATTTATGTGATTAAAAATATTTTAATTAATAATATATTTAAATTATACAAATTAATTAAAAATTAAATTGGGGATTGGGGATT
>Ga0256407_10012366_pt1 | contig 11621 bp, 4 predicted proteins | sample RumenRJG_04DNA_FD_193489 | JGI IMG/M metagenome (GOLD analysis project Ga0256407, IMG submission 193489) | Bovine rumen microbial communities from Lethbridge, Alberta, Canada - RJG_04 | ecosystem: Host-associated > Mammals > Digestive system > Stomach > Rumen | place: Canada: Alberta | collected... | reverse complement strand
TGCAGCAATACCGCAAGTCCTTGATTTCAGAAACTGTCACTCGTGGCCTAAACCCCGATGCGCCGATGAAAGACAGCGGCATCGACTGGATTGGCCAAATACCTGCACACTGGCATTTGGTAAAACTTAAGAGTATTGCAAAAGTCAATGGGCGAATTGGGTACAGAGGCTATACAACTGAAGATTTAGTTCATGATGGCAATGGAGCATATGCAATCGGGGGCAAACATATATCTAAATGCGTATTAGATTTGTCTCAACCAGACTTTATCTCTTGGGAAAAGTATTATGAGTCACCTGAAATAATGGTGAAGAAAGGTGATTTACTAATGGCCCAAAGAGGCTCTTTAGGTAAAGTTGCACTTGTTAGGGATAATATAGGAGAAGCCACCATTAACCCAAGTTTAGTTCTTATCAATAACTTGAAAATAGGTGATGTTTTCTTATACTATTATCTTGTTAGTAATTCATGCCTAACATATATCCAATTGCTGAATACGGCTACAGCAGTACCAATGATTTCCCAGAATCAAATTGAAAACTTGTTTGTTCTAGTACCACCTGTAGTTGAGCAACATGCTATATCAGAATTTTTAGATAAAAAAACAAAAGAACTTGACACCACGATTTCCGAGCTCCATTCACAGATTGGAGACTTGAAGGCATATAAATCCTCAGTCATTACCGAGGCCGTTACAGGCAAGGTGGACTTGAGGGATTGGAAACCGAGCGAAGATAACGCTTAAAACAAATGAACGATTATGGCAGGACTACCTAACGAGACATATCTAGAGGAATACATTGTGAAGTACCTCACTTCGCAACCTATCCTCGACGTGAACGGCCATCCTACTGGCGATATGGAGTATCGCGAGATCAAGGCTGATGTGTATAACCAGGAAGTCAATAAGGATCACTGCATCATCGTGCAGGAACTGATTGCCTTCCTCAAGGACACTCAGCCCGAGGAGTACCAGAAACTGCTTGATGCAAAGAGTGGTGACGAGACCGCTGCACAGCGCAGTATCGTTGACCGCATCGAGAGCGAGATGAATAGCAAGTTGAAACCTATCACTAATGCTGGTGTCCGCAATAACACCTTGCTTCCCCAAGGTACGCTCTCGCTCTTGCGGGCTGATGAATTTAATGCCGGCTATGGCGCTAAGTTCAAGCTGCTCTATAACCGTCCTGCCAACAATAAGACGCCCGAACACGACGAGTGCTACCGTCGTAACCGCCTAGCTATCGTTAGGCAGTTGCGCTATTCCAAGGTCAATGACAATGAAATTGACCTGGTCATCTTCGTCAACGGTTTCCCCATCATCACCATTGAGCTGAAGAATGCCTTCACGGGCCAGAGCCACCATGAGGCCATCAAGCAGTACATGTACACCCGTCCCGTCAAGGGCGAGAAGTTCTTGGACTTCAAGCGCTGCCTTGTGCACTTTGCCATCGGCACCGAACAGGCTTATATGACGACCAGGCTTGCTGGTGAGAATACCCGTTTCTTCCCGTTCAATAAGTGTTATGCTAACCATGGCGTGAAGTCACCAAGTGGCTACCGCACATCCTACATCTGGGAAGATGTGCTGCGTCGTGATAACCTGCTCGACCTGCTGCAGAACTTCATCACCCTGCAGGTAGATAAGGAGAAGTACTATGACCCCAAGAAGGATGCATTCGATGAGAAAATCAGCGAAGCGCTTATCTTTCCCCGCTATCATCAACGCCGTGCCGTCCACAAGTTGGTCCGCAACGTCGTTGATCGAGGCGTGGGCCACAACTACCTCATTCAGCATTCGGCTGGTAGTGGCAAGTCCAACACGATCACTTGGCTGGCCTATCGCTTGAGCAACCTCTATCAGCGTCCTAGCGACGATAACGCCATGTTTGATAGCGTCATCGTTGTTACCGATCGCCGAGTGCTCAACGACCAGCTGCAGGCCAACATCAAGCAGTTTGCGTCTATCGATGGCGAGGTCTATGCCATTGGTCAAGGCAAGAGTGCCGAAGGACACCACAGCTCCGACCTCAAGTATGCCATCGAGAACCGCAAGCGCATCATCATTACCACCATCCAGATGTTCCCGCTGATAGCTGATAGCATCAGCCTGTTTCCAAATCGCAAATATGCGGTAATCATTGATGAGGCGCATTCCTCTCAAACCGGTGAGAATGCCCGCCAGATGCGCAAGGCTCTCTCGCTTGATGAGGCCACGGCCATCGACCTGAAGGAAGCTCTTGCCAACGATGAGGAAGAAAAGATCAATGAGGCAATCAATAAATACCTTGAATCCGAAATCAAACGCAAAGGCAACAAGAACAACGTCTCGTTCTTTGCTTTCACGGCAACGCCCAAGGATAAGACCATTGAACTCTTCTGCGAGCGTGAATATGGCTCGAAGGAACCGTTTGACTTATACTCGATGGAAGAGGCCATCAAGGAGGGCTTCATCCGTGATGTCCTGGAGTGCTACATGACTTTCAAGCGCTACTACAAGTTGCAGCGCGACGAGAAGTTTGACGATAAGGAGTATGACACCAAGAAGACCATACGCCTCCTCTCCAGCTATGTTGATCTGCAGGATGCGGCTATCGAGCGCAAGTCTCGCATCATGATTGAGCACTTCGTTACTCAAACCGAGAAGGAGATTGGCCACAAGGCTCGTGCCATGCTTGTGACCCGCTCGCGCCTGCACGCTGTGCGTTATAAGCGTAAGTTTGATAGCATCATGCAGGAAATGAACTTGCCGTACAGGGCACTCGTTGCATTCTCAGGAACCGTTAAAGACTCGGAGACCGGCGGTGAATACACCGAGTCCTCGATGAACAACCTGCAAGGCAATATTTCGATACCCGAGGCATTCAAGATGCCCAAGTATCGCATCCTGATTGTCGCCAACAAGTTCCAGACGGGCTTTGATGAGCCATTGTTGCATACCATGTTCGTGGATAAGAAACTGGGTGGCACGAGCACGGTACAGACCTTATCACGCCTCAACCGCATCAGGAAGGAAAAAGAGGACACCATGGTTCTCGACTTCGTGAACGATGCAGACAAGGTGCTTGAAGATTTCCAGAAATACTACGGTAAGAACAAAATGGCCGAGGAGGACGAGACCGATCCCAACTCGCTCTATGATGTCAAGAGCAAGTTGAGGGATTACGGCGTCTTCGACAACAAAGATGTTGACCTGTTTATCCGATACTTGCTTGAAGATAAAAAAGAAAAAGTCAACATTGTGATAGACGAAGTGTGTGACCGGGCTATCGAAAGCATGGAGACCGATGTGCTGGATGAGTTCCGTAAAACTTGTCACACATTCAATAAGCTCTATACCTTCCTCAGCCAAATTATCACATTTACGGATGTTGAGCTGGAGAAGCTATCTCTATTCTGCCTGGCATTGTACAAGAAATTACCATACAGGAAAGAGAAGCTGCCTTATGATGTGCTTAACGAAAGCCAGTTGCACAGCTACAAGGTGCAGTACCAAAGTACCCGTCGCCTGGAACTGGAGAGCGGAGACACGGCGATGAAGGGCATGAAGCCAGGGCAATCGCAACCGCCCAAGGAGCCGGAATACGATTGGCTCTCCAACATCATCAAAGTGCTCAATGACACCTTTGGCATTGATCTGACCGATGATGACCGTGTGGATCTCAACCACCTGCGAGAAAGAATTATGGGCGACCAGGAGCTGCTCTCGTTCTTCACCCCCGAGAACTCTCGTGATGACATACGAACCAAGTTTGATGAGCAAGTCGATTCCGAGTTGTTAGGTTTTATCCAAACCAAACTCGAACTCTACAATAAACTGACCGAAGACCGCGTGAACACCCTTTTCAAGTCCACGTGGTTCAATGAATTATATGACCAGCGCCTCCGCGCATTAAGGTGATGTCTGCATGGAACTGAAATACGACGGGAGAAAGTTCATTGGTGTAGTCAAGTTCTTTGATGCAGTAAAAGGTTTTGGCTTTATTGCATCAAATAGGTGTGGTATGCCTGACCAAAAAGAATATGATCAAGTTTTTTATGTTGATACATCATCTTTCCCCGATGGCAAGCATATTAAGGATGATGGCATAGTTGTTTTCCAAATTGAGCAACAAAGCAGTAATAGGCTTAGAGCCGTCAATGTTCGCTTTATTTCAAAATCTGATGAGGATAAAGAATTACTGCTTCAATATTATGATGATTACGAAACATTCAACCTCAAAGACCGAACTGTCAATGTCTTTAGGCATTTCAAATTTCATTCCGTTTTAAGGCTATTAGAAATTACGGCCCAAAGAGTTGAGAATGAGGAACTGCGTAATGTTGAGCGGACAACCAAACTCATCACTTCGTTGATTGGTCACTTTTATACAAGAAAAATAAACGGAGCAACTCAGTATATTTTTGACTACGATACCGACAATCGTAAACAATGGGAAAAATTCTTCAAGGGATTAACCTCTGAAGAACTGGTCGCGATTATTAAGGAATATCCAACAGCTATTACATTCACGAAAGATCAATCAATCATAACAGATTGGATTGCCGATTTTCAAGATAAAGAATTGGATCTCCCTGCATTGTTTACACTGAAATATACCATGGAGTATTTGCCCAAAAGAAAAGGCAATGTCGTTCAAAAGCTCATCAATAAAAACGTTGAACGTCTGGTATCTGAGCTTATTTACAAGTGCGGTAATTCAACTTCTGTTTTTGAATTTGATGTTACAGGTGAAACTAAACAATTTCATGAATTGACGGGCGAAGATTATGACTTCCTTCAGACAAAATGCAAAGACTCCAAAAAACAACGTGAACTAAGATTGAAGTTGGAGGGCTTCCGGTCTCGTAGCGACTATAAATTTGAAGCATATAAAGTAGCTGAGCTTTACCGTGAACTATCAGAAGAAGGTAAGGTGACTGTAATAGGTGAGATTAAAGAATCTGTTACAGAAAAAATTGCTTCTATGGGTCAAGACGTCCAAATCTGGAATATATTTGAGCTGCTAGGTGTTTTCAGTTTCCTAGGCCAAGAGTTTTCTCGTCCTTATTATGAACAATATCAAGAGATGGCCAATGAGGACTTGATGAAAACGATTGAAGGCGATAGGGTGAACGATGTCATACAGGTTGCATCGTTCATTGATCTGTTTCAAAAGTATTTCGAGTACAATTGCTCTGATGAGTTCATAGCAACTGCAAAGAAACAGTTGCTTTCATCCACATCTCTTGAAGCCCTCAATAAGATGTGTTACAAATATTCTTGGTCTGATGAATGCAACATCAGTTTTCTTACCAGAGAAGAAATTTTTGAACGGGTCAGAGAAGTAATCAGTAACTGGTCTATCCAAGAGGTTAACGATTTCATCAATTCAGAAAGAGTTGTGTTTGAGAAAGAGAACTCTCTTGATATAAGCGTGATTAACCGTGCATTTGACTTAATAGGTAATATGCCATTGTCGAGGTCTTTCGGCTTGCCACCATTTAATAGTTTATTTGATGCTTTTCAAGACTTATCCTCATTAAAATATTCTTCAGAAATGCCCGCTGACCCTGACGTGATTGCGAAGAACTGCTCATTCCTTAAGGTTCTTGGTCAATTAAAAGGAGACGATCAAACTGAAAAAAGATGGTCGAACTACATACAATCATGTAATTATCAAGAAAAGCTTGCTCTTTTCAGAAACGGAGTGATTTCAGGTTCACCTCAAGACGTGGCTGAAGAAATCATAAGTGGCCTTACGGTTAATGACTTTATTGATTACAATAGTAAGTTGCCTACTTGGATCGCTCAGTATAATGGCTACGTACGTCCAAGACTAAAAGATGATGAGCAGGAAAAGGTGCTCAAGTCATCTAATGGATTGTTTGAGGTTGTTGAGAATCGAGTTCTTTCTATAGAGCTAACACCGGACAACTATTATTTGGTTATCTTTTTGCTAGAGTTAGTTCGTCTGAAACTTCCCGAATACCCAGAGTACTATGAGAGAAGAGATTGGGAAAAGGAATTAAAGAACTTTATCAATCGCTTGATATTTAAAAGTTCAGATAATCCCAAGTTGAAAACTATACTCTGGTCTGTTTTCTTCCAGTCGACAGCCACCCTTAAGACCTTGACTGAAATCTTCTCTGACTTGCCACCATACATTCAGATAAATGCAGTCAAGAAACTGTTCCAGTTGATTGATCAAGGGAAACTAAACCTCAATGCCGAAAGCATGTACAAACTCGTTGGCGGCGGTATTAGGCCGTTGTGTTTCCCTTTGGAAATCACCTTTAGTTACCTGAAATTAAGGTCTGAAAAACCAAATGCTACACTCACCAACAACATCATGTTAGGACTGTTGGATGGGCGTGACGATCATAAAGAATGGGAAAAAATTTCGTATCTGTTGCATCAATGCAATGGAAGAATTTATGTACAGGATGGTGACAAAACTGAGCAACTTCGCAAGTATTACAATGGTACAGTAAAAGTTACATCAGATGGCATTGATGTCTATATCCCAGAAACGATGTGTGATATTGACGGGGATCCCCAACAGTACAATAATAAGCATTTCAAAGCCATTCAAGAGTATGTAAAGATCAACTTTGGCATCAACCCGATTAACGCTAGGGAAGCATCAAAAGCCTATAAGTTCCACTTCAACAAAGACCGGCAAATTGAAGTGTTCAATATGGCATGGGTTTTCAATCTTTGCTACAGAGATAGATATGAACAGGCAGTAGATTTTAACGTAAGCAAAGATGATCGTCATCAATTTTGTGAAGTTCGACAAGCTCTCAAGCTAGATAATGAGTTCGGAGAACCATTTTACTGGTGCAGAGGATATCCATGCTTCCGCGCCCCAGTTCGATTCATGATGAACAGCGAATGGGAAAAATACACCATCCTTGATTTTATGAGGATATTAAACATCCCTGTGGATTATGTATCGAGCAAGGGGTTAACACGATTTGGACATTATATCATTCTCAGTTCTTTTATGCTCTCGTTCAAGAAATTCTATAGTCATCTTGAATGTCGATCTTGCAAGAAACTGATGAAACCCAATGACATGTCGAACTTCGCTACACGCGCTGTCACTGAATTCTCATGCGCCAATGAGGAATGTGAGAATTTTGGAAAGGTGGTATATCTCAATCACTGTTTTAACAGGAAGGAGTGCAATGCGACCATTGACAGTCGTGATTCAAAGCAATGCCCCAATGGGCAATACATCTGCCCCGAATGTGGCGCATGTTGTTCGACACAAAACTTTGCAAACCGTCTGGCAAATCTAAGATTTACCGGAGGCGCAATCTCTCCATGGCTGGAGAACTTCGTCAACAGCGATCTAGGGCACTGGGAAAAAAAAGAGTTTTACTGCTACAAGTGTGGTAAGAAGTTAGTTAATGGTAAATGCCCTGATTGTGGAACTACATATTAATAAATTCAGATAAAAGCAAGGATATGAGCCATATATCGAAACTTAGGATAAAGCACTACCGAGGCATCAAAGAATTAAGCCAAGAATTTGGCAATGAGAAATTCATTGTGCTAATTGGTCGAGGTGATTCAGGCAAGAGTACAATCTTGTCTGCCATCAATGCTGCTCTGTCTCCATCCTGGAATCTTTCCTTCAGTGATCTTGATTTCTATAATCAAGACACTAAGCAGCCAATAGAAATCGAACTGACAATCAAAGAGCTTCCTGTGGAGTTGCTCAAAGAATCTAAGTTTGGCTTTTATTTGCAAAATGATTTGGATGAAGATTGTAAGCCTGGTGAGGAATCCATTATCCTGAAACTTGTAGTTGACAAAACGTTGGAACCGCATTGGGTGGTAAAAGCTCGACCAGAAACAAACAATGAGGACAAGCCTATTTCGGGTTCAGACAGAGCTTTGTTTGCAGTCAACTTTATCTCAGACTATACTGACAATCAGTTCGCTTACAATCGTCAGTCACCACTTTATTCGCTTACCAAGGCCAGATTGACAGATGGTAACACTATTGAACACGTAAAAGCTGAACTGATACGCACAATGGCAGCTTCAATCGACGGAGGAATGTTAACTCCTTTGAATGAACCACTGACGTCGCTCAAACTAACGGCTGAGATGTTAGGTCTGAATGTTACTGACTTGTGTGCACAAATAGATATTAAAGAGAATCCTTATACCGGAAATAGCATTGCACTACATGCTGATAAGTTGCCATACCGCCTTCATGGGAAAGGAAGCAAGAGACTCATGTCTATTGCTGTCCAGACCGAATTGACCAAACAAGGCGGCATAGTTTTAGTTGATGAATTAGAACAAGGCTTAGAACCTGATAGAATCGTCACATTGACAAGAATTCTAAAGGGCACAAAAACGGGGCAGGTATTCATTACAACACATTCCTTAAATGTGGTGCTTGAAGCAGAACATGGCAATTTATTTGTTGTTAGCAAAGGCGCTGACACTCTATATCTAGTTGACGAAGACCTCGATGCTTGCAGGCGTTCAAATCCTCAAGCTCTTTTTGCTAAGAAAATAATCTGTTGCGAGGGCAAAACAGAAGAGGGTTTCATTCGTGCTATCGATTGTTGGGTTAGAAAGCAATACAACACGAGTCTTTCAGCAAAAGGTGTGGTGATTGTAAACGTAAAAGGCGGAAACAAAATGTACACTTATGCAAGAAAACTTCATGATTTAGGATTTATTACAAGTGTATTTGCGGATGATGACAAATCAGAGGAACTTGCTAATGAGAAAAAAATAACAGAAGAAAAAGGAATACAGTTATTCCTGTGTGAGACGGGCAATTGTTTTGAAACACAGATAATAAAAGATTTGCCTTGGAGATTTATTGCCAAAACTGTTCAATGCTCGCAAGATGATTTCCCCTACAAAAACATCAAATTGCCCGAAGGTTATATGGACAGAATTAATGGGGCAAATGATGAAAACAGCCAGTTAGTAATAAGGGACGAGATAATTGCTTTATCGTTACAAAAGAATAAAGAGTGGTTCAAGCATATTCCTGGAGGAGAATTTCTTGGTTCCATATTTGTTGAAGCGTATAACGAAATAAAAGAGGATGCATGTATGAAGCAAAATGTAGTTTCTATGCTAAAATGGTGTGGTATAAAAGAAAATGATGACGGATTGGACTGATTTCATAGAGTGTCAACGTGGGCTATTGATTGCCCCTGCCGGACATGGTAAAACAACAGCAATCGCAGATTGTCTTTTACAATGCCCCGATAAGTCGTGTCAACTTATTCTAACGCATACTCATGCTGGTATTGCATCATTAAGAAAAAAGTTTCAAGAGCAAAGCATTCCTACAAACAAATACCAATTAGAAACCATCACTGGCTTTGCACAACGATATGTAATCGGTTTTCTCGGATCTTCAGTTTTACCTGACGAATCAGATTCGAACTATTTCAGTGAGGCTATTGGAAAATGCCGTGTTCTCATGCAATCGAAGTTGGTGCAAACTGTAATTCAATCATCCTATGATGGTGTGTTTGTGGATGAGTATCAGGATTGTACCATAGACCAGCATGAGATGATAATGGAGCTAGCTTACAACTTACCGCTCCATCTTTTAGGCGACCCTCTGCAGGGCATCTTTTCTTTTGAATCAAAACCTTTGGTCGATTTTGACAAAGATTTGGGTCTGTTTACACGCTTTGATTGTCTCTCTTCCCCTTGGCGTTGGCAGAATTCTAATCCAGAATTAGGCCAAGAAATATTACGAATACGACGGTGTTTAGAGAATCAAAAGTCTATAGTTCTTCGACATAACCCTGCTAAAGGGTTTTATGTGTTTCCGCTGTCAGTTGACGACAATGATAATTATAAATTATGCTCACGTCTGCTGAGTGCGCATGATAGTGAAAGCCTATTGGTTCTATGCCCATCTTATCGTGATACGGATAAATTTGGGAGACCTGTTTTCAGGGGAAGATTCACTGATAGAGTTTCAATTAAACAACGCATAGATTATGGGAATCGATTTACTGTAATTGATGCTATTGATTCGGACGGAGATTATCAATGTGCAAAAAAAATCGATGAATTTATTACGCAATGTGCTCAAAAACGAAGGATAAAAAAAATTGCTCATTTTTATAATGTATTATTATTACTACATCTAAATAAGACGAAACTTAATCTGTGGATTGATAGAAAGGGTAATAGGTTTATACCAAAGAAAAAGGAAAATGCCGTTCTTTCAAAAGCATTATTAGATGATTTTTCAAATTTTGAGTCATCACCCACATTGTGCCAGTTACAGACATTGATCAAACGAGTCGTTTCTTTGCCCGACATTAAATACTATCACCATGACTTGTATATTTTAATAAATAGGTGCTTTCAAATAGCCCAAACAAATAGCATCTCCATGTTTGAGGCCATGAAGTTGGCAAAAAGTAGAATGCGACATCAAGGCCGAAAGATACATGGAAGAATTATTGGCACAACATTATTGACAAAAGGATTAGAATTTGATACTGTACTTGTCTGGAATGCCCATAAGTTCGAAGATGCCAAGAACTTTTATGTGGCAATCTCACGAGCATGTAAAAAACTTATTATTATGACAAACAACACTGTTATACAGTTTTAATGTAAGCCATCAGTGACCCCCGTATTATAAGATTCTTTGATAGTCTCCGAAATAGAAGGAGGAAGTCTCAAAGAAATGGGATGATTCTTTGGGATTTTAAAATAAGTCTGAAATTTTTTGAGGATTTTCATAGTATGTCAGAGTATACGACACCCATCGATCGCTATCAATTTATTTGCTTATTTTCTTGCCGATGTCGGCAAAAATGGGTATATTTGCGGATGATTTATGTTTTTTTCTTGCCGATAGAACGATGGAATATATATCAGTGAAGCAATTTGCCGAGAAGTTCAATATCTCGGAACGCACCGCCCGTAACTACTGTGCGAGCGGGAAGATTGACGGTGCCTATCTCGTGGGTAAGTCGTGGAATGTCCCTGCCGATGCCGTCTTGCCCAGTCGGATAAAAACTTCAAAGACATCACCCTTACTTGCCGCGCTCCAGGAGCAAAAGGACGGAAGGGTTAAGGGAGGTATCTATCACCGTGTCCAGATCGACCTCACCTATAACTCCAACCACATCGAGGGTAGCCGCCTGACCCACGAGCAAACGAGGTATATCTTCGAGACTAACACCATCGGCATTACCGACGTCGCTGTTAAGGTGGATGATATTATTGAGACGGCTAATCACTTCCGCTGTATCGACTGTATCATTGAACATGCGGGAGCGAAATTGACTGAATCGTTCATCAAACAGTTGCACCTGATACTCAAGTCCGGCACCTCTGACTTTCGAAAGCCCTGGTTCGCTGTGGGAGACTATAAACGATTGCCTAACGAAGTGGGAGGCATGGAAACCGCAGCACCCTCCGACGTTCACCGACAGATTAAAGAGCTGCTGCAAGAATATAACGCCATTAAGAAGCACACCTTGGAGGACATTATCGACTTCCATCAACGTTTCGAGGCGATCCACCCATTCCAGGACGGTAATGGACGTGTAGGCCGGCTGATCATGTTCAAAGAATGTTTATCGGCTGGAATCGTCCCCTTCATCATCACCGACG
>Ga0256407_10012357_pt1 | contig 11628 bp, 21 predicted proteins | sample RumenRJG_04DNA_FD_193489 | JGI IMG/M metagenome (GOLD analysis project Ga0256407, IMG submission 193489) | Bovine rumen microbial communities from Lethbridge, Alberta, Canada - RJG_04 | ecosystem: Host-associated > Mammals > Digestive system > Stomach > Rumen | place: Canada: Alberta... | reverse complement strand
ACGAAGGGGTGAAACCTAACCCGTGTTCATCTGCACATGTTATCAACAGGTTTTCTACAGGGTTTCGACAGCGGGTTCACCTCCATGGGTTTCATCAGTTATTTCAACATGGTTTACACCCGATATTCAACAAGTTATCAACCTTTGATTCACTCGCCCGCCGATGGGGACAAAGTTAAGAAAGGTTTACCAACAGATTGTTTAATCTATGTTGATAACCTGTTGGTTGAAACGATGGTTGAACCCATCATGTTGAACCCATTGGTTGAAACCTCTATGTGTGGATATGTGGTTGAAACGGTGTTGATAACCCATGATAGAGATATCAACAGGATATTAACATATGTTGATAGATTGTGAATATGGGCTTATGGGAAGGAGGTTGAAATTTGAAAGGGGTGATAACCTAAGTTGGAAATCGGTGGTAAAAAAGAATGCAGAAAGGGGACGCCGATGGCGCCCCCTTATAATGAATGCCCCGAAGATTATTTAGCCAATGAGTTCCCGATAGAGAGATTCGGATAGTGATTTAGGGGCATTGATGTTTGCTATTTTGTAGCAGGGGCCACCATCAATCCGTTGGAGTCCGAAGTCGCCCGAATGGTGGAAATAGAGCCATGAATTGATTCCTTTGAAGCGCAGGGCGCAATATGTTCTTTTCACGTTATTGAGATATACGGCTTGTTTTAAGTCGGGGTCTTCGTTGTCAACGTAAATTCCGCAGGGTGTAAAGAAGATGTGATGCCCGTTGACCGAGTATGAAGTTCCTACGGTGGTGAAGCTATTGGCTGGGCCGGTGATAGTTTCGGGAGCATAGTTGATTATGGTCTTCCAAATGCGGGACATATCGGTAGCGGCCACGATGTCCTTACCGAATTCATAACGGGCTTGCAAAACCAATTCATTTGCAATAAGGATAGATTTCTTTGTAAGGGTTTCTCGGGAGAGAACATGGGCGGTCATGTTCAGAATATCGAGCATATTAGCGACGCCTTCTGCAAGGTAGTCGGACTTGACTGCAGTGGGCTTGGGGGAGCAGTACGCGGAATCGAGGTTTACATATTCGGGAACGTGGATATGTCCCAGGTGTGCTTCTATGGCGTTTCTGTCGATTTCTTGGAATATGTCTATATCATCGTGGTATCCGGTTGCCACGATGTTTGCAATCTTGTATGCATCCACGATGTTAGTCCTTGGGCTAACAAGGATTTGGTGGACGATGTTGCATACGGCCTGCAAGTTTTGTGTTGCAGAGCGAAGTCCGTTGATAGTCAGTTTCTCTTTGATGTATGACATCGCATCGAATCTGTCTTCGGCGAGCATTGTTTTAACTATGGATACAGGGTTCTTGCTAGGCTTTGCTTTCATAATGGCATTTGCCTCCTCTGAATAAAATATACATAATTAAATGCTGTGTAGGAGAAAAATTAAAAAATAAAAATAAAAATAAAAATTAAAATTTATTTCAGTTTGCTAGCTACTTTTTCGATGTAGTCGATGAAGTAGTGGTTGATAGCCTCTGTTGTCTTCGGAGGGATGTGAGCAGAGGTTGTGACCCTGCTGTTGTGCTGAGTTCGGACGGTGGTGTAAGCAACGGTCATCGACGAGGTGTCGATACAGATGGTGTCACCGTTGGGTTCAATCGGTGTGAGGAGAATGCGTCTGCCTCTCCCTGTCAAGCGGATGATGGATGAAGCCCTGTTGGCAACCTGTTCGAAGTATGTGGTTGAGCCGTCAGTTGCCATCCGTTTTGCGGCATCGTTGAGTTGGGCGACGATGAAGTTTGGCGATTCAATCATGGTGGTAACTCCTTGATTCAGTCTTCTGGTTCGGACAGGTGTTGCCGACCCTAATATATAATATAGTTAATTAAATAAGGGATGTCAACGGATGATTTGTGTAAAGTTTTGTTTACTGGGTTGTGTGCGGCGGAGGGGATGTAGGGGGTGATAACCTAAGTTGGAAATGTTTAGTTGAAATAAGTTAGAGCCTGACGTATGGCATCAGGCTTGGTGGGATTACTGGCGATATTGGACGTGGAGGTGTTCGGTTTGAATGCCTTGGTTTTCCCAGATGATAGTATAGTAATCGGGCATTGTAGATTTGAGGAACTTTACGAGGCGCCTTTTATCGTTTAGGGGGAGGTCAGCGAGTGCGATATCGACAGCACGTCCTACACGATGGGGCGACCATTTGTCGTGTCTATAGAATGAATCGTGAGCTGATATGATAGTTGGGGAGAAGTCCTGTCCGAAGACAGCTTTGAATGCCTTTATGACATAGACGAGGCCTTTTTCAAATTCGGGGTCAAGCTCCATGACAACGACTGATTTTTGGAAGGTGTTATCCATGATGTAGTCATGAGTTGGGCCTGTCTGCATGGGGACATCATAGCTGATGTTGTCAATGGTAGGTGAGTCATCCTGTTGAGAAGAGACTTCTGCCGTCTTATGTGACCAAGGGCTGTTAGGGGATTCGGGGCGATATGGGTCGGCCACGAGTTTGTACCCCACGACAAGCATGATGAGAATCGCGATGATTCCGAGGAAGATTTTGAACAGATTGAGTAGGCATCCCATGGTATTACCTCCGATTGGAATAGGTTAGACTTTTCGTGTGGCAGCGACTTTCCAAGCGAGGAGAGTCGGGTAGAGATTTTTGGCCACATCCTTGGCCTTTGCGTCATAGAGTTTGCATTTCGCGATGACGAATTCTGCATCGTCGAAGTCTTCCTGTGGGAGTTGGGTGAAGGGTTTCCCGATGAGGGACTTGAAGTTGCCAGGGACGGATGCAGACTTGCAACACTTTGTGAACCAGATGTTATCTTTGTTGTTTCGGGATTCGGGTGTTCCTTTACAGAATGTATTGAACTGGTGTTTGGCCTGAACGAATGATGTTGCAAGAATGATGCCGTGGATGACGATGGTTCTTTTGTCCATTGTGTTATCTCCTTTTGTTTCTACTATAAATATACCCAATTAAATATAGAAAGTCAAGAGGAATATATGTAAAGATTTGGTTACGGTTTGAGGTTGATACTGAGGTTAGTAGTGAACTGTTTTTGTTCGAGTTTGAAGATGGTGGGATGGAACGTTGATGGAATCAGTTTTGTGCATTTGAGGTCAGCGGTGAGGAATTCCACCATGTTGTTGATAGTGGTTGTATCGACGGTTTGGCTCTTGGGAGCTTTCCGTTTGAAGGTGATGATGATGGTAAGGATAGCGTGGTTGACCTTGTGTTTGACCTTTCCGACGGAGAGGACTGTCTCGCCGAACTTGGAGATAAGGTCGTTTTTAACGAGGTTGCAGACCTTGTTGAAATCGATTTTGTCGATGCCTGTTGTAGCCTTGGTTGAAATCATGATGATAGCCTCGATTGTTACCAGTTGCGAGTAGGTTCCGTTTCTTCGATAGATGCTGTTCCAGCATCATATGTAAGACCTGTTGGGGAAGATTCTACTCCTGTGTAGCCGTTGTCTTCCATGTAGTCTTTTGCATTTCTAAACAGGGTTTCAACCTGTTCATCTGTGACATCGGGTTCAAGGATGATATTCACAGTAATGTGATTCCTCGCCCTCTCCTCACGTGCGTGGATGCCTAGTTCGATAGCGGTATTAACGATTGCCGAGTGGATGCGGCAAATAGAGTTGATTGCGTATTGCGGAGCAGGTGCGCCCACATGGACATACTTGATTACCTTTTCAGGCTGGACAAGGATGTGGAGTTTTGTGTGTCCGTCTGAGCAAGGTTCAGTCCAATAGTCTCTAGCCACGTCTTTGTCGAAGTCCACTTCCTGCTCGGCGATAAGGGTCATGTTTGCCCTGCTCGTTCCTTCATGTATGTCGAGGGAATCGTAGTTTTCGGTTCCGATTTCGTCAATTGCGTCTTGGATAGTCATGGTGGTAGCCTCAATAGGATTGGGTTAACTTATATACATGGGTAGCCGAGTAGCTATCGTCGCCAGTGGGTTCACCGAAGCGTGTTTCGGAGAGCGGTGTGAATCCGTTCAGTGTCATCACGTGGTCGAGCGTGAGATGGTCATGCTTCCAATCGCCACCATCTACCGTGACATGGACTTCGCCATTAGGGTTGACATCATAGTCATAGTGCAGGTCATTTTCTTGGAAAGCCTTTGCTACTTTCTGTTCAATGAAGAGATTTTGACTCATCGGTTTCTCCTTTGTTTCTTCCCTTATAATATACCTAGTTAAATGTGGTTTGTCAATAGGGGTTCCACCATTTTTTGTGTAAAATTTTTGTTACAATGATTTGATGGAGCCCAAGTTTCCAGCGGCGGTCTGAACAGGGGTGATAACCTAAGTTGGGACTTTTGTTGAAGCAAAGTTAAAACCCCCTTTGTTAGAGGGGGTGATTAAAAATTAAAAAATAAAAATTAAATCATGCGTTTCTCGATGGATTCAACATCTTCGTTGAAATACATAGAGCCGAGCCAACGAGCGGTTTCCCACGCATCCATTACGAACAGGTTGTTGTTCCCGCCGCTTGTATCGTCTGATGGGTCAACAAAGCCGTCAAGCGCAGGGATATAACGAGCGGTTGTAACATGGTTTGGGCCTAAGGTTACTTCCTTGGTGTAGGTTGCGCCCATGTAGTTCATCGTTCCGCACTTGTTTTCGACTTTGTGTTCAACGCCCATCTTGGTCAAGTAGTAGATGAGTTCGTCAAATTGGTTGGTTGTGATTGCTTTTGCTTTCATGAGAGACTCCTTTGTTTCTTCCCTTATAATATACCTAATTAAATATAGGTTGTCAATAGGGGGTTCCACCATTTTTGTGTAAAGTTTTCGTTACAGACTGGGTGGAGACCGTGTTGACGACTGGGGAAGGGAACAGGGGTGATAACCCAAGTTGGACATATGGTGGTGGAAAAAGAAAAGCCCCCGATGGGCTAGAAACAACGGAGTCGCCAATGGCTATAAGCGCCCATCGGGGGAGGGGAAAATGTTAGTTAAATTCAGGGAAGAGTTCGAGTTGGGTGTATTTGGTTTTCTTGCGGAGAGGAGGTTTCTTCTTGGTTTTCTTCTTAGGGTTCTTCGTGGGTTTGCCAGCGAGGGATTTAAGCTTGTTGACAACTTCCTTACGAGTAACGCCTTTGAGGGAAGCGTTGATAGCATCACGGTCTTCGACGGAAGTTCTGCGGACGGTGACACGAACCTTGGTTGTTTCAGTCGGTTGGTAGGTGACTGTTGAAACCTTGGGGTTCGGGCGTCGGCCACGGCTGAGGTAGTATTCGGCGAAGGTGGTTTTGCCATATACGGTATCGACATCAACATCACGCGTTTTGATATTGTAACCTTCTTCACGCAGGTTGAAGATGCAAGCGGAGAGTCGGGTGATGTGGAGTTTGGCGAACGCATCAAGTGAAGTGATTTTTCCGTACTTCTTGATGAATTGCAGGACTTTGTTCTTTTGGTTGTTTCTGTGTTCGGCACTCATGGTTATTCCCCCTTGTTTTCAGATTGAATTTCGTTAAGGACTTCTTCAATGGCTTCCACAATCCCGAAGTCTAGCATAGCAGTGTAGAACGCATTTTCGTCTCGGATTTTGAGCGAGCCATCAAGATAGACTTCAATGGGGGAGACTCCGTTTTCGTCATCGTAAGGAGTACGCCAAGCGTCAATAGTCCAACACTTGTTACAGTCATCGAAGTAATCGTGTCTGATTTCGCTGTAAGTACGGTCTTGTTCGCCGTTGTGTTGAAGGTACCATGTTTTCATGGTGTCCACGCAGTCTTGGGCATACTTGTTGGCATTGGCATTATTTTCAAGCGTGAAGTAGAGGTCTTCAAGTTTGATTAGGGTGTCGATATGCTTGTTTACGAAATCTCTATCAATCCCTTTGATAACGAGGGTTTCAATGAGTTCATTACGGGTTACGACAGAAGAATAGGCAACCTTGCTGAAAAGCTCAGTTACAAAATTGTCAAGATTTTCCTCTGTTGCTTCTTGCTTGGATTCAGCAAATTTTTTGAGGGCCAATTTAAGGCAAACGCCAAAGTTAAGTGGAATAGGCATGGTTGTTTCTCCGTTGGTTTTGTTTCTTGTTTCTATTGATAATATAGATAATTAAAAATAATTGTCAAGAGGAAAAATGGAAAAAATTACACGTTTGGATTTGCCAGAGCGAACTTGAGGAGAAAATCCATTGATGCTTTGTTGCAGGGGAACGGCTTGCGGTTTCCATTCCTGTCTTGCAAGAAGCACTTTACAGGAACATTTACCTCTTCCGAGGTGACTGTCTCGTTGTTTACAACATCGTAGAAGACCGCCCCAAGAGCAGTTTTAGCCGTACCGAACACGGAAGAATCCATAAGGTTCAAGTCGAACATATGTCCGTCTACCTTACCGCTGTGCCAAGTGTCTTCAAGGTCAGGGAATTCTCCTATCTTTTCGGATATTTTAGGGTTCCACTTAATTGTTTTCTGATTTGGACGAACAATCTCGTAGAAATACCTGTCCTTTCTACCACGTGTCTTTATCACATGGAGTTCAGCCCCATTGAATACTGGTGCAAACCAAGGTTTTGTAGCCATAGGTTTCTCCATTGGTTAGAAATAGTGAATTTTTTCTGTGCCGTTAGAAATGGCCAAGTCAAGGGTAGCCATTTTTGAAGCAAGGGTTTCAGTCACCTTTGCAACACGTTTCAGGTAAGCCTTGCGTTTCTTCACGGTGTCAAGTTTGTCAATCGGCACCACTTCCTCAATTACAGGGATGCCCACTGCGTTGAAACCGCTCCATACGAAGATGAGAACTTCCAAACGAGAACCATTGTAGCGTTCCCTGATGCGTGCTTCGGATGTGCCAGTATTACGTTTTACCGTATAAATGATGCGACGGTCACGTTCAGGGTCGCAAAAGTGTTCGCTCTTGTCAATGAGCGAAATATCCCATTCTGTACTAATCCCAGTTCCTTTCGTGGTGTCGCCACCGAAGATAGACAGTGCATGCGTTTCTTTTGTCATATAGGTCTCCTTGTTTCTATGTTATAAATATACATAATTAAATTGTTTTAGTCAACAGGGTTTCCAACTTTTTTGTGTAAAGTTTTCATTTACAAACTTTTGATGGAGACCGAGGAGACGACTGCAGTCTGAACTGGGGTGATAACCCAAGTTGAAAATCAAAAAATAAAAAATAAAAATGCCCCCGATGATGGGGGCGATAGGTCATTTTGCCAAATTTTCTTCGTATAGTTGTTTCAGTGCCTCGTTGTATTTGGCAGTTTTTTCAGCATCGATTTGCCGTTCAATCCGTTCTTTCGTGTGGTCGGCATAAGGATTATTTCTATGCCTGTTAGCTGCGAGTAGCAACAGAGCCACGACAAGCACGATGATAATAAGCGCTATGGCCTCCGCTAAAAAGCGAGTGATGCTCTCAAAGAAGTTGCTAATGAAATTGAACATGGTGTTGCCTCCTTTTAGGTGTTTTTGATTACTTCCAATTCGTCTTCACCCAAAGTGTCAAGGTAGGCTTCAACGCAACCAATAACCTCGCACCACAAAAGGCCGTTTTCATCTTTCCATTCATCCCAAATGAGTTTTTCAAGAGTTTTCAACAAGATTACTTCTTGACGGCTCATATCGGGATAAGATTCTTTCCATTCGAGGCCAATACCAAGTTCATCCTCGGTTTCAGCCAATTCGGCGGAACCGAAGTCATAACCGCCATAAGCCCCTGTAATGAGCATAAGGCTATCAAACGGAGCTTGCAAGAGAAGTCCGTGGTGGTTATAAACAGTTCCCTTGTAAGTAGTGTCAGTGGCGAAGTCAACTCTAACCTGCTTAGTTGTTATCATGCCATCCAAAGTCTTCCATGCAAGCCACATCGCTTTGGCCAACTGGTTAAGAGTGATGCCTGCATAGCGTGTACCATTTCCGCCAACTTGATATACGATTTGTGTCTTATCCATAGGGTGTCTCCGTTGTTTTGATATATTCAATATACCTAATTAAATACGGTTTGCCAATAGGGTTTCCAACATTAATCTAAAATATCTTCAATGGTAGCGGTTTTTGAGAGGGAATGATTACCCTTGCGCCATTCTTCCATATCAATCGTTGTTACTCCGATAACCTTGGGCTCGCTGTAAATATGGTAAACACGATTGTTGATAAGAATGCTGAACCAGTGGTTAGCTTTGTGGTAAACTATTCCCTTATATTCATTCGGTAGGGAATTAAATTCTTTTTGTGTGAAAATGCCGTACAAGCTTATCGGCATACTTACAGGACATTTGCCACAATCAATATGAGGGTTACTTTCCCCCGGGCAAGCATCACATCCGGCACTAATGTAGCCACAATGACTGCAAACGCATTGGCCGAACTGTGAGTGAAACGAGGTGTTACAGGAAGGGCAAATCTCGCTGAAAACATCCTCATATACAGTAGCAAAATTGACTGGTTTGATATGCTTGCCTTTTGCCTTGGTCATATTGGTCTCCTTTGTTTCTATATCTATAATATACCTAATTAAATCGGGTTTGTCAATATGGTTTCCAACATTTTTGTGTAAAGTTTCCGTTACATTATATGGCGGAACCTGTGTGGACAACTGGGGAAGGAAACAAGGGTGATAACCCAAGTTGAAAATCAAAAAATAAAAAATAAAAAAATCCCCCTTTCGGGGGCTAGGACTATGGGTTAATTTTGTTCGTCGCCATCGGATTCGACATTGAGTGTCAGAACCTTGGTTGCTTCATGGAGGGTGTCAATGGATAATACTTCCAGGCCTTGGATGACGGAAGGCATTTCATCACGAGTGCCACGATAGATTTCTTCGCCTTTGTTGACATCGAAGATAGCTACTTCCTGCATATCGGGGTCGACGAAGCGGTTGAGAAAGTCATAGACGGTTTCATTCATGGGGGTATCTCCTTTTGGTTAGATATTAAATTCTTCGATTTCGAGTTTCACTTCTTCGTTGCCGTCGCCGTAATTGTAATTATTGCCATACATACAGCCGTCGATACTAAACAGCTCGGAAGCATCAGGGAATGTTTCAGTCAAAATGTCGAAGATGCACTTTGCGGCCTTTTCACAAGATGTGAACACTTCGGTGATAATGTCGTGGTCACCATCGGCATAATGGTGGTGGTAACCCGAAACAACAAAAATCTTTTTTTTTGCTCTTTTTCGCTTTCTTTTCAGCCATGGTTATTTCTCCTTTGTTTCTATGTTATAAATATACCTAATTAAATTGCTGTTGTCAATAGGGTTTCCAACTTTTTTGTGTAAAGTTTTCGTTACAACCTCTGGGCGGAAACCGTCGGGGACAGCTGCAGTCGAGACTGGGGTGATAACCTAAGTTGAAAATCAAAAAATAAAAAAAATAAAAATGCCCCCAAATGAGGGGCGCCTACTAATGGGAGCTACAATAGATTACCTTGACACCTGGTCGGTAACACTTTTTGCAACGTTCACAGGTTATCGCATGATTGAGTTTGCCGTTCAAATATGCCCTGCAATGGTCGGTTGCGTCAATGTAGGTTTCTCCGTCATCATAGACAAACGCGTGAACATTCGGATTAGAGGCGACTTTAAAGTATTCGTTAATTCCATGTTCATGCCAAATAGAGAAATTGATATGGAAATTCGCTGGGAGAGGGTTATTCTCGATGAATTCCACCGCCATGTTGAAACGCTTTGTGTACAGGTAGAACGTGAAATTTGGGTGCAACAAAGCGAGGGAAACCCACATTTCAAGTTCCTGCAAATTTTCAATGTCACCGCTTTGGTTGATACGCACAATATTGAAACGCTTTGTGCTGGACAGTTGACGGTGCAGGTCAGCAAACACCTTCGACGGACAGGTGCGAAGCCCTATCGTGTTGACAGCATGACCGTACAGGGCAGTCTTTGGATAACGGCGGTAAGACTTGTTTACATAGCAGTCTTTGGTGCAATAGTCGCAGTCCTTACATGTGCCACGAACACGCTTTTCAAGCCGAGGGATATACAGAAGTTCAGAACCTTTGAGGGTTGACCAACTTGCAACACCTTCGCCCAACTTGATGTTATGCCCGATGTTAAAATGATAAGTGTGTTTCTTAGGGTTGAATCTTTCCATAAATAACTCCGTTGTTATACCAATAATATACCTAATTAAAATGAGTTTGTCAATAGAACTCCCTAAATTTTGTGTAAATTTTAGTAAACATTATTTCATCAAACTGCCTCCGCCTGAGGCGATTCTGGCAGGGGGTGATAACCTAAGTTGGAAATCAGGTTGAAACAAAAGTTAAACCCCCTCGGTCAAGAGGGGGTTGGGGGTTAGTAGATGCAGACTTGTAACCAAGTGTCAATAGGTCTAAGAGCGCAGAAGTACACTTTGTTTCTGTAATTCTTTGGAAGCTTTTCGTTGACTGTCTCAAAGAGAGCAGAGTTTGATGTAAACGCTCTAACACAAATTGTAAATGCGTTACCGCTGTCATCAGAAATAACAACTTTCTTGTAAGAATGTGCATTAGAGGATTTAATGAGTGTTCTTACATAAACAAGGAAATTGCAAATGCTTTTTACAACCATGTGCCTATCCGTTGACAATGATGATTTTACTCCCTTGTATGCATCGGGAAGTTTTAGCCCAGAGTTGTCAGAAGTGTGAAATTCAGTTCTGAACATCTTGTTATCGGATGTTGAACTGATTACAACATGGCTGATATATCCGTCTTCGTTGTCAATTCTTTCACACATGGGTTTAATCCCCCTTTTAGTCAATTTCCTTTTCGTCGATAGACCAGTTGCACCACGTTCCGCTATTGTCAATGTTGATAGAGGTAGCCTGCCGTGCTTGTTCGAGGGTCATCCCTTCGTGTACATCTTCGCAGTCAATTTGCATTACAGCCGTTGTGTCGATTGTGCCGTTTTTGAGAATGGCATTGAAATCACGCAGATAACTTTCAATGTTATCTCCGCACGCTTTAACCGCCTTTTCATTCGTGCTATACACACCGATGATGTCCGAATCGCAATCACCATGTCTGTCCGAAAAGTGATAGCTTGCTACATATACTTTCTTGCCCATAATGTTTCTCCGTTGTTTAGGTTTCTATACCTATAATATACCTAATTAAAATGGGTTTGTCAATATGTTTTAACAGATTTTGTGTAAAGAATTAGATACAAACATAGGGGTTAAAGCCTGTCATCAAACCTCCTGTTTGGATGACGCAGCTCAGTAAAGGGGTGATAACCCATGTTGAAAATCAAAACAACGCAAAAAATAAAATGCCCCCTTTCGGGGGTGTGTGGTTATTTTCGTGGTGTTTCCTTTTCAAGTTCTTTCAACATCTTTCTTGTGTAAGCACGGCCAAATTTCACAAAATCTTTGCGGTCATCTTCGGTCATCAATGTTGCAGAAGAATCGATTACATCCATGTTCTTTTTGGCGGTCGGGACAATCTCGTTTAAGAAACGTTCCTTGTAGCCGAGCATTCCACGTTCATTCCAATAGGGGTCAGGTTCATACCACTTGCGTTCATCGTTGCCAATGTCATGGTCGGCAAAGTTTTTCACGCTACGGACAGGGGGGACTGAACCATCATTTTCCTTGTATTCGTTATCAACAAAGGCATACTTGATTTTAACCTTGGTATCACCGAACCGTTTG
>Ga0256407_10012356_pt1 | contig 11629 bp, 2 predicted proteins | sample RumenRJG_04DNA_FD_193489 | JGI IMG/M metagenome (GOLD analysis project Ga0256407, IMG submission 193489) | Bovine rumen microbial communities from Lethbridge, Alberta, Canada - RJG_04 | ecosystem: Host-associated > Mammals > Digestive system > Stomach > Rumen | place: Canada: Alberta | collected... | reverse complement strand
TAGTTGAAATCATACCACTAGGAATAATTTTAACAATACATTTAGAGATTTGTAAAAAATAATCAATTTTTTTTAAAAATCTAAATTTAACATAAATAATAAAAATAATCATAGAAAACATTAAAAGCAAAATAACAATAATAGCAGTATTTTTATTTTTTGATAATTCTTTATTTACATCATCTAAAATAATTTCATCCAACCTATCAATAACAGGAATAACATAAGTATAATAAATATTTTCCAAAACAGCAAAAGTCATAGAAGAAAAAAGATCATATGAAGAATAATTAGGATTAATAATTGAATTAGATTCATATTCATATAATAAATTAGCAACTTTCTCATCAATAAAATCAATAAAAGCATCAGTATTATTAATTAATTCAACAATAGGTTCTTTAATACAATTATTATATTCATCTGTATTATAATCATAAACTGAGCCACAAGCATTTAATAAAAAGTTTTTATTATAAAATTCATTTAATAAAGGATAATGACTTAATGATGAATAATATGAATATTTTAAATTTTCATTTAAAAATGATGTACAAACTAAAGTATTATTAACATTACAATTTGCTAAAATACATTTTGATTTAACTGTTCTACATGATGCATATGCAAATCTACCAAATAAATATGATTGAACTTCCATTATTTGAATATTATTTTTTATTGCTTTTCTACTTATTAGTAGTAATGCTATACATGCTGAAATACATACTATAAAAATTAATGTTAAATGAATATATGATGAATTTTGTAAACTTAATTTTTTATTTTGTTTAAAATCTAAATTAAAATCTGAAGATTCTTTTCTTTTTAATATTTGATTTGGATTTATTTTATTGTTTGTTTCTTTTGATGTTTCTTTTTTTTGATTACTTTTTTTGACTAATTTTCCACTTTCATCTTCTATTGATTCTGATTTATTATCATTATTATTTATTATATTATTTTTTTTTTCATTTTCAATATTATTTTGAAAAGTAACTTTAAATGTTTTAACTTTATCAATCATTTCATCAACTTTATCTTGTGATATTTTTACAATTTTTTCAACACCTTCTCCCATAAAATTATTAGTAATCATTAATTGCCAAAAATAAACAACAAAACAAATACAAACAAAAATTAAATAAATAATATTTAAATACCAAACAGGATTAATATTTTCATTATTTTTCCAAACAATATACTTAAGTAATTTATTATTATAATTTAATAAAACAGGAATAATAAAATCATAACTATTAAAAATAGCTTGAAAAGTTAAATAATATAATTCATATTTTCCTTCTTCATTATATGAAGTAATATTTTTTTCATTATCTAAATCATGTAATAAAGTGGAAGCATCAACTAAACATTTAGTTAAAGAAATAGGAAAAGCTTCATCATCATCATTTATCATTTCAATATAAGGATAAGTAATATTAACTCTATCCCAAAAATTATCATTACCACTAAATTCAGATAAGTATCTTTCAATTAAAATTAATTTTGTTGTTGTATCATCAGTCCAATTTATATTTTTATTTACTAATGTTGTAAAATATAAATTTTGATCTTGAATATATGTATTAAATGTCTTATTAATATATGGAGAATAATTAAATTGACATAAAATTAAAAGTGATAAACAAGAAGAAATAATTTGTAATAAACCATTTTCAACAATAAAATAATAACTTTGTAAAGTATCTAATTTATTTAAATTTCTATCAATATTTTTATAAATAATAAAAAAAATACTAGAAAAAATTCCAGCACCAAAAACAAAAAAAAGTGCAGTAAATAACATAAAATAAAGTGAATGTAAACTTTTATTATTTTTTAATATATTTTCCCTAATTTCAAAAATTCTATTTATTTTACTTAAATCACTATTAAAACCAGGAGCTGATGATTGAGATGCATTTTCATCATCATAAACTGTATTTTGTTTTTGAGAACCATGTACTCTACTATATTTTTTTATATTGTCTTTATATTCTATAATTGTTTTTTGAAATTCTTCATCATCATTTAAATAATAACCAAAATTATTAATGTTACTAATTAATTGTTCTTTTTCTTCTATTTTTATTTCATAACATTTTTTTAATGATAATAATTTTGATTCTGTTGAAATTATTTTTTTACTTGCATCATTAAATTGTGAATCATCATCACTTTGATTTATACCTTTTTCTGTTTTATTATCTATACATCTTATTACAAAACAAACTTTATCTTTTCTATAATTATATTTTCTAAAAGTAAAATTAAATTTATATACTAAAGTATTTTTATCTTTTGTATCATTTTCAATTAATTCTTCTAATTCAGTAAATTTATTATAACTAAATAATTTTTTATAAACATTTAATTTTTGAAAAAAAATTCCATCTGTAGAAGTTTTATTTGGAAAACAAGTATCTTTAAATTTAACTTTATTACTATTTGTTTTCCTATAAACAATATTAGTATTACCAAAAAAAGTATTACTATTTTTATTTTCTATATTATCATTTGGAGTATTACCATTAGGTGTTGGTGTATTTCCATAAGGAGTTAAATAATTAATATTTTTATTTGATGATATTTTTTCATTATTTATTGTTATATTATATTTAATATCTTCTTTTGGTATTAATAAAGTTTTTTCTTCATTAATAATTGAATTATCTATTAAATTTGATTTTTCTATTATTATTGTTTCTGGTACTGCATTTGCTATCATTAAATCTTTTTTTGAAGTTTTTTGAAATTCCATCATAAAATTTGGTATTTTTATTTCATATTCTAATTCAATATTTTCATTTATTTCTATATTCATTTCATTTTGTTCTTCTTCAATTTTTAATTGATCTTTATCTAAAATTACAGTTTGACTTAAATCTATACTTTCACTTTCTTCTATTATATTACTTTCATCTGTTATTTGTTGTTTATTTCCTTTCATAAATATTTTATAAAAGTTAATAAAATTTTTACATATCATATAAAAAGGAATATCATTTTCAATAAAAAAGAATTTATTTTTCAATTTTAAAGTTTCTTGAATTTTTTTTGACATACCTTGAATAATAAAATTAGAATCAATAAAAATTAAATCATCAATTTTTTCTGGTAAAATCATTCCAATAAAATAAACACTTTCATTTAAAACTGGAAATAACTTAACATATAATTTAACAAATAAAATAGAATTATTTTTATCTTTTGCAAAAGTATGATGTTCTTTAGTATCAATAATAATTTTTTCTCCAACATTAATATAATTTTGAACAAAACTTTTATGTTGACTTGCAAAAATTTTTGGCATTAAAATTGAAATATCTTGTCCAATTAATTCTTCATTTGAAAATTTAAAAATTTTTTCAAATTCAAAATTAATTTTTTCAATAATACCTTCCTTCCCATTATCACCATTACAAATAGCAATTCCAGTATCATGTCTAAATATTAAATTATAATAATTTTGATTAAGAGTATCAGTTGAAGTTTCATTTTTTCTTTTAACTGTTTCTAATTCTCTTTTTAAAAATGAATCATCATTTATTTGTTCTACGTAATCACAATAAAAATCAAATAATTCATTTATTCCTGAATAAATTGAATATAATTTTTTCCATATATTTTCTACATTTGATTTTGATATCATTATTTGTTCTGCTTTTTTGAATACTTGATTAAAATCTATTATTGATTTATTTTCTTTTTTTGAAAATATTGTCCAAAATTCTTCTGTTAATTTTAAATCTTTCATTATTTCTTCATAAAATAAACTTTTATTATATTCGTATTTATAAAAAAATGTTGTATTTAAATCTTCTAAATTTAAACATGGTTCATTTTCTTTTTTTAATTTTTCTACTAATTTCTGAGATATCATTAATTTTAATCTTTCTAAAGTAAAAATGTCTTGTTTACTCATTTTCATTAATTCAACTTTATGAAGAAAATAAATACTAAGACATATATTTCCTATTACATCTAAATAATAATATGAAAAATTTATTAATAATTCTGGAGAATAAAAATTTATTTGGATAAAATAATTCATAATTGCAATTATTAAACAATTTAAAAATACTTTATCTATAATAAAAGGTTTTGTTCTATCTGACCATTCTTCACTTGATGGTAAATATAATTTTTGTTTTGTTTTTGTTAAACATTTTGAATTTGGACATTCTATAATATGTAATTGAATAATTCCAGTTAAACGAGTTTTTATTGATGGAATTTCTAATCCTGTATTTATCATTGTAATAATTGATCTTAAATAATATAATAAATGATTTATATTATGAATTTGAAAATATGGAATTTTACAAAATATCCATTCTTCAAATTTAATTTTAATATTGAAAAATATAAATATTACAAGTAATGAACTAATAAACCAAAAAAGTCCTAATTCTGAAATTGATAAATATTTAACAATAAATAAAAATAATGAAGTCCAAATATATAAAATATGAAAAATCCCACATATCATATTTGTAATATAATCATAATAAATAATTTTTTGAATATAATAATAAAATAAAGAAATACTAATTGCAAAATTAATAATTAAAAAAATTTCTATTGTAATATGACTAACTAAACTTTTCATAATAGCAAATAAAATAGAATTTAAAGCCATTATAATACTATATCCAGTAGACATTTGAGCATAATAATTAACAGAAAGATAAAAAGAATCAATATAATAAGTTTGAAGAAAAATAACCATAAAAATACAATAAATAGTAGAAATAGATGATATAATAAAAATACTAATATGATCTCCAATATTACAAGAATAATTTTTAATAACTTTATTATTTCCTTCACCAAAACATAATAAAGTAGAAAAAAAATCCAATATAATATTATAACAAAAATAATAAGATATCTTAATAATAACATTAATACAATAATATCTTGTTGTATAAAGAGATTTTCTATCAGTAAGAAATAAAACAATTATAACATTAATTGTAACTATAAATAAAATAATTGCCCAAATATAAATAAAACCTTCAAATCCTTCTTTATTATCTTTTACTATTTCTTTAAAACGAATTATTTTTTCTATATTAACTAAAATTTTATCTGAAGTATTATTATCTGGATCTAATATTCCTATTTGAGGAGAAAAAAATCCTGCTATTGTTTGAAAGTAAAATATAATAAAAAATACTATTGATTCCAAACGAGATTCTGATTGATTGTTTACTAATAAATTCATTAATATTAAAAATCTTTCTTTTATTGATGGTTTATCATTTAAGAATAATTTAATTTCATTTCTTCTCATCAGGAATTTATTTTAATTTTTTTTTTTTTTATAATTTTTATTTCATTTTTTTTTTTAATATTTATTTTAATAATATCTAATTATTATTATTATAATTTAAATATTGGATTTTTTGTTTTAAAATTATTTTATTATAAATTAATTAATACCATTTATTATATTTTTTATATATAAATTTAAATCAGGATTATTTTTTTTAAATACATCATTATTATTTTTAATAAAATTAAATCCTGTAGTTGAATTCATTAATTTAACATTATTTAAATTTCTATTTAAACTTGAATTAAAATTTAATTTATTCATTGTTTTATTCATATCATTATTTTTAATATTGTTATTTGATGTAGTATAATTTAATTTTATTGTTGAATTAAAGAAATTTGTATTTTTTTTATTAATATTAGTATTATTTGATGAAAATGATTTACCTTTTAAATTATTTATTTTATAATTTTTATAATTTGAAAATATTGATTCTGGTGTTAAATCCATAAAATGAGCTCTTTTAATTCTATCTATTTCATGAAAATATTTAATTTTCATATATTTTGGATTTTTAAAAATTCTATTAATTTGAATTTTTCTTTTATCAATTTTATTCTTATTAAAAAAAAAATATTTATCTTCTAATCCTTTAATTACTTTTTCACCAGAATCAATTGTATCAAAATTATCATCTGTTTCTTCTTTAGAAATATTACTTGTTTTATTAAATAATTTTTTCTGATATTGAAAATAATTTTTATTACTTCCTGATAAATTAATATGTAATAAATCATTTTGGTTTTTATTTTCAAAATTATTATTTGTAATTAAATTCTTAGTAATTGTTGGAGAATTAAATAAATGAAATTTATTTAGTTTCTTTTTTTTATTGTTTTTATTATAAAATAAATGATCAAATAAATTATTCATTTTTTTGGATGTATATTTTTTTTTCCTTTCATTTTCAAATATATCAAATTTATGAATTATTTCATCTCTTTGATAAACTTTAATTTCTTCATCTATAAATAAAGGTATAATTTTCCTATGAATTGTTGGATGTGATTTATTCTTTTTATTAATTGTTTTTACTGTCTTTATTCTTATATCATGTTTTGTTGATAATTGATTTTGATTAAAATTTCTTGAAATAATATCCCATACTTTATTATTGTTAAATTCTTGAGTTTCTGATAACATTTTTTTTAAATTAAAATTAAATTAATATTCAATATTAATTTAAATAAAGAAAATATAATAAATTATTTTTAAATTTATACTTTTTATAGTTAACAATTAAATAATTTACATATAATTAACAATTTATTTTTTGAAATAATTTATTTTTATATTAAATTTGTTTTTATTTTTTATTTCCTGTATTTATTATTTTTTCAGCTTCAACAATTATAGATTCATCAATAATTAATATATTATCTTTTATATCTTCAATTAATTTTTTTAAAGTTTCTTTTTGATTTTTTGTACCTTTTTCAAATGATTTTAGAATATGATTTTTTTTTATTTCTGAAAGTTTATTAATAACATATTCACAAATTCTTTTATATTCATTTTTAATATTTTTAATATCAATTACATTTTTTAATTCATTATATAAATTATTAAATGTTGAAATATCTATATTTTCATTATTTTTTAATTCAATTTCAATATTTTTTAATTTTAAAAATTTTTCATTTATTTTATTATTTCTTTCAATAACATCTTTTAATGATTTTCTATTATTTGAAAAAGCAGTTTTAACTTTTTTTCTTTTATCAATTAATTTCTTATTTAAATCAATAATTTGATTTTTATATTTTTTAATATTTTCTTCATATTTTTTTTGATTATTTTCAATATCTTGATAATAAATATTATATTTACCTTCAATATTTTTTTTATCATCTTCTCTTTGTTCATCATTTTTATAATTAATATTACTAATTTTAGGTAAAGATTGAGAATTTGAAACAAGAATATTTTTATTATTATTATTAATATTTCTATGAACAATTACTCTATCTTGTACAGAATACATATAAAAATTTTTCATAAATAAAGAATTATAACTATCAATTGTAGGAAGATATCTTTTATTTAAATTAATACTTTCTTTTTTATTTTCCATTTTATTATTATTAACTTTTTGATTTTTATTATTATTATTAATATTATTATTATTACTTTTAGGAATTTTAGTAACTAATAAATTACTATCAGATTCAATAACAATATTTTTATTTTTCCCAAAAATCAATTCATCTTCATCAGGTTCTAAAATTTCTCCATTTTCATATTTTTTTCTAACAAAATATTTTTTCCTACTTAATTTAGCTTTTTCAGCTCTTCCAGGTTCATTTTCTTCCCAACTTAATTTAATATGATTTTCATAATCTTCTTTAAGTGTATTTTTAACAAATTGAATAGGTTCCGATGAAAAAATTCCAATATTCCAATAAAAATCATAAGTATATTCATCAATATTTAATAAATAAGATGGACAGACATAAGGATCTAAAATACATTTTATTTTATATAAATTTGGTATTTCAAATAAATTTTTATATGTTGATGATTTATATATTTCTCCTTTTAATTCTAAATTTCTTATTAATGTATGATTTATAAAATCTTTTTGAAATATCATTTTATCATCTATTGAAAATTCGAATAACATATTTATTGGATGTGGTATTTTTTGAATTGGTGGTAATTCTTCATTTTTATTATTATTATTATTTTCTTCTTTATTTTCATTAAGGGAATTTTCTTCATTTATTTTTGGTCTGTATTCTATACTTATATCTAATGTTGCTGATTCTATTTCTGTTGAAAATAATATTTCTTCAAATACTATTGAATATTTATTTGGGATAAATTTTTCTTTTATATAATATGGATGTATTAAATTTATTTGTTCTGTTATTATATTTGGGTTATTATATAAGAGAGTAAAGTTTATTTTGTTTTCTGGAATGTTATATGGAGGTACTAATGACATTTCTATATAATATAATTCACTTTCTTCAAAATTTAAGTCTATAAATTGTTTTGTAAATATTCTTTTTTTATGATTTGTTATTCCATTTATTAAAAAAATATCAATACAATTTTTAATTGTTTTATTTTCAAATTCAATAAAATCTGAATAAAATTTTACAATTTTATTTTCTTCATTTTCAATATTTTTATCCATTTCTTTTTCTTTATCTTTTTCTTTAATATTTTTTCTCTTATCATCTAATTTTATTTGAATTCTAGTAAATAAATAATAAGTATTTTTAGGTAAAATTGGATGATTTATAGTAAAAATTTTATGATTATATTTTTTAAAATCTAATAAAAATTTTGAATAAGAATAATTTTCTAATTGATGATTATTTGAAAAAAATTGTAAAGTATATCCAAAAGGAGTTAAACCTCCTTTTATTATAAAAAAATATTCATTATCTTTTAATAAATTAAATTCATATACTGAAAATAATTGTTTTAATATGATTTTATTATTATTTTCAATTTTTGTAATTTTTTTAGTTTCTTTATTTACATAATATATTTCAATAACTAAAGAAAAAAGAACTGAATCAAATTTACTTACTTTACTATTTTCTTTTATTATTTCATATGGTAAATTTGAACTAATTGATCTTTTATTTTTTTCACAATTTGGTTCAAATAAAATATATAATGAATCAATATTAATTAAATTATTATTTTCTTCATTAACTTGAATATTTTTTTTATCTTTTGATTCTTCATTTAAATAAGGTTTAATATAAATAAATGTTGAATTTTCTTTTTCTTCATAAAGACTTGTTTTATAATCATACCATATATTATCTATAAATAAATAATTTTTAAAACATTTCATATTATTAAATAAAGAATAATTTGTAAAACTTTCTATTAAGTCTTCACAAGTTAACCAAGCTCCAGTTAATGTATAATTAATATTTTCTATATCATTTTTTTCATCTTTTTCTTCTTTATTTTCTTCTTTATTTTCTTCTATATTATTCTCTTCTTTTTTCTTATTATTTGTATTTGTATTATTTTCTATTTGTTTAATATTATTTTTACTTATTTCATTTTCATTTTTTTCATTATCATTTAATTCTTTTTTTTCCTTTTCTTCTTTTTCTTCTTTTTTCTTTTCACAATATAATAATTTTAAATAAAAATCCTGAGTCCAAAAATTAATTTCTCCAGTCTCTTCATCTTTCCAAACTTCATTTAAAAAAATATTTTTAAAATAATTTACAGAAGGATATTTTTTATTATTTAAAATACAATATTTTGCATTTTCTATTTCTCTATCATTAAAAAAAGTTTTTATTTCAGTATAATCTAAACTATTATTACAAATTTTAAAAAGATAAATATTATAACCTTCATTTCTATATTCTTTTAATCTAATATGAAATTCTGCTTTTTGTTTTTTTCTTAAATCTTTTAATTGAGCTAAATAATTTTTTTTTTCAGGAGTATTCATTTGTTTAAATTTCATATTATAATGTAATTTTAAATCATTAAAAGGAATTGGTTTTAATCTTTGTAAATTAAATGTACCATTTTGAAATAATTCTATTATTGAATAGGCAATATCACAATAAATTCCATTTTTTAATTTTTTATTTGTTTTTGTTATTATTATTGTGTCTCTTTCATTTGATTGTAAAGGAGAAAAATATTTAAAATGTTTTGAAGCAAAAATATCAGGTAATTCTATTGATGAAAAATTATTAAAATTTTTATTTTTAAATCCTGTTAATAATCTATTTGTTTTTATATCATTATTGATAGTTTTATTATTATTATTTAGATTCTTATTATTATTTTTAGATTTGATAAGAGTATTAAAATTATTTTTATTATTTAAATAATGGTTATTTAATCTTATAATTTTTTCTGAATAAATGTATTTTTGTGATTTATAATTATTATCATTTTCAGGTTGTAAATAATCTTTTGAAGGATGAAAACCAATTAAAATTGAATTTTTAACATTATCATTAGAACATAATAAACTTTTAATATAATCTTTCATTTTTTTATTATCATCAGTAATATTATCATCATTAAAATCAACATTATTATTATTATTATTATTATTATAATTATTATTATTATTATTATTAATATTATCATTTTCATCATCTTCATTTTCATTATCAAAATCACTTTTAAACTTTTTTTTATTTTCATTAATTAAACTTAAAATAATATTATTATCAATATTAAACCCAAAATATCCAGTTAAAGCATAAAAAGGAGATAAATCACCAATTTCTTCATTTTCATAATATTCATTCCTATATTTATAAGAATACATTTTAATAATAGCTTTAGTTAAAATCATAGGCCAAATTTCATTAATATTATCACATTGAGGTAAATAAATATCATAAGTTTTTTTATCACAAGGAAATTTATCATCAATTTCAATTTTTCTAAATTTTCCCATTTGATATAATTTAATCCAATATTTTCCACTTGGATTATAAATTGGAATTCCTTCTTCATTTTGAGGATAAATTCTTTTTATAAAATCTTTATTATTTATATTATTATCTATTATTATTTGATATAATGAAGCAATCCATTTTAAATAATTACAATAATATTTTTTCATATTTATATTTGAAGGTTGTTTTTTTTCTTTGTTTATTATTGTTATTTCATTTTGTAATTCAGATATTTTTTTATTTATTTTTTTTTCTTTTGAATCTAATTTCATTTCTGTTAATTCATTTATTAATTTTGATGTATCACTAAAATCAATTGAATTTCTTTTATTTAAATCATTATTTATATTTCTTGTACTATAATTTATTTTTTTTGAAATATAATCAAAATTACTTTCTGGTAATTCTTTTTTAATTATTTTAATTAAATTTTGTTGTTTTATTATTTCATTTGGTCTTTCCCAAATAATATTATTAAAAGTTTCTTTTCTTAATGAATAAGGAAAAATTAAAAGATTATTTTCTTCATCATTAAAAATATTTTCACTTATAAAATTATGATTTTTAACTTCTTCTTCTGAAGGCCATTCTTCAAAAGGTGTATTAGGTATTACTAAAGGAGAATATTCTAATGTTGATTCTTCTGGAAATTTTATTAATTTTTGTTCTCTTATATTTATTTCTTTAACACATGATGGTATGTAATCTTTTATATTTTTATTTGTTTTTTTAAAATGATCTATTGAGTTTTTATTCATAACAATAAGTTATGTATTTTTTATTTAAAAATAATTATAATATTTAAAAATTTATATTTTTTTATCACAGAAATTGAAATTTTTTTTTTTTTTTTATAGATTTTTATTTTATT
>Ga0256407_10012355_pt1 | contig 11629 bp, 13 predicted proteins | sample RumenRJG_04DNA_FD_193489 | JGI IMG/M metagenome (GOLD analysis project Ga0256407, IMG submission 193489) | Bovine rumen microbial communities from Lethbridge, Alberta, Canada - RJG_04 | ecosystem: Host-associated > Mammals > Digestive system > Stomach > Rumen | place: Canada: Alberta... | reverse complement strand
CGTTGTCGCGGAACGAGCCGGTATTGGCGGTATTCACGGCTCCTTCGCCATAGACTTTCCAGGGGCGCGTGCCGAAGATGCCCTCGCCGTTGACGTCGAGCCAGGCCTTGAAGTCCTTGAGGAAGGCTCGCTCTTTCTCGTCGATGCTTCCGTCGCCTCGCACGGGGATGTTGAGCAGCAGGTTGCCGTTCTTGCTCACGATGTCGACGAAGGTCTTGACGACGCGCTCTACGGTCTTGTATCTGCCCTTCTCGTAGAGCTTCCTATCGTAGTGCCACGAGCCGATGCACATGCAGGTCTGCCAGGGCCGCGGCGAGATGTCGGCAAAGGCGCCGCGCTCGCAGTCCATCACCACGCCGCGCTGCTGCTCCTCGCTGAGGCGCTTGGCGTTGATGACGGCCTCGTTGCGGCCTCCGTGCATCCTCATGCTGCGGTTGTACATGTGGGCGGCAATCTCCAGTCCGTAGTGCTCCAGGGGCAGGTCGTGCTCGTCGTCAAAGTAGATGAGGTCGGGGTTGTAGTCGTCGATGAGCTGCCGGCAGCGCAGGAACCAGTTCTTGGCAAACTGGGGGTTCATCTCGGGAATGCGCTCCGACCATACGCGGTCGTTGGCCTCATGCCAGGCGGCCATCGAGTCGACGCTGGTGAACCCGCTGGGAATCACGATGTTGTAGCCGCCATAGAACTGCTGGGGGTCGTAGCCTTCCCACCACTTGCCCTTGCCGTCTTCCTTCGTCAGGTTGTAGGCGTCGTATCTCACGCCTGCCTTCTCGCCCTCGGCATCGTAGCCGTAGGCGGTCTGGAACCAATGCCAGGCGTGGGCCGAGTGGTTGCTCACGCCGAAGCGCAGCCCGTTGCGGCGCGCGGCCTTCTCGAACTCGCCCACGATGTCGCGCTTCGGGCCCATGTTGACGGAGTTCCAGGGGTGGTATTTCGAACGGTAGTTGTCGAAGTTGTCGTGATGATTGGCCATGCAGACGAAGTATCGGGCGCCCACTTCCTTGTAGAGCTTCACGAGCGCCTCGGGGTCGAACTTCTCGGCTTTCCACATCGGTATGAAGTCTATCATGCCAAACTCCGAGGGATGGCCGAAGCGCTGGCAATGCTCGCGGTATCGGCCCTGGTCCTGCTGATACATGGCCCGTGCATACCAGTCGCCCGCCTCGGGTACACATTGCAGTCCCCAATGGGCCCAGATGCCCAGTTTGGCGTCGGCAAACCATTGGGGAGCCTGATAGTTGGCCGCGAGCGACTGCCACGACGGCTCGAAGACTCCTTTTTCGATATCCGTGGCAACTGCCTGTGCCAGGACGGGGATGCCCATCAGCGCCCCCAATACTGTTGAGAAGAACCTTTTCATTTTCATGGTGTCATTATTATGCATTATGCATTATGAATTATGAATTAGTGGGGAGTGGCCCAAGTGATAAGTGAGAAGTGAGAAGTGAGAAGTGTGATTACCACTCCTGCTTGTTCTCCAGTTTATAAATTTTGAACCTTGAACTTTGCCCCGGCGTCAGCCCTCTCTCCCCCCTTTGGGGGAGTTGGAGGGGGCTGGAGTTGGAGGGGGCTCTTCTCTTGTATTTTGCCTTTACGATCTCGTAGGAGTTTCGGGTCAGTTGCTTGAGCAGTTCGTCTGGCGCGGTATCGGGATTGACGCCAATCCAATACTTGGGCGACTCGTTAAACGGCTTGCCGATACAGTCGTGCTGAGCCTTCAGGTCTTCAATCCGCTCGGGCTGGCATTTGAGCGTGATGACGCTAAAATGATCGCAGTCGAAGAACGAAAACATGTGGCCGTGCACGTAGAATACCAATACGCCGCTAGCATAACGGAAAGCCGTGAAAGGCAGCTTCTCTTCCACATCCTCGCCCAGCGAAAGGCAATACTCACGATAGTCTTCTATGTTCATAGCTTTATACTCTTTCTTTCCCTTAGTTATCGCCCGGAATGTCATCTCTTCAGAGCCCGGAATGTCATCTCGTCAGATGAGAGCCGAGATTGTTAATAAGTTGCAGGTCGGTAAACTTCTTCTTGTAGGGGTCAGTTTTGGGCATTTTCAAGGCGTTAGGATTTACCACCCCTGGCAGCTTGCTCCCTTTGTTCCTTTTCATGCGAGCATGCCATTTCACGATGAGCGGCAGGATTTCCCGGTCGAAGATGCCTTGCTCCACGATACGATAGTGCGGATGGTAGGCCTCACGATATTCGGGCGAATGGCTGATGGCGTATTTGCCGGCAGAGAGGATGCTGTCGATAAAATGTTTGTCGGCTGAGTAATTCAGCAGGTTGAGCTTCATGGTGTCAATCACATTCACGATTGCATGCCACCTGTCGCGCCAAAGCTCTACCGAAGGGTGCTTGCCTCGATTGGCACTTCGGACGAAAGCATCGAGCAGATGGTCGGCGCTGACGATTCCTTCCTTGATAGTCCTGATGCTCACACGCACATAATTACCCTCCGCGCCGCAGGGCTCATACATCCACGGCTGGAGGTCGTCGAGCGTGGTGCTGTTCAACTCGTCATCAAGGTAGGCTTTCACCCGTTGCCGATCGGTCACCAGATGTTCTGCCCCCATAAAGTCCTGGAAGCACGACTTATAGATGTCGAGCAGACGAGACTTGGGATAGGTCTGCATCTGCCTGCCGACAAACCCCGCGACGTCTTGCGCCGAGACAGATACCGCCCCCATGAGGATGACGGACAAGATGATCAACTGTTTCATGCTTCAATATCTTTTTTTGATGGTTATATTGATAGTTTCTTCAATTGAATGGTCCTATCTGAAAGTGACACTTATGGTAAGAATTTCGTATGATCTTCAGTTATTTGATAATGACGATGCAAAAATACGATTATTATCTGAAAACAAGCCACAAACACAGGAAAAAACGCTTTCCCTGCAGCATTTTTAACTTTTATCCGCTATCGAAAAAACCGACACGCATTTGGCCCTTTGCGCATCGGTTTTTCCTGTCATATACGTCGAAGTTTCTGAACTGGTTGTTAGCCAGCTTCCGTTCCCTATCGCCTTCTTACAAGGATGCCACAAGGATTTCCTTGATGTCCTGCTCGGAGAGGGGCACGTAGGCATTCTCCAGCCCTTCGTTCACGGCGATGTGGTGAGCCATCTCGTCGATACGCTCCTCGCCGATGCCCACCTCGCGCAGGTGCATGGGGATACCGATTTCCTCGAAGAAGGCATAGGTCATCTCGATGGCCTTGTGGGCTATCTCCATACCTGTCAGCGTCGTGTCGATATCGAACACGTTGATGCCGTACTTCACAAAGCGCTCCAGCGTGCGCTCGCTCAGGATGTGCTCCATCCAGCGCGGCGTGATGATGGCCAGTCCCTCGCCGTGGGTGATGTCATAATAGGCGCTCAGGGCGTGCTCAATACCGTGACAGGGCCAGCCGCTGGGACTGTTGCCGAGCGAGTAGATGCCGTTGCAGCCCAGGGTGCACGCAAACATCATCTCGGCGCGCGCCCGGTAGTCCTCTGGGTTCGCCAAGCAGCTCTTTGCGTTCGCCATCAGGCTCTTCAGACCAGCCTCGCAGAAGCCGTCGTTCAGCAGCGTAGAGTCCTCGCAGAAGTACTGCTCGATGATGTGGTTCATGGCATCGGCACAGCCTGCGGCCGTCTGTTTCTTCGACACGCTGAACGTGTAGCGCGGGTCGAGGAATGAGCAAACGGGGAACAGCAGCGGGTCCATGTAGCCAATCTTGTCGTTGGTCTCGGTACGCGAGATCACGCCGCCGCAGTCGTATTCCGAACCCGTAGCCGCCAACGTCAGGATGTCGACGATGGGCAGGGCGGCCTGTGCCTTCACCTTGTAGGAAATCAGTTCCCAGGGGTCGCCGTCGTACTTCGCTCCGGCGGCAATGGCCTTCGTACAGTCGAGCACGCTTCCGCCACCCACGGCCAGGATGACCTCGATGTCGTTCTCCTTACAGAGACGCACGCCGTCGAGCACGCTGGGGTCGTACTTCGGGTTGGGCTGTATGCCCGAAAGCTCCGTTATCTCGAAGTCCTTCAAGAGTTCCTTCACACGGTCGTAGAGACCAATCTTCTTGATGCTGCCGCCACCATAGGCCAGCAGCACGCGCTTACCGATAGCACCCATCACGGCGGGCAGCTTCTCGATAGCGTTCTCGCCAAACACGAGGCGAGTAGGAGTCATGTAATCAAAATTCTGCATAGTTCTTTTTATGAGTTTCTGACGGCAAAGGTACGACAATCCCCCGTAACTGCTATTATACAATTTACGGGGGAATTTACCAATTTCACGGTTTTTTCATGAGCGCCACGCGAACTTGTCTGCCGAGCGTGGGCAAATTATTTCAATTCGTAGTAACACACGATGAAGCGAGAGAGCCGCAATTACACCTATTCCTTCTATTCTTAGCGCATGAGTTTGAACTCGCCTGTGCGGATGGAGGCAATCACGCCACCGTCGATGAGCAGGTCGGTACCAGTAATGAAACGTGCATGCTCTCCCAAGAGGAAGGCGGCGACCTCGGCTATCTCGTCGCTCGTTCCCGTGCGCTGGGCGGCAGAAGCGTCGATCATGGCCTGATAGCCCTCGCCATTGGCGCGGAACTCGTCGTAAGCCAACGGGGTGACGATAACGCCCGGCGAGATGGTGTTGATGCGGGCACGACGGTTGCGCCAGCTGGTAGCTGCTGCTCGTTGCGCCTGCAGGTGGTTCATGCGCTTGGCAATCATATAGGCCAGGCCGCTGTCCTTCATGGCCACCTCCTGAACGAACTTCACGTCCTTCAGTCCCTCGGTCGGGGTGTTCACCAGTTGCAGTTCGATGTCGTTGGGAATGGGGTACATATAGGCAGCCTGACTCGAGATAATGAGTCCTGCCCCACCCTGCGCCATCACCTCGCCGAAAGCATCCACGGCATAGCCCGTGCCCACCATGTCGAGGTCGACAATATGCTCGGGGTTGGCCTGATTAGGCGAAGCACCTGCCGTGTCGATGAAGTACATCACGGGCCCGAGCTCTGCCGCCTTCTTGGCAAATGCCACCACGCTCTCTTTCTTCAGGGCGTTCACCACCATCGTCTCCACGTCGTAGCCGCTACGGCGGAAATCGTCGCCCACGCGCTCCAGCGCCTTCTCGCTGATGTCGCCCAGCAGAATCTTCTTGCCAGCTGCGATACGGCGCACGATGGCTGTTCCCATACTTCCGGCACCCAAGAGCGCCACCACTTCCTTCACGTTGTTTCTGTCGAAAATCATAGTCTTTACTTCTTTATATTAAACTTATACTTATTTCTGCTGCAAAGGTACAACAAATCTACTCTCTGCAGTTACCCAGATTGCCGACAGATTTTCATATTTTACCGAAAATGCACAAAATGGCAATTCTAAGTTAATACGACGCAAAGCGGTGGTCGCACTCCAGGGCGTTGATGCGCTTCATCTCGTCGGGGGTGAGCTCGAAGTCGAAGATCTCGATGTTCTCGCGGATATAGTCGGGGTTCGAAGCACCTGGAATCACCGAGTTGTAGGTCTCTTCACCGTCAGGAATGCTATACACGCCGAGTCCGAACTGGGGCATCCGCACGCCGTTGTTCAGCGTCAGATACGTCTGCTTCACTTGTCCATTCATCACCATTGCTGTCATAAATGCAATTAAACTCAAAACAAATCTTTTCATCATTCAAACATTTATTATATACTCTTGATAAACTTTGCGGGATTGCCGCCCACGATGGTATTGGGGGCTACATCTTTGGTGACAACGGCTCCGGCAGCCACGACGGCATTCTCGCCGATGGTCACGCCTGGCAGGATGATGGCTCCCACGCCAATCCAGGCGTTGCGGCCGATGTGGACGGGCTTGCAACGCAGCACCATGCGGTTCTCAAAGTCGTGATTATCGGTAACGATGCGCACGTTGGGGCCTATCATCACGCCGTCGTCGATGGTGATGCCGCCGGCCGCCATACACGTTAGCGAATGGTTCACAAACACGCCCTTGCCAATCTTCATCTGGCAGGCGAAGTCAATCTGCAACGGGGGCATCAGGTAGCTCGTGGCGTCGAGATTCCCATCGAAGAGCTGCTCCTCCAAGGGACGGATTTGCTCGGGCACGGGAGCCGTGGTGTTGATTTTGAAACAGATGTTGGCGCAGTCGGTCATGTGGCGGATGGCCTCTGCATACTCGGGCGTTGCCATATCGACGTCAGCCCCTGAACGTAATTGCTCGAAAATAGTCATATCTTTACACGTTTTAGTTTCTGGGTGCAAAGATGGTGCAAGCCGAGTGCAATCGAGCTTGCTCGTTTTGCCGAGGCGCAGCCCATCTTCGCGGTGTGATGAAATCACGCCGCAAAGGTACGACGAAAACGGCAACTTGGAGTTACCCAAATTGCCGACGGATTTTCAAATATTGCAGAAGGTTTATTATTGGCGGTATTGGCGACGTGGATATCTGGTCGCGGCACGACCTGAGCAAGTTCGGTTTTGCTCTTATTGCTTCCGATATTCGCTTGGCGATTTCCCCAGCGCTTTCTTGGTGTAGCGGGTGAAGTGCGAGGGAGCCTCGAAGCCCATCAGGTCGGCCACCTCGGTCAGCGTCTTGGTGGTGTCGTTGAGTAGTGACACCAATTCGAAGACGGCATAGAACTGAATCCATTGTGAGGCTGGCAGACCCGTGACGGAACGGCTGATCTGCGACAGGTATTTTGGCGTGATGCAGAGCTTGTCGGCATAAAAGCCCACCTCGCGCTCACGGCGGGCGTGTTGCTGGGCCAGGGCGAGGAAACGGAGGAATACGCGCGAGGTGTTCTCGCCTTGCCTGCCCTCTGAAGTGTCCATCTGCGCCAGTCCATGTTGATAGACCGTCCAGAGGTCGTAGAGAAATATCTGCATCACGCGGCCCAGCACCTCTATCTTGAAGGCATTATCCTCGCCGTCAAGACGGGAGCGGAACAGAGCTAAGTCGGCATCCATCAGCCGCAGGCTCTCGGCATCGAGGTGGAACGACGGATTGAGACGGATGAAGATGAATCCCTTCGAGGCCCACACCATCTCTGGGTTGAACTGCGAGAGGAACGCCGGCGAAGCCACGAGGAAGTCGGCCTCGAAGTCATCCGAGTAGGCCACGTTCTGAATCGTGTTGGACATCTGCCAGATGACCAGGTCGTCCTTCTGTGAAGCAAACGTGCTCTTCCCGTCAGAGAAGGTCATCACGCCCCGTCGCACGATGATGTGCACATGATAGCCGGCATGATAGTCCGACGGCCAGCACGCGTTCTTCGCCGTATTCAGCAGATTGCATCCATATCGTTGCTCCATATCTTCTTTTCTGTTTTTTATTATTGTCAATATGTTCTTCTCTGAAGGGCGCCTCCCCGAAGCCTCATTCTCCTATGATGGTTACGACGAGCTTGCGTGCCCCGCCGTAGTTGCGAAACTCGCAGAGATAGATGCCCTGCCAGGTGCCCAGATTCAGCCGGCCGCCGGTAATGGGAATGGTGATGCTGACGCCGCAGAGGGTCGACTTGGCGTGGGCTGGCATGTCGTCAGCGCCCTCCAACGTGTGCTTATACTCCGGACGATTCTCGGGCACCAGACGGTTGAATATCGTTTCCATATCCACACGCACGTCAGGATCACAATTCTCGTTGATGCTCAGTCCGCAACTGGTGTGCTTCGTGAAGATATTCACGAGGCCCGTTGTCGGCAACTTGGGCAACTGGCCCAGTATCTCGCTCGTCACCAGATGAAAGCCATAAGGCTTCGGCCTCAGCGTGATTTCTATTTGTTGTATCATTCCTTTTCCCTATTTTTATATTCTACTTATGCCGAAACGCCTGCCACCGGCCTGCCCCACTCTTCGCCAAACGGCCGTAACGCCCTCTGCATTTACCGGAAGGCCTTCTGCATTTTCAGAGCAGCCCTCTACATTCACAGAGTAGCCTTCGGGAGTCGTCAAAGAGCCTTCGGCAACGCACGAACTACAACTTGGCGACCAGAGCCTCTATCTTCTTCCGCGTTTCCTCGGTCTTCTGCTCGTCAACCTTGGCGGTGACAATACCCGTATTCACAGCTCTCCAATAGTTGCAGATATCGTAGTATTCGGCCGTTGCCCCGTCATAAACGCCTGGCGAATAGGAAGACACGAGCAGGGCCATCTTCTGCACCTTGGCGGGACTGTTCACGCAATACATGCGCTGGATGGGAGCCTGTATCTGCGCGTTCAGGGTGAAATAGTAGATGGGAGCCGCCAGCACCAGCACCTCAGCTTCGGCCATCAACGGGTAGAGCTCTTGCATGTCGTCTTTCTGGATGCAGGCGCCATTGCCCTTGTTGTGGCAATACTCACAGGCCAGACAGCCCGCAATCTTCATGCGCGACACGTTGACCAGCGTTACCTCATGACCAGCTGCCTCGGCAGCTTTTTTATACTCTTCAGCCATCCAGGCTGTATTGCCCTTCGCACGTGGCGAGGCTTGTAAAATCAGAATGTTCATAATGCTTTTGTTTAATATGTTCGATACGATTATTATTTGCCATTCTCCTCAGCACAGAAGGCTGACGATTCATTTCACTTCCAACTTGGGCCGCACGGGGTCGGTCAGGCGATAGATGTGGTCGTACTCCACCGCTATCACGCCCTTCACCCGTCTGAAGAGCTGCATCGTCGCCTCCAACGTCTTGTCGGCAGGTTTCCTCAGGGCCATTCCGTTCATCAGGCGGTAGTCGTATTTCACTTCGCATTTATACTCCTTGACGGCCTTCAGCAGCGGCGCCTTGCCCACCTGCTCGTCGTACATCACGAGAAACACATCTGGCGAATGCTCCGCCTCCATCCTCTGCGCTTCGACGGGTACAGAGGGCTCTATCGTCTGCTTGGTCTTGCACGACGTCAGCAAGAGCAGGGCCAACTGGGCCGCGAGAATGAGCGGAATGCCATACTTGAACTTCTTGTGCAGGGTCTTGTGGTGCCACACGCTCATGCCGAGCCACGCGCCCACACTTCCGCCCACCACCGCCAACGCCAGGAGTGTAGCCTCAGAGATTCGCCACTTCGAGTGTCGCGCCCGCCACTTGTCCAGTCCGAACACGAGGAATGCCACCACGTTGATGATGACGAGGTAGACAAGGACTATCGGCAATATATTCTGGTCTTTCATCTTTGATACTATTCTACTCTTTGGTGTTTCTTCTCAATACTTGATTCTCACCACAGGACAGCTGGTCAGGCCGCCTTTTCTGCTACAAAAATACGAAATAGTGGCCAAAATCACGGAAGGCGAGTGTGAAGATGTGTTATTTTGATGTGTTTTTGATGGTTTTTAAGGGGTTTACACAAGAAAAACGGATTATTATGAGTAATTTTGCCGTCAACAAATGGTGTAAAAAGCCAAGAACGGGAACGTGAAACCGCCCGTGAACAAAGATGAGAACAGTATGGCAGATGATCTGACTTTTACGGTTGAGAGATATGTGGCTGAGGTGGATGCCCGGACCTATATCAAAGAGTTTTGCAAGGCAGACTACTTCATCGAGTTTTGCCGGGAATGCAAGAACTATGGCCACAGGTATGGTTGTCCGCCATTCGACTTCCAGCCGCTTTCGGTCATCGAGCAGTTCAAGAGGGTGCGCATCATCGGAGTGAAAATTATCCCCCACGACCTCAGCCTTCCGTTGGAGGCCGCCAACGACCTGATGAAGCCCGTGATCGACCCGTTGAACGAGGAATTGCTGGAAACCGAGTGGGCGCTGGACGGCATGGCCTTCGGATTCGTAGGCACTTGTCCCTATTGCGGCGGAGAGCCTTGCGCAAGAATAGAGGGGAAGCCCTGCCGACATCCCGAAAAGGTGCGCCCGTCGCTAGAGGCTTTTGGCTTCGACATCGGCAAGACGGCCAACGACCTGTTGGGAATAGAGATGAAATGGAGCAAGAAAGGACTCATCCCCGAATACCTGACGCTGGTTTGTGGCGTCTTTTACGAGAAGATTCCAGCCGGTATCTAGCCTATCATGGCCACATGCAAAATTTCAACCATCATTCATAAACTATTATAAAAAACGAGTACAAATACAATCATCATTCCAGATTATTCTTATCTTTGCATATAATAAATTTCGAACACCTTAAAAGATGACGACAAGATGAATATGATTGACCAGATTATTGCTTACAACAAGACTTTCGTAGCCGAGAAGGGTTATGAGAAATATCTGACAGACAAGTACCCCAACAAACGTCTGGCCGTGCTCTCGTGTATGGACACCCGACTAACTGAATTACTCCCCGCGGCACTCGGTTTGAAGAACGGCGATGCCAAGATTATCAAAAACGCAGGAGGATTGGTCATCTCGCCGTTCGACTCTGCCATGCGAAGCCTCATCGTGGCCATTTACGAGCTGGGCGTCGACGAGATCATGGTGGTGGCCCACTCCCATTGTGGCGCCTGTCACATGAGTTATGATCACTTCCACCAGGAAATGAATGCCCGGGGCGTGAACGACGACACCCTCGACATCATCCGCAAGTGCGGCATCGACTTGAACCAATGGCTGGAAGGATTCAAAGACACGCCCACTTCCGTGCGCAAAACCGTAGAGACCATCAAGACTCACCCGCTGGTACCGAAGGATGTGGTGGTTCGCGGCTTCATCATCGACTCGGAAACTGGCGAGCTGGAGGAGATATGTCACAAATGAACAGGAAAGCCGACCCGATGGGCCGAGCCATTGCCGACTACCAGCTGACAGGTACGGCCGACAGGCTCAGGGTGTTCTCCCCCATGTTTGAGGAGGACGAGATACCTCTGGCAACGCTTTTCCGCACATACGAGGAAATGCCGGAGATAGAAAGGAAGGCTCTCGACATGACAAGGGGCAAGACGCTCGACGTGGGAGCCGGCTCTGGCTGCCACTCGCTCGTCCTTCAAGGGCGGGGCGTTGACGTGACAGCCATCGACATTTCCCCTCTGTCGGTTGAGACCATGAGGCAGAGAGGTGTGAAGAAGGTGGTCGAACAGGATTTCTTTACGGTAGGTGGCAAATACGATACCATCCTGATGCTGATGAACGGCATCGGTATCGTCGGAACCCTGGAGCGCATGCCCGAGTTCTTCCGCCACCTCGACAAGATACTGGCGACGGGAGGCCAGGTGCTTTGCGACTCTTCAGACATCAGCTATGTCTTCGAGGACGAGAACGGCCTCATCGACTATCCCGACACAGGCCACTACTATGGTGAGCTGAGCTACAGGATGCAGTATAAGGATACGATTGGCGAGCCCTTCGACTGGCTCTACATCGATGCAGAGACCTTGAGAAAGGAAGCAGAGAAAAACGGATATGCTGTGGAAGTGGTGGCTGTTGGTGAACACTTTGACTACACGGCCCTTATCACGAAGAAGTGAAGCATAACGACTTGGCTGTAGGCGAACGCTTTGACTACACGGCCCGTATCACGAAGAAGTGAAGCATAACGACTTGCCAGAAGAGCTACAAAGCAAAACGAAAAAAAATGGGAAGCGGCTCAACTCGCTTCCCATTATCTTTTATTTCGTATCCCCGTTTAGAAAGGCAGGTCGTCGGTACTGCCACCATTATCCTGAGCAGGAGGGAATGGAGCCGTAGCACCAGC
>Ga0256407_10012352_pt1 | contig 11632 bp, 5 predicted proteins | sample RumenRJG_04DNA_FD_193489 | JGI IMG/M metagenome (GOLD analysis project Ga0256407, IMG submission 193489) | Bovine rumen microbial communities from Lethbridge, Alberta, Canada - RJG_04 | ecosystem: Host-associated > Mammals > Digestive system > Stomach > Rumen | place: Canada: Alberta | collected... | reverse complement strand
CCTTCATTTAAAATGACTAAAATATAGTCAAATTATTTGAGGGACTTTCTTCATTTATTTTGATAATAATATTTAATTTTAGTTACATATAAAGTGCTAATCTACAAATAATCACATATACAAGTAGCTCTGTTTAATACTGTATTAATTTGTATCATATTATAAATTGCTCTTCAGGAAGTTTCCCCCTTATTTCCTTTCCTTTATCAAAGATAATGTCATCATATTTTGATTCAGTCTCAAAATTAAGCATTATAATACATCCATAATCTTTAGATAAATATCTAAATTCTTCTAAATTTACATTATCTATTCCAGATACGTAAATTCCATCATCCAATAGATAGTACTTTTGAGGCTTGGTAGTAAAAGTTGTAATACCATCTTCTTTTTCTATAATTTTAAGTTTGCTTTTCTTTAAACCTAAATTATTAAGAATATTATATACCAAAGCTTCTACTTTAATTTTATTATCACCTTGAACTTGTATAACTAAATTATCCATTTTTCTTATCTCCTTTTGATAATAATAACTGATTCATAAATCCTTTCAATTCTTGTAGAGTAGTAAATACAGTTTCTTCTGTATATAGCTCTTCAGGATTATTATTTTCATACCATACAGTAAAATAAAACTTATTCTCTTTCAATAATTGAAAATATTTTTTTGATTTATATGTATCATTTTTAAATGATGATTCTTCAATATTTGGCTTTGTTTTAGATTCAAAGCCTAAAACTGTAATACCTTTATATGAATATACAACTATAGGATCTTCTAAAATCCTATTTTGAATATCATAACATTCTGTATAATACTCGTAGACTGAAAGATTTAAGCCAGGAATCATTTCGCCAATTGACTTATATAGCATTATTTCACCTTCCCTACATATTTATTCTTTTGAGGATTTAATGTAAAATTCTTCAATTGATATGCTTGATAATCTGCTATATTATCAGACATCAACATACTACCAACTAGTTTTACAGCTGGTTCTATTGAATGTAACTGTGAAAGCAATGAAGAATTAGATAATCCTGATATATCTAAATTATTATCTGAAGCATCAATAGAATTAATGCCTAATCCTTCACAAATAATATTTGCAAACAAATTTGATTTTATTTCTAAATCTACTTTGTTAACACCTTCAGGTTTTTCAGGCTTGAAGAGATGATTCCCTATTTCGACTAGATTAGTCCACACTTTAGCTTCAGATGCTTTACTATCTAATTCACTTAAAGTAATAGGTAATAATTTAGAAATATTATTAAGTCTATTAATATCTTTTAAAATAACATCTTCTGTAGCAGATGCATTTTTATTCATTAATAAAGTATCTTTTTCGGACTGTGATAATTTTGTCTGGTCTATAGAAAATATCCTTGGTAATAAAACAAATTCTTTATTTACTCTTTTATATCCTTTTTTATCTTTGACCATATTCTCATATTTGCTAAGCTCAGTTTTATCATGAGTATTAGGTAATCTTTTAGCTACGTTGTTAGAATCATATTCATAATATTCAACATTCTCTTTAGGCTGAATAATCATCATAGCTTTAGAACCTGCAGATACGCTTGTATTCTGATTTTGTTTCCAAGAATCAAATGTATTAGTTAATTCAGCATTATATCCTTTAACTCTACATTGTGAATGAATTAATAAACTATTATTAAATGTATATTTAGTAGAATTAAATGTAGCCAAAGTCTTATATAATTCTCTTTTATCATTGAAGAATGTTAATTCATTTGTTATTTTATTCTTTATAATATCTGATTGACCAATAATCTTAAGCTCTTCAGGTGCAAGTTTATTAAAGTCTACAAACGATAGGGCTTTATTTCTCATATCCTTGAAGAAGGCTATTAGCTTTATTCTATTTTCAGATGCCCATTCTTCTGTTGATGAATCTTGCATTAACTTATCAAACTTAAAATATAAACTTGATGGTTCAATCACATCTTCATATCTTGTTTCAGAATTAGACCACATTCTATACATATTTGTTAATTCTTCAACATTAGTTGAAAGCTTATTATCTAATGACATGTCTTTTTCAGACATTGGTGCTATGCTATTATTTAAAGCTAATTGAGCTTTGTCATTTGATAGATCATTTATTGCTTTATTATAAAAAGCAAGTGTTTCCTTATCATTATAAGCATTGGTATGGGCTATTGAATAATCATATAAATGATTAAATACATTTTTTAAATTTCCCAAATCGCTTAGGTCATTATGACTATAATTTAATTCAATTGCTACTTCACCATATCTTGCTTGGCTCAAATATGATGATGCAATACGAGATAAATATTCAATCTTCTTATCAGGAGCAACTAAATTTAATTCCTTATTATTAAGTTCCTTTTGATTCTCTTTTTTATGTTCTGTTTCTGAATAATTAGGATTATTAGATACTTTATAGAATAATTGAACACCAATTTTATCTATATTTTCTTTAGTGCATGGTATAATCACATTTTCATCATTCCATGTCATAAATAGTAACAAATTGGTCTCCTGGTCATAAAAATATTCTATAGTTTCATTTTTCAATATTTTAGGAGTAATATATTTATCTTTAAAAGATACATCATCTAATGATTCATAATAAAGTGTTTTTGATATTTCATTATCATAAATAAATCCTAAATTATTTATTGCCGTTTCAACATTTAAATCTATCTGGCTAGTTCCGTTCGGTTTCATATGCTTATTATTTGGCAATACTTTAGCCTCAAGTTCATCAATATAATCTTGTCTCACTTCTTTTAAATTACTGTTTTTAAGTTCAGCAATACCCGTGAAATCTGACAGACGCTCCATTACTGACTGTAATGATTCTATATCTTCAAATGGCATATCATATTCCATCAAACCACCATCAATTTCTTTGCCTTCAGAATTATATATAGAATAATAATATCCTTCTTCATTTGTGTGAAAATGAAAATATGTTCCATCAGATAATTCATAATTGATCTCAAAATTTTCGATATTATATGGTATTATCTTAGGTTCTTCTTGCTTTACTGGTTCTTCATTAATTAAATCAAATAAGTTGCGAATATGTTCATTAGGTTTATCGGGATTTAGCATTTCAGTATTTTCTTTAACATAATTTACATCAAATACATCATCTACTTCATTTGTTTTTTCTTGCCAATACTTTTTAGCATTTAACAAATGCTCTTCTATATCACCAGATTTAGAAGCTAATATTGGGTTAAAATCAGCAACCAAATTACCTAGATATAATTTTTCATCATCCGGAACATCATTTAAAATATTAAATAATGTATCCTCACTTACATCAAAATTATCTGTTTCATTGAATTCTACTAAAATATCTATATCACCATGATTATAGTCATGATTATCGCCAAATATTTTAGATCCATATAGCGCAACTTTTATATCATTAAATTTAATATCAACATCAGCATTAATTAATGCCTCGTGGATATAGTTCTTAATAGTATTCTCATAATTCAAATTACCTGTAATCTCTTTAAATTCTTTAATTCTTTCACCATATTCATTCAAATACCATTCTGGAAGGCTCAAATTAAAATCATTATCTTTTTCTTCTGTTAATGGCTCATTAATAGTTGCATATTCATTTTGATTTTTGAATTCTTCCATTTGAGCTTCATTTTCTAATACAACAACATTTGTTAAATGCTCCCAATTTTTAGATTGAACAAAGACATTATCTTCTTTAACCTTAGCTATTAATTTATCAAATGCATCATTAATAAGCTTACGTTCTTCCCCATATGGATAAGCTCTGTGATATTCACCTTTAGAATCCATCATAATATATCCATCAGCATAACCACATAAATAATCATTAGTGATATTAGCTTCTGTTAATTTATCTTTCAAATAGCATTGAAATGCTCTTGCAAATAATTCTACATCACTTTTCCAATAATCATGTCCTGAATGTGAATAATTATCATCGAAATATATAGAACCTTTATAATACTCAGTACTTACCCTTTTAGTTAAAGTAGAATCAAAAGTTCTAGAAGATGCATTGCCATACCATTGACAATAATTAGCTATATCTTTTCTGTTATCTTTAGGAATTACTCTTCCTGTTAATTCATTTTTATAATTACTCAAATCAACTAATGCTTTAGGTTCATCTCTAGTACCAAAAGAAAAATATAAATATGAATCTGGATTTTTAGTAGCATCTTCTTTTAAGGCATTAATAAGATTAGTCCTTTTTTGAAGTTGTTCTACAGTATAGCTATCTTTACCAGGAAAATAACTATCTATATATTGATTCAAACCTTTTAGATATCTTTGGATATCTTTATTCTTTTGTTCATTGAAATCATCCTCTTTAATTGGCTCATCCTTATACTTCATTATTTGCATTAATTCTTTCATTTCGGGCATTTTATAAGATTCTGATGCAAATCTACCATCACCAATTAAATGATCAAAGAAATGTCCCCATTCATGACCTAAAGCACCTGCCCCATTCATTCTTGTTAAATTAATAACATCTGAATCTGGCTCATAATGTGCAGCAGCTCTTGAATGTCCTCTCGAACCAAAAGCAATACCAAGCTTACCATTTCCTGATACTGATTCCAAACTAATGCCTAGTGCAAGAGCTATATCAGAAAATGAATTATAAGCGTGGTTTAAATTAATTTGACGCTCTTTTTGATTTTCCCAGTTACCAAATTCTCCACCCCTAAATTTAAATTCATTTAAATATTTTTCTGGAGTAGCATCATCTTGAAGCCAATCAAAATTAGCTTTACGTTCTATATTTTCTACTCCTGAAGGAGTGAAATTCTTTTTTCTGTTTGAAGTCTTCTTTGATTCTTCAGCATCTTTAGCTAAGTCTTCTTTTATAAATTCATCTATTTTCGTTAAGGCTTCTTCTCTGGTACTATAATTAATACCTCTTATTAAAAAATTACCATATGTAACAAAATAAGTATTTTCTTTCCATTCATTAGATGGAATACCTACTCTATGGAAAAACCTACTATAACCAATAGATCTAATAGCTAGATATTCTTTATCTCCATTATAAGCATCTTTTTCAAATGTAACATGTTCATTATCATATAAATAAATCTCATATCTGGCTCTTTCTATTTCTTCTGCTGTCATTAAAAATTGCTTTTCTAAGACAGCGCCTTTAACACGTCTTAAGCCAGCTTGTGAAACAGAAAGTAAATTTGATTCTCTGACAAGTGTCTTATATCCATCTTTAACAATATGATTAACATCGAATAAGACTGGATTTAATTTATCAGAAAAACTGTCAATATCTTCATCTGTTTTAACATTTTCTAATAATGTTTTTTTAACATTTGTTAATAGATTAATAAAATTATTAATATCTTCATCTTCATTTTCATATTCAAAATTCATTTGACCATTCGAATATACATGATTACCTCGATAATGAGGTTTTGTAGGAAGTGAATCTATAACCATCTTATAAAAATATAAAACATTAACTGAATATCCATCTTCCTTCATTTTTTTATAATCTAATTTAGGAATTACATTAGACTTTATGGCATATTTTGCTTTTTCTGAAGGATTAGCTCCTTCTAGATCAGAAAATAATAATCCACGTTGGTGCCATAAGTCTTTTCTTGCTCCCCAAAACTTTTCCCCGAAATCTTCAATTTTTGTTGGCATTGTGAGTTCTTTCCTTTCGTATTATTCTTTAACTTTTACGCTATAATGATATTTTTGATTTTTAAAACATGTATTAATGGTATTCATACCATATGGGAAACCACTACCTACAGATTTATTATCCCATTTATCACGCATCAAAGCTGACTGTCTAAATAGTTCATCAACCTGTGATTTTGATGTACTAAAGAAGGCTAACCTTCCAACCAAGAATAAATCAGCATCTGATTGGCTTTTAAAAAATAATTCCCAGTTTCCGTTATAATATAACTCATCAAAAATATTCATGTCATTATAATCTTTCTTTTTAGCTTCATACATTGCTGAAGCTCTATTTATTATCTCTTCGTTAGATAATCCATTTTTATTGGTTTCAGGTTCGAATTTATATTTACCATCTACTTGATAAAAATATTTCTTTTCTGATGGATTTTCTGTAGATAAATACTTTTTTATTAATTCATTAATAATTGATGTGGCATTTTGTTTAGAACATACTTTAACAGGTATATTATCAACTATATTACCAGTTAAGGTAATAAAATGCTTAGCAGTATACAATTCAACATTATCCTTTTTAATAGCTCTATTTTCATCGACATTAGCATACCCAATCATATGAATACCATCACCTGAAGGTGAATATTCTGTATAAGTTTGGATATTATTCATAAATTCTTTAGCCATATCATTTAATGAACCATCTTCGTTTTTTACGTGATCTAAATCTGCTAAAAATAAATTAAGATGCTTTACTGCATTAATGCCTATTCCATCACATCCATATTTATCTACAGCTTCACATGCTGTTTTAAAATCTGTCCAGGAACATGCATCATCTGATAATCTTTTAATATTAAAATAACCATTAAAGTCTCTTCTTATTTTACGATGTTCTTTACCATTTGAATCCTTAACAATATCAAATACTATTTGCTTATTCTCATCATACACTGGTGGATAGCAACGTTCCTCTTCGTTGACCATTGCCCTTTTTCCAGTTTTAGGATTAATTGGCATTTTAACATATCGATTAGTTGTCTCGTCATATGTCATTTTCCAGCATACGAAAATCGGTAAATTTCTTAATACTAATGGAGTGTTTTTTTCATATGCTTTATTATTAATATATTTCTTAGACTGTGACACATTGACATCTTTCATGTCATTGACAGTTTTATTAATTGGATGCTTTAAAGCTTCGACTAGTGAATAATATAATTCTTTATATTTTAATATACCGAATTCTTTTGTAATTATTCCTAACTCAATTAATTTATCGTGATTTAAATCAATATGAATATCTTCATCTTTAATTTTTTTGAATAATTTATTTACCTCTTCTTCATAATTAATTTGTGGCTTAGGATTAACATCTTCTTTCAATTCTTCCTTTTTTAATGATTCATTATAAATTTCATCATAATTAATAAATATATTATTTAGTTTATTATTAAATACAGTTTTGTCATTTAGTAAGGCGTCATTAGCATCTTTATATTTCCCATATAAATCTGGAATAATATATTTAATATTTAATTTATCAAGTTCTTCTCTTAACTTAGATGTTGCAGATCTACCTGCATCATCATTATCTAAAGCAAGTACTAGCTTATATTTTTCTAAGGTAGGAGCATCTTTTTCTTTCAAATAATTTATTAATAAATAAATGTTGCTGGCCGAGCCTAATCCGATTGGAATTGCCTTAATATCATCAATATCAAGTCTATCATCAACACTTTTACCTTCACCTATATTAAGACCAGCCATAATTGACACAGCATCAATTTCACCTTCTGTGATATAAATAGGTGGTATTTCATTAAAATGATTCTCTGGATTAGGCATAGGCGTAAACAGATGAGATTTACCATAATGCTTATATCTAGTACCTGATTCACTGTCTTTATTAATATTAATAAATCTTTCAGAATAACTATTTTCAGAAGTTGGAATAATAACTGAATTATGTTCTTTATCTAGATAAAAGCCCATGGAATTAGCTAACCAGTTATTTATTCCTCTTTGATTCATATAATCAAAAGCTACTTCCTTTCTTATGCCATTAATATACTCTTTATAGCTTTTTTCTTTTGGAGTATATTGTTTTACTGGCTCAGCACCTTCAAAGAGCTCTTTCGCCTTATTTATGGCATCTTTAAATGATGATAATTCGTAATCTCTTTGAATAAACCAAAAGATATCATAAGTAGCGTTGCATGCAAAGCAATGACATGTATTATTCTTTTTATTTAGACTCATCGAAGGATGAGTATCAGTATGATCAGGATTTTGACATAAAAAGAATCCTGCCCTATTAGGCTTATAAAAGCCCTGGTCTCTTAGATATTGAGGAAGATAGGCTTTTAGCCTATCAAGTTCCTCTTTATTATCATATGTTGGCATTTGTGAGTTCCTCTCTTTCCTTATTTCTCTAAATATTGAATCTCATTCATATATAATTCAATATGAGCTGTAACTCTCGTTTTATAGTCAACCATTATTAAGGCATCGCCTTGTCTAGCTGATGTTAATGAATCTATTTCAGATTGTGTAAGACCACCATTATATGACCTATATAGTTCTATAACACTATTAACATCATCTGGTAATAATCCAAATATAGCTGAATATTGACAACCATTTAATACTGCAGTAGCTTTAGCTTTTGTACTTTCTGATTGACCGATAAAGTCTTTAATATTTTGTGTGGCAACTACCATTCCACCACCATATTTCCTAATACGCTTAGTCATTTGTGACATGAATGTTAACGCTACAGGGAAATCAGGATTAATAAATTGATGCGCTTCATCAACTATAATCTGGATATTATTTCTTAATCCTAAAGCTTCATTTCTTGCTTTATTTTTAATTACTTCTTGCATTAAAAATCTCATAGCAAGTAACATTTGTCCATTTGCAACAATATTATTGTTAGATGCAAATAAGCTTTGGAAGTTTAATACTGTAAATTCATTTTCTAATTTCATGGTTGTTGGACCATTCCATAAATTAGAATACAATCCACCATCTTTAAAGTCCTCAAGGGCATTCATCAATTTTCTAAGCATTGACTTATCAAATTCGTATATTGCTTCTTTATCAAACCAATTTACTACTACATTATATAAATCATCGAATGTAGGATAATCTTCTGCTTTTAAATCCTTGAAGATGGTTCCATCATTTATTTTTTTAGAATCATATACCTTTTGAATCGCTTGATTTAAAAATGGTCTTACTTCTCTATCTAAATCAGGAATTACAACTGTAAAGAATTCTTGTAAGAATTGACGTTGTGATTTTAATTCTCCAGTTCCTTCTGAATCTTCATCTAAAGAAGGAAATACATGGAACGGATTAATTCTTCCATCAGTTATACCACCCATATCAATCCAGTTACCTTCTAAATTTGAAGCTAAAACTTGATATTCATTTTCTGGATCTAGTACAAAAATTTTTGTACCATTACATGCCTGTTGAAGTAACATCTTCTTTGTATAAAATGATTTACCACCACCAGATTTACCTAAAATAACTAAATTAGAATTAGTTCTTAATCTGTGGTGCTTCTTCCAAGAATCAAATATATCAAAGAATACTGGATACCTATTATCTCCCAGATAATCTCCATCCGGATCCAAAAATAAATGTGATACAAATGGAAAAGTAGAGGCTAATGTTGATGTTTGTAAATTTATAGAATACTTCTTTTCAAACTTAGGCTCAACTAATTTATAAGGATGCATAGACATGTATGCATCTTGTTGATGGAATAATAAATGATCAACATAAATATTTGAACCTTTGATAATTTCATCAACCTTTTTAGCCATATAAGATGGATATAAAATTAGATAAGTTACTAAATGTAATTGTTCATTATCCATTTTTAATTGTTGCAATAGCATCTGTAATGATTCTATATCTTTATTAATATCTATTTTTCTAGATTCCGTAACATTCTTTTCAGCCAGTCTACCTTGAAGCTCTAAAATAGATTTATTAATAGCATTATATACTTTATTTCTATTAGTAGCTTGTGTAAAGCTCAATCTAACTACGGTATTATCAATTGAGAATAATTGCCACATCCAGGCATTAGAGCATAATGCCGGAAGATGAGTTATAGTTGCAATTCTATATTCTTCTCCATCAATTACAATTCTATTCCATTTTTCTTTAATGGAAGGTAATGCAAATGTATCATTCTCAATCTTACATTTATAGAATTGTTCATAGAAGATCTTCATATTTTCATTATCAACTATTGTTGATTCAATTCCTTCATCATTTAATATTGATGAAATTGTTTTACATGAAGATTTTAACGAATCTTCATTTGTATCGTATATTACAAAATAGAAAGCTTCTGCTTCTATTGCTTTTTCATCATTTAAATGAGTTAATGTAAAATCAATATTGTTTAAAACATCTATTCTCTTCATATAACGGCTTTTTTTATCTTCACTTGAAGATTCTATCTGATTATTCCAATAATCGATTTTAGCCTTATTTTTCGCTATATAATTAGAAAAATTAACAGGCTTTTCAACTTTAAATATAGAACCACTCTTATGAATCTTAAATATTTGAGCAATATCATTAATTATTCTGTCCTGGTTCTGTTCAGTTAAAATACTAAAGTCAATACCTTTAATTTCAACTGCCATTGATTTTAAACTTCCATATGCTCCATCCAAAGCACCATCTTCATTAAATGTATAAGATGTAGCTTCTTTAAAATCAACAGATTCTACTTTCTTCTTTCTTAAGAAATACTGGAACATTGATAAATAAAACATATATGCTTTTTTATTATCAACAGTAAATAGTGATGTGATCATCAATATAATGAAAGCTACACCTAGTATATACTTAAGTACTGCAGGGAATGATGATGCAAACATTAACACTGCAACAATCATCCATCCCATAGTAACAAATAAATCTCTAAAAGTAATGCCCTTTACAATAGTAGTTGATGTTTTAGTCTTAGGTGGAATTAATCTAATCATTTTTTGCCACCATCCTTTCCTACTTTAGCAAGTGCAGAATTAGATCCACCACTACTATTTTGAGGCTTATTACTATTCTTAATAGCCTCATCTATTTTTTGTTTTAAGGCTTTACCTGTATATCCTTGCTCCATAGCTTGAATAATTCCTTTTTTAGCCTCTCTTCTTTGAGAATTATTGTTTTTGTTATTCATTAATTCTGGAGCCTTTTTAGCTAAAATACTATCTGCTTTTTGAGCCATACTATTTTTGCTAGCACCATTGTGTTGCGATTTAATTTGCTTAGCTTGGAATTCACCACGCTTTTGAGCTTGATTAATAATAGATTGCTTATGCTCAGCATTTTGATTCTTAGCTTGCATCTTCCCATTTTGGATAGATTGCTTTTTAGCCAAAGCTTCACTTCTTCTAGCTACTTTAGCTTCTCCAAAAGACATTCTATTTGGATCACCTTTAAGCAATTTATTACCATTTGCATCTTTATTCATCTTACTTTGATAAAGCTTATCTTTAATTGCGCTTACTGGTTTAGTTATTAATTTACTACCTAATTTACCAGCTCCTGCACCAAGACCAAGCGTTGTAGCTAGGGCACCACCAACCAAAGGGACTTTTCTTAAGCCACCTGCAGTAGTTTGTAATCCCTTATTTAGTTTAGATGTTCCACCAGATTGTGATGCAGAATTTAATAATCCTGTACCAGCACCACCTGTTGCACCAGCCATAGCTCCACCTGATGATGCATTCTTTGATTGTAATGCCGAATTAAGTGCACCACCTGATGCTTTATTTAATTTAGCTCCAGCCATAGCTCCACCAGATTTACCAACTTGTGAAATAGAAGGATTGGATATGCCTAAGCCCTTGTTCGCTAATGCTTTTGTCCCCATAAAGGCTCCAGTAGCTGCAGCTC
>Ga0256407_10012349_pt1 | contig 11635 bp, 8 predicted proteins | sample RumenRJG_04DNA_FD_193489 | JGI IMG/M metagenome (GOLD analysis project Ga0256407, IMG submission 193489) | Bovine rumen microbial communities from Lethbridge, Alberta, Canada - RJG_04 | ecosystem: Host-associated > Mammals > Digestive system > Stomach > Rumen | place: Canada: Alberta | collected... | reverse complement strand
CATGATGCGTGTGCCTCCAGTCGCAGTTCAATTTTCCTTGGGGCCCCGGGAAGTTCCGCGAGGCGTCGCTTGATTGTCGGAAGACGCGGACGCATCATGAAGAGCGTCGGCGCGTTCTTTACGTAAATGAAAATCTTGCCGTCCTCGTAGCGGCCAGGGCGGGCGGGCTGATCGGGGAAGAGCCGACGCCAGTTGTCTACGAGAGAGTCGAAGAACTCGTTCTTTTCCACGATCATGTCGGAAAACGCGGCACCAACGGCAGCGCCGAAGGTCTTGTGCCTTCCGCGCTTCTCGGGCTCTATCGCCCGCCCGTATAAGTTCCTATCTTCCATCATCTAGCCACTAGCCACTACTTCGCCGCCTTCATCTGCAGCCATGCCTCGACGAACGGCTGAAGATGGCCATCCATAACTCCATCAACGTCGCTCGTCTCGTATTCCGTGCGAAGATCCTTGACCATTGTGTAGGGGCAGAAGACGTAGGAGCGAATCTGCGAGCCCCAGCCGTTCTCGGACTTCGCGCCGTAGAAGCGGTCCATCTCGGCCTTCTTCTGGTCTTCGTAGTATTCGTAGAGCTGGGCCTTGAGCATTGCCATGGCCTTCTCCTTGTTCATGTGCTGCGAGCGTTCCTTCTGGCAGGCGACTACGATGCCCGTCGGGAGGTGCGTCAGGCGCACTGCGGAGTCGGTCTTGTTGACGTGCTGTCCGCCAGCACCGCCGGAGCGATAGGTGTCGATCCTGAGATCCTCGTCCTTGATTTCGATCTCGATGTCGTCGTTGATCTCCGCGACAGTCTCCATCGAGGCGAACGACGTCTGACGGCGCTTGTTCGCGTCAAACGGCGAAATTCTCACGAGACGGTGGATGCCGCGCTCGGCCTTGAGCATACCGAAAGCGTACGGGCCCTCAACGCGAAAGTAGACATCCTTGTAGCCCGCTTCTTCACCCGGCTGCACGTCGTACTCCTCGACCTTCCAGCCCTGCGACTCGGCGTAACGCTGGTACATGCGGTAGAGCATGGCAACCCAATCGCACGCCTCGGTGCCGCCCTGTCCGGCATGGAGTTTCACAAACACGTTGCACTGGTCGAACTTGCCGCCGAGAAGCGACTGGAGGCGAAGCTTGCCGAAGTATTCGTCGGCCTTCGCGCATTCCGCGAGAGTGTCCTTTAGCGCGTTCTGCTGGGCGGGGCCCTCTTCCATCTCGGCAAGCTCAAGCATCACGCCCGCGTCCTCTACCGTCTTCGTAAGCGCCGTAAACGGCACGACATACGCGCGTTCAGCGTTCGTCGCGGCGATGACTTCCTTTGCCTTCGCCTGGTTGTTCCAGAAATCCCCCGACGCCTGCTGTGCCTCAAGATCGGCGAGCTTTGCGCGCCTGTCGTCAATGTGGATGTAGTCGGCCATTTCGCCGACTTTTTTCTTGAGGTCTTCGATCTTCTGCCGGACTTCTTCTACTTCCAGCAGCTTTATTTTCTCTTCTTCCGCCATGATTTGAAGATTATACCAAAAATCGCGGCACTCCGCATCGGCGGGAAAATATGGTATAATAGGCGGACAATTTAGGGAGTTCCAATGTTCAACAACAAAGTCTACCATAAGATCGACGCGCTGTCGGGCTCCGTTGCGACGCTCCGCGCGGAAGGCGTGAAGTACAACGAGATTGCCGAAATCGAGTCGCGCGCGGGAACTTCGCTCGCGCAGGTCATCAAGCTCGACGGCCCGAACGTGACGCTGCAGATCTTCGCAGGCGCGAGAGGCGTCGACACCGCCGCACGAGTCCGCTTCCTTGGCGAGACGATGAAGGTGCCCTTCTCCGAGTCGCTTCTCGGCCGCGCGTTCACCGGCGCCGGCATTCCGCGCGACGGCGGCCCTGCGATCAACGAAAACCCCTCTCCCATCGGGCAGCCGTCCGTCAACCCGGCGAAGCGCATCATGCCGAACCGCATGGTGAAGACGAACATCCCGATGATCGACCTTTTCAACTCGCTCGTCATTTCGCAGAAGCTCCCGATCTTCGCGAAGGCCGGCGAGCCCTACAACGAGCTTCTCGCCCGTATCGCGCTACAGGCCGACTCAGATGTCATCGTCATCGGCGGCATGGGGCTCAAGTACGACGAGTACCTCAAGTTCCGCTCGACGCTCGACGAGTCGGGCGCGCTTGCGAAGACGGTGATGTTCGTCCACACGGCGGCAGACCCGACGGTCGAATGCGTTCTCGTTCCTGATGTCTCGCTCGCTGTCGCAGAGAAGTTCGCGCTTCAGGGCAAGGACGTTCTCGTCCTGCTCACCGACATGACGTCGTTCGCTGACGCGATGAAGGAAATTGCGATCACGATGGAGCAGATTCCCTCGAACCGTGGCTATCCGGGCGACCTCTACTCCCAGCTCGCCGCGCGCTACGAGAAGGCGGTCGACTTCGACGGCGCGGGCTCGATTACGATTCTCGCGGTTACGACGATGCCTGGCGACGACGTCACGCACCCCGTCCCGGACAACACCGGCTACATCACCGAGGGCCAGTTCTACCTCCGCAACGGGCGCATCGAGCCGTTCGGATCGCTCTCGCGTCTCAAGCAGCAGGTGAACAAGGGTGTGGACAAGTTCGTCGACGTTGACGGCAAGAAAGTCAACATCAACAAGACGCGCGAGGACCATCGCACGGTGATGGACGCGATGATCAAGCTTTACGCGCAGTACAAGGAGACGCTCGAGAAGCAGTCGATGGGCTTCAGGATGTCCGACTGGGACCGCAAGCTCCTGAAGTACGGCGCGATGTTCGAGGAGAAGATGATGGACCTTTCGGTCAACATCGATCTCATCGACGCGCTCGACCTCGGCTGGAAGATTCTTGCCGACTGCTTCGACAAGGGCGAAGTCGGCATCCCGTCGAAGATGTCCGACAAGTACTGGCCAAAGGGATAAGCGAGGCGGCGGCCGCTGGTTCCGCGCGGGCGCGATTCAGCCCTGGTTTGCCTTCCAACGTGCGGCTTTGTTTCGGGCAACCGTGCTCGCCCTCGAGAAACGGCCGATTAGCGCGTCCTTACGACCGCTCGACATATACATATATGTCTTCGGGTCGCAGTCCTGCGCTACTCGTCTCGTTTTCGAGGGTTCCGCCCGGCTTCGGCCCAAAACAAAACCGCGCATGGCACCCTCGGGAACTGGGCTACCGGCGCATGCGTTCGTCTCTCGCGGGCCCTTGCGGCCCCTTCGGGGTTCGCGCTTCGCGCTCAGCCAACCCGACGCCTTCGGCGCGGGCGCATCTCCGGGGAAAAGCTCGACTCCTCACACATGCGTCGTTAGCCCGACCTTCCGCTATGGCGCGTTTCTTTTCGTAGCTCTTGCGCTCGCCGGCATCTTGTCGGCTCGCTTAGTTGTAGGGAATCACGTTTCTGCTGACTGGGGAAGACGGCGTCTCGCCGGCGCTATCGCCACAGACAGATGACTCCGCGCTCGACTGGATTCGTGGCACACGAATAGAGAAATGGAAGCTGCACGGTCGTACCGTATTTTTCCAGTTGCCACATCGCCAATTCAGCGATCATTGAAATTGAATTTCTGCTTGTTTCAAGATTTCATTCGACATTTCCTTTAATGGACTGCATTTCGACGTCAAACTCCTCATATTCACTTTTCGCCTGGCCGGAACGAACTCTGTTGCAGTAGTTTGTATTTCCCCCTGCGAACTCGATTTTCGACAGTATGTTACTCGCAATCGGCGTATCGTATTTCCGCGCCAGGGTGTTCATTTTCATCTCGCTGTGGTGCCCGGAGTTGTACCATCTTGCGTCGTCAAGAGACAATCGACCACACAAAACCTGATCCATTATTCCATCGAAAACCGACAGGTAGTAGGCGTCATCCCAAAGCCAGCCAGTCCCCAATATGACATACTTTTCAAATTGGTTTGTTGCACATGTGCCGATATTTCCAATAACTATATCAAGCGAGTTGGAAACTACAAGTGCAAGGTTTGTATAAGACGGCGTGTTCCAATCGCGGAGGCCCATATCCCGTACAAACAATGGATCGCGGTGTTCAGGGCTGACATCGCTGGCTATGTATGAATCCATTGACAATCTAACAGTCTGCAAGACGATGTTGGTCTCGATTTCAGCATGTGAGGCCAATGCCAGCAGTAGTATCGCGATGCTCATTTTCTTCATAAGCTATCTTGCCTTTCAGAATGTTTCCTCAGTGTTGTTCCGGCTGTGCAGGCATCCATACGCCTGTTGACATTCAGCATGCCCGCGCTAATGCCCTTCCCGTCAAAATCAACGATGCCGCAGTGACCATTTTCAGACCCATGTTCGGCAGCGACATATCCAGGCTGCGGGTACTCAGTCCCGACAATAGAAGGCCAATTTTGTATGACAACCGCCGCATTCGCCAACTCATTGGCAAGTGGAGGATAAGATGAGAGTGTCCCGTGCATTACGGGCAATCCGACACCTGCCTCCTGTGTCATGTGGGCGACAAAAGCATTGCACTTATACCGTCCCCATGGGAATGCTGAAATACCGTGAGATGCTGGAAGATATGCGTTTTCAAGATAAGCTGTAGATCCCATTTGAGTCTTCGCTGCGTTTCTAACGTCAATTTGCCACTGCGCATCGCAAATGCCAACCATCTTGAGGTTTCCCCGCTTCTTAAGTCCGGTTTCAACATTTTCGTCCGCCTCCCAGACATAGAAACGCTCGTCCGCGCCGCCAGCCGCGACGGACACAAGAGCGCGAATCTGATAGATGCCGCCCAGCAAAGGCGTAAGCACGATTGACGCTCCATGATGGTTGTATTCGGCAAGCTGCCATTCATCATAGCTCCCGTCCGACTTCAGTCGCCGCGTGTGCCATGTGGCCGAAAGGAAAGAGCCCGATCCAGCCGGATCCGAGTCGAGAAGCATTGCCACCGGCGTGTTCGTCAGCACGACAAGCCCGTCTGCAGGTGCAGAGGGCAGAAGCACGTCGCCGACCCGCACGACAGTCGTTGCCTTCTCCGTCGTGTTTGTGGCATCGCCGCCGCAGAACTCCATCCTGAACACAACATCACCAAGCGCCGCACTTGTTCCTATGCCCTCCAGCGTAGCCGCAACGGAATACGAGTCGGAGACCGCCCACTCCCCCACAAGCCCCGACACAAGAACCTTGTCCGCCCCTGACACGCAGAACACGCGGACAACGCCGCTCGTGGGCACGTCAGACCAGAACGACCACCCCGCAGCCGCAACTTTCGCAGCACTAACCACATTGCTGTTGAGCAGCACCGCGTCCGGCACGTTCAGCGACAGATGCACCTGTGGCGTGGAGTTCGTGCCGTAGGTAAAGCCGTCGAGATAAGAATTGAGCTCATGGCCGCCAATCGTCGCCGTCACGGAAATGTTCGCCTGCGCCCAGCTCGGCATCGAGTCGACTGTTATCTGCGTCGTCTGCGCGTTCGGAGAATGGACAGTCAGGCCATCAGATGCCGTCCAAAGATATGAAGCGACCGGCTGCTGACGACAGTCGGCAAAGTTGGCGGTGAATGTTTGCGTTTCGTCCTCGGGCCCAATATGCGATACATCCGGCGATCCGAAGAAGAACGGGAGCCACCACACGCAGCCAAGCGCATATTCCGTCTGCGGCTCGTTCCCATACCCGCCATCGACGGTCCATGTGCGCGTCGCATCGCCGGATGAAAAACGCATCCCACCACGCACGACGCCCCGCGTCTGCGGCACATCGTCGACGGCGGAATATGAGACATTCGTCATGAACGGAATTATACCATATTCGTAGTCTATCCCCTTCTCCAAAAGAAAGACATATTCACCCGCGTTGGTAATGGCAACCGACAAGTCGCCAACAACGAGCTGAACTGTTTCTGGGGGATCGTCAGGTATCGTCGCCGTGAATTTGTAGAGCCCGTTCGTGAGCCCTTCGCCAACCTGCGCGTCGACCCACTGCGGGTAGCCGATGGCAAGGATCTCGGTCGCGTTGGTGAAGTTCGCCGTCACCCATTCCGCGTCCTGCCCAAAGCTGTTGTGAGGAAATGGAAGCTCGCGCGGCAAACGCGTCGCGACGCCGTTTGTCGTGATAGACACATCGCCGTTGCGGAATAGCTCAAGCGCGGCTGTGACAAGATTGTTCGTGTCGCGGTTGATCGCCGCATCTGTCCACACAAAACGATATGAGTTGGACGGAGTGAGCTCGTAGCCAAACGTCGTGAGTCCGCGCACGATCTCAAACGGCAGGCCAGCCGAGGCGATGGCGTTTGTATCAAACGGCGTCGCCCAAATCTGTCCGTATGAAACGACCTCGACGCCGGAAAGGTGGTTCGTGCCCCAGGGGAACACCCAACCGTCCTCAAATTGAAGCCAGAACGAGTCCTTCCACGCACCGCGCACGTTCCAGTTAGCCGCCTTGCGCTCGGCGAAGTCGCATTGCACAGAGGTTGTCTGGACAGGATTAACAAGATTTACAAGATTGCCCGCCCCAACCAATCCTGTCAACCCTGTTAATCCTGTCAAGAAAACTCCCCCCTGTTGCATCTGCGGCAAAGGCGAATTCATGTTCGGCGGCACGCTGTTCGTCTTGTCGCCGCCGATGAGTATTCCAATTAGAAGGAACGAACAGACGACGAAGCGGCCAAACGCGGTAAGCGAACGCCAGATGGAAAGCATCCGCGCGAAGGTGTCGCGGGCCAGACGCGACTGGAGCGCAAGCAAGACAAGCGAAACCGCAAGCCCGCACAAGGCAAGACGCATCAGCACAGTCTGGAAGAGCGCCGCCATGTCACCTGATCCTCAACTTCAATGCGTCAATCGAAACCTTGCTGTCGACACGAACGGGTTCAGCACCGCGCGAGACGACGCGGGCAAGGTTCCAGTCTGGGTTGAAGCACGTGGGCGACACGACCGCCGGAAACACCGATGATGCCAACGACTTCGCCGCGCGGTCTCGGCGTAGGTATAGCACCATGTCAAGGCGCTGGATCGTTCCCACAACGCGGCATGCCGTGTTTGCGCGCCTGTCGCGCCAGAACCACTCCCCGCAGTCCCAGCCGACCGACATCTCCCCTTCCTCGACCCCAAGTACGCCGTCCTCGTTCGCGTCACGGCCAAACACGACCTCAAGACTGTTGCTCACCGCCGCATCGCGCTCAATTGTCAGCGTCCATTTGTTGTCCGTTGCCGCCCCTGTAGAGAACACGACATTCGTCTCGACCTCGGCGAGCGGACGCACCGCCTCCGGCAGCGACGATACGACAACCCTCGCCCCCGCAAAAGCTGAGAGAGCGAGAAATGCCACCATCAAAATCGCCGCACCAAACTTCATGTAGGTATTTTACCATATTCTGGCGAAATCCGTCATCGACACAAAGCCCAAGCCGTTTGCGGAATCGTCAGCGCCGACAATAATGTGATCTATCAACTTCAACCCCACGAGTTCCGCACCTTCGTTGAGCCGAACGGTTGCTTTGTAATCGTCCCTGCTTGGTGTCGGATCGCCTGATGGGTGATTATGGGCGACAATGATTTCTTCCGCACCAGCCATCAATGCTTCTCGGAAAATTGTACCTGCGTCAATCGCCGTCGTCCCGTCTTCGTGCCCAACAGACACGAGAATCGGTTTTGCAAGCATCTTGCCATTCGCGTCGAGGGGCAGCACAAACACACGCTCTTCCTTTTGCACCTTCGGCAACTCCGCCCGAACAATCGCAGCAGCTTGCGCGGCAGTTTCGATGACATTTACCATCATATCATTACTCAACGATCTCAATCCACGAGGAATCAAACTTGATTGCTGCCAAGAAATCAGCTTTGTTCAGTTTTGGCGGCTTCTTAATGCGTAATTTCAGGCGATTGTCTGGCGCAGTAGTGGAAATCGTAAACTGTGAACCATGTGGTTGCCACGTAAACTTCTTTTTATCAGTCGCCCGCTCATATCCTTCAAGATTATCATGAGAATTCCACTCCCAGTAGTAATCCTCAGGGATGAATCGCAATGCTTCCTCCTCAAACACCGAAATCGTCTCCAAGCCTTCGCCTTTGACGAGAACGACCGTTCGAGTTGTTGCAAACTTCTTGCGAACTTCGGTTATCCTTCCATTCCAAATACCAAGGATCATTCCACCAAGCTGATTTGGGTCCTCTGCATGGACATTCTCGATATCAAATGAATAATCCGGCGAATTGCGTCCACTGATCAGGCGGATGTTGCGAACCGTGAACGGGTTGTTGTTTTTCACGGTTTTTGCGCTCCATGCCATCTGTTTCAATTGCACATCGTCCAGACCCACGTTTGATGGGGTCCACTTCGCGCCGATACATCTGGCAAATATCTCCTCCCAATCCTCCCCCTCAATCTTTGGAATCTCGCGCGTGGCGAGCAGATAAACAATTTCGCGCCCCAATGCAAGAGCAAAGCCCTTTGGGAACTGCCCCAATGGGTACTCAGGCTGGTACTTTTCCACCGATTTCAACTTTGGAGAATTATCACTCATGGCAAGCTCGGATTAAAGGTTAGGAAGTTGTTCTACAACACGCTCTGCTACGGCGCGTATAACTGGCACCGCAACGCTGTTGCCAGTCTGATGCTTGATTTGACCATAATTTACAACGATCCTAAACTCATCAGGGAAGCCCTGAATTCGCAACATCTCCCGCGGCGAGGGACGACGTTCATCGTTTATGAGAATATAGTTTGCCGACGCTCCAGCCCTGAGGGCACACGAATATGAGTGCGGCGTAATCGTTCCCGCTACATTTTCATGCGATATGTAAGGCCTTGGGAAGTTTTTGTCTTTAATCCTCTGTAATCGGCTTGCGCGAATAGCCGGACGGACACGCAACGACCTATCGTTTTCAGCTTCGCTGTCAATGATGTCTGCAACCGTCTTACGCTGGCTGATTGGGATCGGCGGAGGGAATTCGAATGCGACAGGCTTGCGGAATCCACAGATGATTATTCTTTCGCGTTTTTGCGGGACGCCATAGTCAAGTGCGTTCAATACCTTGTAGTGTACGTCATATCCTGCATTCTGCAAATGCGATAATATCACCCTAAATGTCCTCCCGCCATCGTGTGCAGTCAGGTTACGCACATTTTCAAGCATGAACGCCTTTGGCCTCTTTTCTATCAGTATCTTCTCAATGTTGAAGAAAAGCGTACCTTGCGTCTCATGCTTGAAGCCCTCTTTGTCTCCGATAATGGAAAACGGTTGACATGGAAACCCTGCGAGCAAAATATCAAAATCAGGTATGTCGGCAGGATCAATCTTCTGAATGTCGCCAAATGGCTCTTCTCCAAAATTGCTGTAATAGGTCTTCGCAGCTTCCTTGTCCCATTCTGACGAGAAAACACACTTGCCGCCAAGTGACTGATAACCAAGGCGAATGCCACCTATGCCTGCAAACAAATCTATGAAAGTGAACTTGCCCTTTTCAGGCGCAGGGAAAGGCACATCCGGTTTCAAACTATCGCAATTTGGCAATTCCCAAAGTGCCATTTGATAAGCGAGTTCGCACACGCGCAACTGCTCCGGTCGCAACTTGGTAATGACTTCTGGCAGACGCTTTGCAAGATCTGGGTCGTGGCGGTCCGGCGACTCGAGATACGCCTTGAGCTGCTTTCGCACATTGGGCGCGGTCGCAAAATCAGCCGTGCGGATAATGACACGCTCGACGTCTTCGGGAACTTCTCCTTTGTGTCGGTACTTGTACTCCGTCTTGAAGAGAAGATATTTGTCTCCGTGCGCTTTCCCCTTGGCGGGATAGCCGTAGCCGTCGATCAGTTCCTGGCGCGTCTTGACGCCGACGAACGACGCCTTGTAGTTTCGCTGATCCTTCTTGCCCTTGAACAGCCAAAGTTCCGTTATCTTTGCCGCATCGTCCGCACTTATCTTGTCGGCGTTCAAGATCGGATAGTTGTACCACCCATGCCACTTCTTCAGCTGGTCGCCCTTGTATGTTCCGACAAGGACAATACGCGACACCTCGGACGCAACTTGTTGCGCCTCTTTCGTTTTTCTCGAGTTCTTTCCGGCTGCCATCTTCAAGTCTCATTCGCGCGCTTTAACGCAAGAGACTTGGAGAGGATTCTTGGCAAACAAAAATGCGTGCCTTGTCATTCTCTATCTTCTGGAGGCCTTGGCGTGCCTATGAGGGAAAGAGAAGACAAGGACACGCAAGACGGAATAAACCGCCTGCGCGACCTCGCCAAACTCCGTTCCCTCATTTGAAACCGCCAAGTTCCCAGAAGAACGTCGTTTGCGTGTCAGCGCAAAAATCTTATCGCCTTATCGGGATTTCTCCCCCGCATCGGCTGTTTCCCGCAAGGCCACGCGGCCCGCGAGAACGTCTATATTATAGCAAAAAATCAGCGCGGCGAATCTGCCGCGCAAAAATCAGACATTGTTACTGCTGGTGTTTGACATGAGATTACGGCGCGGACGAAATCGCGACGGATTTGCCGCGGGGAAGCGGTCGCCTCGGAGAGGCGCCCCTACCAAGTCGGCGCGACGAATTTGCACCCCGCATTGAGCTCGCCTTCGGCGACTTCGCTTCGCTCCGGGGGATACGCGAACAAGGTTAAGCGAGCCGACGAAGAGTCGGCGAGCGCAAAAGCTACGAAACGAAACGCGCCTTATGGAAGGTGAGGCAAGGGACGAGGGGGCGAGTGCCGAACTGAGCGACATGCGGCGACGCGCTTTTAGACTCCAGCCATTCCTTTTTGGTATAATAGCGGCATGAACAACACCACACGTCGAGACTTCGTTACGAAGACCGCGGCCCTCGCACTAATGTCCTGCAGGGGCTCGGGGCTTTTCGCCGCCGCCGAGAAAAAGCGCCTCAACATCCTCTACATCATGACCGACGACCACGCCGCGCACGCGATTGGCGCGTACGGGTCGCGGATCAACAAGACGCCGAACATCGACCGGCTCGCGCGGGAGGGAATGCTGCTCAAGAACTGCTTCTGCACAAACCCGATCTGCACGCCGAGCCGCGCTGGAATCCTCACTGGCGAATACAGTCACAAAAACGGCGTTCCCGTCTTCAACGACATCTCGACCGACATCAAGACCATCGGCGGCTACATGCGCGACGCGGGCTACTACTCGGCCTTCATCGGCAAGTGGCACCTCGGCGGCCCAAAGACGGTGCGCGACACCGACTGGGATCGCTGGATGGTCTACGCGAACCAGGGCGTCTACTTCGACCCATGGTTCTGGGAGAAAAAAGACGGCAAGATCGTCAAGACGGAATACCGCGGCGAATACGCCACGGAGAACATCACGAAGGTGACGGAGAACGTGATCGACGGCGCGCTTGCAACTGGCAAGCCCTTCTTCGTAATGATGCACCACAAGGCGCCGCACCGCAACTGGCTGCCAAGCGACAAGTACAGGGCCACGTTCCGCAATCTCACGCTGAAGGACATTCCGCCGCCCGACACTCTCTTCGACGACTGGAAAGGACGCGCTTCGCCCATAAGGACGACGGCGATGACGTTGCTCCACCACATGCGTCTCAAGGAAGACCTGAAACTCGCGGAATACTTCGCCGGCGGCGGCAAGTTCGAGTTCGAGGGACGCAGCTACAAAGGCGCAAAGGACGCCTCAGGCAAGTTCATCGACGCGTGGCCCGAGGGAATG
>Ga0256407_10012348_pt1 | contig 11635 bp, 9 predicted proteins | sample RumenRJG_04DNA_FD_193489 | JGI IMG/M metagenome (GOLD analysis project Ga0256407, IMG submission 193489) | Bovine rumen microbial communities from Lethbridge, Alberta, Canada - RJG_04 | ecosystem: Host-associated > Mammals > Digestive system > Stomach > Rumen | place: Canada: Alberta | collected... | reverse complement strand
TTGATTTCGTAGTGCGGTTGGCAGACCTTCACTATCCTATCACGGGAGGTTTTTTACTGCTATAAGCATTTTATGACCACCAGCCGAGCTGGTGGTTGCTTGTCTCTAAAGAGCCAACAGCAAAAAAGCCCTCCCGCGATGCGGGAGGGCTTTTTCATTGTTGTTACCGTGCGCGGCCCAGCGCGGCGCAGATCAAAAACGCCGCCAGATCGCAGAGCACCACCGTCGCGCCCACGGGCGTGGAGAGCAGGTACGACCCCACCAGTCCGAGGCAGAAGCAGCCCACCGCCAGCGCGCCGGCAAACACCACCACGGAGCGGAAGCGCTTGAATACCCGCATGGCGGACAGCGCCGGAAAGATGACCAGCGACGAGATCAGCATCGCGCCCATCATACGCATGCCCAGCACCACGGTCAGCGCCGTGAGCAGGGACAGCAGCGTCTTGTACGTCCCCACCTTCACGCCGGTGGCGCGGGAAAAGCTCTCGTCAAATGTTACCGCGAACAGCTGGTGGTAGAACGCGATGAACAGCGCCAGCACACACACTGCCAGCGTGGCGCTCAGCGCCACGTCGGAGCGGGACATGGCGAGGATGCTGCCGAACATGTAGCTGTCCACGTCGGTGGTCATGCCCGTGGTCAGGGACGTGACGATGACGCCGATGGCCAGCGCCGAGGCGGAGAGCACCGCGATGGCGGCGTCCGCGCTGACGCGGCTGCTCTCGGCGATGCGCAGCAGAAAGAACGCCGCCGCCATCACCACCGGGATGGAGAACCACAGCGGCGCGAAGCCGCAGGCCAGCGCCACCGCCAGCGCGCCGAAGCTGACATGGCTCAGCCCGTCGCCGATCATGGAGTAGCGCTTGAGCACCAGCGGCACCCCCAGCAGTGCCGCGCACAGCGACACCAGCGCCCCGACGACAAACGCCCGCACGATGAACGGGTAGGCGAGCATGGATAATAACAAGCTCATCGCGTCCCGAACCTCCTTCCGCTCTCGTCGCGGAGATATTCCTCCACGCTGCCGCAGAACCAGCGCTTCTGCCCGATGTGCAGGATGGTGTTTGCCTCCCGCAGCGCGGCGTTCACGTCGTGGGTCACCATCAGGATCGCCATGTTCTCCTTGTTGTGCAAATAGCGCAGGGTCTTGTAGAGATCCTGGGAGGCGGCGGGGTCAAGCCCCGTTACCGGCTCGTCGAGGATCAGCAGCTCGTTGGCGGCGCACAGCGCGCGGCAGAGCAGCACCCGCTGCTGCTGTCCGCCGGAAAGCTCCCGGTAGCAGCGGTTCCGCAGCTCCAAAATCCCCAGCTTTCCCATGTGCATCAGCGCCGCGGACTTCTCATGCCCGGTATAGGCCAGTCGGAAGCCCCGGCGGTTCAGGAAGCCCGACAGCACGACCTCCTCGACCGTAGCGGGAAAATCCCGCTGGGCGGGGGTCTGCTGCGGCAAATAGCCCAGCTGCCCCGCCTTTTGCGCCGGACGGTCGATCGTCCCCGCCAGCGGCGGCGTCAGCCCCAGCAGACTCTTTAAAAGCGTGGACTTGCCGGAGCCGTTCTCCCCCAGCACCGCCACATAGTCGCCGCTGCGCACCGTGAAGTCCAGGTGCTCCAGCAGCGGCTTGCGCTCATAGCCGAGGCTCACGTCGCGGCAGGAGAGCAAAACCTTCTTCTCTTTTGTTTCCACTACGCAAGCCCCCTTTCCAGCGCCTCATAATTGCGCTCCATCAGTGAAATGTACGTCTCCCCCGCGTCGAAATCCGCCCGGGACACGGTTTGCAGCGAGTACAGCGTCTCGATCCCCGCGCCGGTGCACTCCGCCACCACCTCGGCGATCTTGCGGCTGTCGAGATCGACGGTATACACCACCGGGATGTCCTCCTCCGCCACCTTGTCGATCAGGTACTTGAGCGTTGCAAGGCTCGGCTCAGTATCGGTAGAGCAGCCGTGGAACGCCGCCCGGTAGCGCAGGTCGTATTCTTCACAGAAGTACAGCATCGGCATCCGGTCGGCAAACACGATCAGATCCCGCGCCGCCCTCTCGCGCAGCGCGCGGAACCGCGCGTCCAACGTAGTCAACCGCTCGATGTAGGCGGCGCAATTCTCTTGGTAAACCGCTTTGTTTTCTTCGTCGACCTCGCACAGCGCGTCGCACAAAACACCACATAGGGTGATGGCGTTTTGCGGAGACGTCCAGATATGCTCGTCGTACTCGATCTCGTCGCTGTCCTCGTCATGCTCCTCATCACGGGACTCGTCGTGGTCGTGGTGATGCTCCTCTTCCGTGCCCTGCATCCCCTCCACATACTCCTCCTCGTGGGCATTTACATATTCCATCATGTTCAAGGTCGTTCCAATATGTTCTCCAGCGGATTCCAGCATTTCTTCGACCCATTCTTCGCTTTCTCCCCCGTTGTATACCAGCACATCCGCCCGCGAGATCGTCACCGCGTCCAGCGGCGTCGGCTCGAAGCTGTGGGCTTCACGCCCTGGCGAGAGCAGCAGCGTCACGTCCGCCCGGTCGCCCACAATGGCGCGGGCAAAGTCGTAATACGGAAACAGCGTCGTGACGATGCGCAGCCGCCCGTTCTCCGGCGCTCTCGCCATAGGCGCGGCGCAGCCGGTCAACAGCGCCGCGCAGAGCAGCAGCGCCCAGATTCGTTTCATACAATTCCTCCGAATTTGCAAATCATTTGCAAATTGTACCATCCCTTTTCTCATTTGTAAAGACTTTTCTTTTATAATATAAGAAAAACAACTTGAACAAGCGTTTGATAAATGATATAATAAACCGCTACGCAGTCTTATAAGCACAAGGGAGGCGACGGTCATGGCGGTACACGACGGGCACCGCGCCCGTAAAAAGCAGCAATTCTTGCAGCACGGCCTGGACGCCTTCGCGCCCCATGAGGTGTTGGAGCTGCTGCTGTTCTACGCCATCCCCCGCGTGGACACCAATCCCGTCGCCCACCGGCTGATCGACCGCTTCGGCTCCCTCTCCGGCGTCTTTGCCGCCTCGGTGGAGGAGTTGACGGAGGTGGAGGGTGTGGGTGAAAACGCGGCGACGCTGCTGAGCCTTGTCTCCGCCTCCTGCCGCCGCGCCGGGCTGGACGCCGCCAAGGGTGCGGTGATCCTCAACGGCAACAAGCGCACCGGTGCCTTTTTCCTCAAGCTCTTTCAAGGCCTCCGCGAGGAACACCTCTACGAAGCCTGTCTCGACGCCAAGGGCAAGCTGCTGCAATGCTACAAGGTGGCGGACGGCAGCGTGGACACGGTGAACATCAACATCCGCCGCATCGTTGAAAACGCTCTCAAGAGCGGCGCCAGCGCGGTGGTGCTCTCCCACAACCATCCCAGCGGCGTGGCCCTCCCCTCGGCGGACGACAACGCCACCACATTGATGGTTTACGATGCGCTCAGGACGGTTGACATTGAATTGGTCGACCACATCATCGTCGCGGACGACGATTTTGTATCTCTGCGCGACAACGGGCTATTTCCGCCTCGATAGGAGGAATTATGGACTTCAAATTACACGCCCCCTTTCAGCCCACCGGCGACCAGCCGAAGGCCATCGAACAGCTGGTAAACGGGGTCAATATGGGGCTTGACGAACAGGTGCTGCTCGGCGTCACCGGCTCGGGCAAGACGTTTACCATGGCGAGCGTGATCGAGAAGATCAACCGCCCCACGCTGGTGCTGGCCCACAACAAGACGCTGGCGGCGCAGCTGTGCGCCGAGTTCAAGGAGTTCTTCCCCGAAAACGCGGTGGAGTATTTCGTCTCCTACTATGATTATTACCAGCCCGAGGCGTACATTCCCCACACCGATACCTATATCGCCAAGGACGCCTCCACCAACGACGAGATCGACCGCCTGCGGCTTAGCGCCACCTGCGCGCTGCTCGAGCGGCGGGACGTGATCGTGGTGTCATCGGTAAGCTGTATCTACGGCCTCGGCGAGCCGGACGACTTCGCCAAGCTGATGATCTCCATGCGCCCGGGGCAGACGCTGGACCGGGACGAGCTGCTGCGCAGACTCATTGAGGACCGCTACGAGCGCAACGACATCGCCTTTGAGCGCAACCGCTTCCGCGTCCGCGGCGACACGGTGGAGATCTACCCCGCCTACTACCGCGACCGCGCGGTGCGCGTCGAGTTCTTCGGCGACGAGATCGACCGCATTTCCGAGTTCCAGCCCACCACGGGAGCGCAGCTGCGGCTGCTGAACCACACGGTGATCTACCCCGCCTCGCACTACGTCACGACCAAGGACAAGATGGAGCGCGCCATCGGCGAGATCGAGGCGGAGCTTCAAGAGCGGGAGCAGTATTTCCGCGACTGCGGCAAGGCCATCGAGGAGCAGCGCATCCACCAGCGCACCCGCTACGACATCGAGATGATGCGCGAGCTGGGCTACTGCACCGGCATCGAGAACTACTCCCGCGTGATCGGCGGACGCCCCGTCGGCTCCCCGCCCATGACGCTCATCGACTACTTCCCCAAGGACTTTTTGCTGTTTGTGGACGAGAGCCACGTCACGCTGCCACAGGTACACGCCATGTACAACGGCGACCGGGCGCGGAAAAACAGTCTGGTGGAGTACGGCTTCCGCCTGCCCTGCGCGTTCGACAACCGTCCGCTCAAGTTCGAGGAGTTCGAGCAGCGCGTCCGCCAGCGCATCTACGTCTCCGCCACCCCCGGCGACTACGAGCGCGACCGCGCGGGTCAGATCGTGGAGCAGGTCATCCGCCCCACGGGTCTGCTCGATCCCAGGGTCGAGGTGCGCCCCGTGGAGGGACAGATCGACGACCTGCTCGCCGAGATCAATGCCCGCGCCGAGCGCGACGAGCGCGTACTGGTGACGACGCTCACCAAGAAGATGGCGGAGGATCTGACCGAATACCTCAAGGGCGTGGGCGTCAAGGTGCGCTATATGCACGCGGACGTGGAGACCATCGAGCGCATGGAGCTGATCCGCGACCTGCGCCTCGGCGAGTTCGACGTGCTGGTGGGCATCAACCTGCTGCGCGAGGGGTTGGATCTGCCCGAGGTTTCGATGGTCGCGATCCTCGACGCGGACAAGGAGGGCTTTTTGCGCTCCGAGACCAGCCTCATTCAGACCATCGGCCGCGCGGCGCGAAACGCCGACGGTCTGGTGGTACTCTATGGCGACACCATCACGCCGTCGATGCGCCACGCCATCGACGAGACGGAGCGCCGCCGCGAGATCCAGGACGCCTACAACAAGGCCCACGGCATCACGCCGAAAACCATCCGCAAGGACATCCGCGAGGTGCTGGAAATCTCTAAAAAAGAGGAGGAATCCGCCCGCCGCCGCGGCAAAAAGAAGCTCTCCGAGCGCGAGCGCGACGAGCAGATCCGCAAGCTCGAAAAGGAGATGCAGGAGGCCAGCCGGATGCTGGAGTTCGAGTACGCGGCGATCCTGCGCGACAGAATTATCGAGCTGAGAAAAGGAGAATGATCGCGGCGCTCGCCACAACCGCGCCGCATGATCGAATGACATGAAAAAGTACCTGTCCTACGCCTTTGTCATCCTCGGCGCGGTGTGCTGGGGCTACATCGGCGTATTCAACCGCCTGCTGGCCTCCGCCGGGGTGGATATGAACAACCGCGTGTTCGTGCGCAACTTCTTCAGCTTCGTGCTGCTAACGCTGGTGTTCGCGATCTTCCGCCGGGACGTGTTCCGCGTCAAGCTTCGCGACCTGCCCATCTTCATGGGCAGCGGACTGCTGAGTATACTGACGCTTTCGTGGGTTTACTTCAACTGTCAGATGGAGTGTTCCCTCGCGGTTGCCGCGATTTTACTGTATCTCGCGCCGTCCATGGTGGTGCTGATGAGCGCAATCCTGTGGCGCTCCCCCATCACCCGCCGCAAGGTGGCGGCGCTCGTGCTGGCGCTGCTGGGCTGCGCGCTGGTCAGCGGCATCGTCGGCGGCGAGCTGACGGGTACGCCCCGCGGGCTGCTGTTCGGCGTGGCGTCGGCGTTCTGCTACGCGACCTACACGATTTTCGCCCACTACGGCCTCGCGCGGTACGACACCTATACGATGATCTACTGGACGTTTTTCTTCGCGGGGCTCGGCTCGCTGCTGTTTCTCGACCTGCCCGCTCTGCTCCCCGCGCTCGCCACGCCCCGCGGCGTCGCCGGCGCGGTGGGACTGGTGCTGGTGGCGACGGTGCTGCCGTATCTCTTTTACACCAAGGGCCTCGAGGGCGTGGAGAGCGGCAGGGCGTCCATCATCGCCAACGTCGAGCCCGTGGTGGCGGCGCTCAACGGCGTGGTGTTGTTCCACGAAAAGCTGAGCGTTTGGGTGCTGCTCGGCATCGTCTGCGTACTCTTTGGGGTCGTATTGCTGGCAAAGGAGGACAAACATGGCGAAGCATAAGGAAGAAAAGACCAACGTGATGCGCATACTGGAACAGAAGAAGATCCCCTACGTCGCGCACACCTATGAGGAGAGCGAAAGCCCGCTGGGCGACCGTGAGTACGGCCTGCACATCGCGCGGACGCTGAATCAGCCGGTGGAGCGCGTCTATAAAACACTGGTTGCGCAGGGCGCAAGCCGACAAATATACGTGTTCTGCATCCCCGTGGCGGAGAGCCTCGACCTCAAAAAGGCGGCGAAGGCGGTGGGCGAGAAGTCGATCGAGCTGATCGCGGTCAAGGAGCTGCCGGGACTGACGGGCTACATCCGCGGCGGCTGCTCCCCCATCGGCATGAAGAAGCAGTACCCCACGGTGTTCCACAGCGCGGTGGAGGCATGTGAAAAAGTGTTCGTCAGCGCGGGAAAGATCGGCGCGCAGATCGAGGTCGCGCCCGACGCGCTGCTGGCGCTGATCGGGGCAAACTGCGCGGATATTATTTCAGAGTAAGGAATCACGCTTATGAACAGTAAAATTTACGTCAAGGGCGCAAGAGAGAACAACCTCAAAAACGTGGACGTGGAGATCCCCCGCGACTCGCTGACCGTGGTCACGGGACTCTCCGGCTCCGGCAAGTCCTCGCTGGCGTTCGATACCATCTACGCCGAGGGTCAGCGGCGGTACGTCGAGAGCCTTTCCTCCTACGCCCGTATGTTCCTCGGCCAGAAGGACAAGCCGGACGTGGACTACATCGACGGCCTGTCCCCCGCCATTTCCATTGACCAGAAGACCACCTCCCAGAACCCGCGCTCGACCGTCGGCACGGTGACGGAGATCTACGACTATCTACGCCTCCTCTGGGCGCGTGTCGGTACGCCCCACTGCCCCAACTGCGGCAAGGAGATCAAGCAGCAATCCATCGACCAGATCATCGACCAACTCATGGCGATGCCCGAGGGCACGCGGATCCAGGTCATGGCCCCGGTGATCCGCGGGCGCAAGGGCGAGTACACGAAGATCTTCGAGGACGCCCGCAAGAGCGGCTACGTCCGCGTACGCGTGGACGGCAGCATGTACGAGCTGGACGAGGAGATCAAGCTCAACAAAAACCAGAAGCACAACATCGAGATCGTGGTGGATCGCCTGATCCTGCGGCCCGACGTGGTGCACCGCCTCACCGACTCCGCCGAGACCGCGGCGGGACTCTCCGGCGGTCTGGTGCTGGTGAACATCATTCAGGAGCAGCGGGACATCCTGTTCTCCCAGAACTACGCCTGCGAGGACTGCGGCACCTCCATCGAGGAGCTGGCGCCGCGTATGTTCTCGTTCAACAATCCCTTCGGCGCCTGCCCCGAGTGCACGGGACTCGGCTTCCAGCTCCGCGTCGATCCCGACCTCGTGATCCCCAACCCCTCCCTCTCCGTCCTTGACGGCGCGATCGCCGCGTCCGGCTGGAACAACGTCCGGGGCGACGGCATCTCCCGCATGTACTTCGAGGCGCTCTCGAAGAAGTACAAATTCAACCTCCGCGACCCCATGGATAGCCTCTCCGACGAGGTCATGGACGTGATCCTCTACGGTACCAAGGGCGAAAAGCTGGAGCTGCAATACGACCAGCCCCGGGGCAAGGGTGTGCTGTATCAGCCCTTTGAGGGCGTCATCAACAACTTGGAGCGCCGCTACAAGGAGACCCAGAGCGACGGCGTCCGCGCCGAGTTGGAGGAGGTCATGAGCGAGTGCCCCTGCCCCGCCTGTCAGGGCAAGCGCCTGCGCAAGGAGGCGTTGGCGGTGACGGTGGGCGGACTCAACATCTCCGACTATACCGACAAGTCCGTGGTGGACGCGCTGGACTTTGTCGATCAGCTTTCCCTCACGCCGCAGCAAATGCTCATCGGCGAGCGGATCCTCAAGGAGATCAAGGCGCGCCTCGGCTTTTTGCGCTCGGTGGGGCTTGAATACCTGACCCTCTCCCGCGCCAGCGCGTCGCTCTCCGGCGGCGAAGCCCAGCGCATCCGCCTCGCCACCCAGATCGGGTCGAGCCTCATGGGAGTGCTGTATATCCTCGACGAACCGAGCATCGGCCTCCACCAGCGGGACAACGACAAGCTACTGGCCACCTTGCAGCAGCTGCGCGACCTCGGCAACACGCTGATCGTCGTCGAGCACGACGAGGACACCATGCGCGCCGCCGACTATATCATCGACGTCGGCCCCGGCGCGGGCGTCCACGGCGGCGAGATCGTCGCCAGCGGCACCCCGGCGGAGATCATGGCGAACCCCCACTCCCTGACGGGTCAGTACCTCAGCGGCAAGATGAAGATCGCCGTGCCGGCGGAGCGCCGCAAGGGCAGCGGCAAGCTGCTCACGGTACGCGGCGCGCGGGAGAACAACCTCCGCGACGTCGACGTGTCCATCCCGCTGGGGACGTTCACCTGCGTCACCGGCGTATCGGGCAGCGGCAAATCCTCGCTGGTGAACGAGATCATCTACAAAAAGCTGGGCGCGGATTTGAATCGCATGAAGGTCCACGCCGGGCGGCACAAGGCCATCGAGGGCGAGGAGCACCTCGACAAGGTCATCTGCATCGACCAGACTCCCATCGGGCGCACCCCCCGCTCCAACCCCGCAACGTACACGAACCTGTTCAACGACATTCGTGACCTGTTCGCCTCCACCCCCGACGCCAAGGCCCACGGCTACAACAACGGGCGCTTCAGCTTCAACGTCCGGGGCGGACGCTGCGAGGCCTGCTCCGGCGACGGGCAGCTCAAGATCGAAATGCACTTCCTGCCGGACATTTACGTCCCCTGCGAGGTCTGTCACGGCAAGCGCTACAACCGCGAGACGCTGGAGGTGCGCTACAAGGGCAAGAACATCGCCGATGTGCTGGATATGACCGTGGAGGAGGCTCTGGACTTCTTCCGCGACCTCCCCAAGATCGAAAACAAGCTGCGCACCCTCTACGACGTGGGCCTCGGCTACATCAAGCTGGGCCAGTCCTCCACCACCCTCTCCGGCGGCGAGGCGCAGCGCGTCAAGCTGGCGACGGAGCTTTCCCGCCGCGCCACGGGCCGCACCATCTATATCCTCGACGAGCCGACCACCGGCCTCCACGCCGACGACGTACGGCGGCTGCTCTCTGTCCTGCAGCGGCTGGTGGACACAGGCAACACGGTGCTGGTGATCGAGCACAATCTGGACGTCATCAAGAGCGCCGACCACATCATCGACCTCGGCCCCGAGGGCGGCAGCGGTGGCGGCACGGTGGTCGCCACCGGAACGCCGGAGGAGGTCGCGAAGGTCAAAGGCTCGTACACCGGGCAATATTTGAAGAAAATGCTGAAGTAACATCCTCTTTTCTCTTTCATAAGCTGTTATGAGGTGATTTTCATGCAGCTATTGGAGGACGGGATCCTCGCCGCGCTGGCGGCCATCGGCCTGATCACGGTACTGTTTGCGCTGCTCTCCGGCCTGCTGCGCCCCCGCAAGCAGGCTACGCTGGACGCCTTCGCCGTCATCCCCTGCCGGCGGGGCGAGGGCGCGAAGCTGGAATACACCGTGCGCTCGTTGGAGCGCTGCCGCTACGACTGCGGCGGCTTCCGCCGCATCGTCATCCTCGACCGGGGCATGGACGAGGGCGCGCAGAAGCTGGCAGCGCTGCTGTGTCACAGCGATTATGATGTTACGATCTGTAATAATCTGTCGCAATTCAACGAATCGGAGTGAACTATGGAGGAACAACAGACCCTCATCGGGACCATCGCGGCGGTCGTTTTCCAGAACGAGGAAAACGGCTACGCCGTCGTGCGCGTCGTCACCGGCGACGGTGAGCTGATCACCGTCGTCGGCTGCATCCCCTGCGCCGCGCCGGGTGAGGAGATCGCCGCCACCGGCACTTACGTCGTCCATCCCGCCCACGGCGAGCAGTTCTCCGCCGACGAGGTGGAGCGTCATATGCCCGCCACGGAGTCCAACATCCTCGATTTTCTCTCCTCCGGCGTCATCCGGGGCGTCGGCCCCGCCACCGCCCAGCGGCTGGTGGAGCGCTTCGGGCCGGACACGCTGGACGTCATCGAGAACGCTCCCGAGGAGCTGCACAAGCTAAAAGGCTTTACAGATAAGCGCGCCCGCGAGATCGTCGAGAGTTTCCGCGAACAGATGGGACTGCGGCGGCTGATGGAGTTTCTCATGCGCTTCGAGCTCCCCGTCGCCCTCGCCGTGCCGCTGTACCGGCGCTACGGCGCCGCCGCCATGGAGACGCTGCGGCGGAACCCCTACCTGTTGGTGGAGGAACCCTTCGGCGTGGACTTCGCCATGGCGGACGAGATCGCGCTCTCGCTGGGCGGGGATGCCTCCTGCCGCACCGATGCGGGGCTGCTGTACGAGCTGAGCTACAACGAAAGCAGCGGCGGGCACGTCTTTCTCCCGCGGGAAAAGCTGCTCTCCGCCACCGCGCAGCTGCTGGACGTGCCCATCGACGAGGTGGAAAAGGCGCTGGACGACCTCATTGAGCATTGGCGCGTGGTACAGGAGTCGGTGGCGAACGTCACCGCGTGTTATCTCTCCCGCTGCTACACCGACGAGGACTACGTCACCATGCGCATCCGCGCCATGCTCTCGGACAGGCCCGACCGCCTCAAGGGCGCGAAGAAGGCCATCGACGAGATCGAGCGGGAGCAGGGCATCGAATACGCGCCGCTCCAGCGCAAGGCGGTGGAGCTGGCGGCGGAGCAGGAGCTGTTGATCCTCACCGGCGGCCCCGGCACGGGCAAGACCACCTCTGTCCGCGCGATCCTGACGCTTTTTGAGCGCATGGGGCTGGACGTGCAGCTCGCCGCGCCCACGGGCCGCGCCGCGAAGCGCATGGGCGAGGTCTGCGAGCGGGACGCCCAGACCATCCACCGGATGCTGGGCATGAGCTGGGACGAGCGCACGGGGCAGGTCAAGTTCCAGAAAAACGAAAAAGACCCCATCCGTGCGGACGCGGTCATCGTGGACGAAACCAGTATGGTGGATCTGGCGCTGATGCGGGCGTTTCTCGCGGCGCTGCGGCCCGGCTGCCGGCTGGTGCTGGTGGGCGACCCCGACCAGCTGCCCAGCGTGGGCGCGGGCAACGTGTTCTCCGACCTCATCCGCAGCGGCAGGGTGCAGACCGTGGCGCTGACCGAGGTGTTCCGCCAGGCGCAGCGCTCCGCCATCATCCGCAACGCCCACGCCGTCAACGAGGGCAAGGTGCCGGAGCTTCAAAACAGC
>Ga0256407_10012347_pt1 | contig 11635 bp, 14 predicted proteins | sample RumenRJG_04DNA_FD_193489 | JGI IMG/M metagenome (GOLD analysis project Ga0256407, IMG submission 193489) | Bovine rumen microbial communities from Lethbridge, Alberta, Canada - RJG_04 | ecosystem: Host-associated > Mammals > Digestive system > Stomach > Rumen | place: Canada: Alberta... | reverse complement strand
AATTTATATGCTACGACCATTGTTAATAATCCTGTTGTCGCTATTCTCTTCTCTTGTGATATCAGCTCAGCAGCCAGACCAACGAATCGGTGAACTCGTCAACACAGAAGACTGGTTTCGCCTTGACAAAGAGTACCAGATATTAAAGGATTCTGTTCAAACGCCGTTCTTGAAAGTTGTGGCCGAGGCGATGATTGCCCGCAACTTCAACAAAAAGCAGCGCGCGCTGGAATGCCTGAATGAATTGTTGGCCAATTACCAGAGTGATTTGGGAGCAGGAGTTTTTAATTTCATCATCCTGCGTGCCCAGTTGCTGGAGGAAATGGGGCGGTATGCCGAAGCGGCTGATTTCATAAAAAACGTTCTTGACCAATTAAAAGGGCAAGGCGTGACGCAAGGGCTGGATGCCATGGAGTATTATTATCAGCATGTAAATGTTCTGCGTGATTTCCCTGCACTGAGTCTGTCGCGTCCTAATCATGATGTCTCAGTGCCATTCACCCTGAAGGAACTGAAGCCTAAGCGGATTGAATCATGGATGAGAAAGAAAGAAGAAAGAAATCCCGATACCAAGTCGGTATTGATTACCATTCCCGTAACGCTTCATGGTGAAACCATTCCTTTTCATTTTGATACAGGGGCAGGAATGACTTTTGTCTCCGAGAAGTTCGTCAGAGAGAAGGGACTGCCACTGATTGGCGACACCGTGACTTATACTGGAAATTCCAAAGGACTACGCACCTTCATCGACAGTCTGCAAATCGGCGAGATAACAGTCCGTAATATCGTAGCAGGTGTGGGGTTGGAGAAGGAGAGCGAGCTTCTTGACTTGGTAGGAGTCGGGCCAATATTAGGTCGTGACGTTATCGCAGCTATCGGCGAAACACATATTTGCATGGACGACAGCACTGTGCTATTCCCCCTTGAAACATCGCCATTGCCAGCATACGGTCGAAACATGCTGTACAACTCACATGTAGAAGCGACCGCAGACGGTGAAAAACTCAGATTACTCTTTGACACCGGCAACGCAAGCAATAATGCTTGCTATCTTTCCGCTGCATATTACAATAGTCATCGTGAGGTTGTTGATAAAGTTGCCACAACAGACACTATCTCGGGTGGTGGTTATGGAATTGCAGGCGCAAGAGAAATGAAAGTCATCCGGCCATTCTGTCTTTCTATCGGCAACATGCCTATTCAACTTGTCGAGGCCGTTGTTGACGAAGAAAGCGCGCTGGCTGACGAATATTGTCATGGCAATATAGGTATTGCTGCCGTTCTCCAGCACAGGAAAACCATAATCAACTTCCGCGATATGTTTGTCACGTTTGAAAAGTAAATTCCGATTGATGGCTGCGCCTTTTCTCCGCTGAACCATAATAATTGCATTTGACCTACGTTAATTAGTAGTAGTAATATTATAATTAAAGCCATGATAAGTCAGTTAAAGTATTTAGGATTTATCCTACTATTATTCTCATTGTTCCCCCTCGCATCTTGCAGTAACGAAGACGATGTTGTGAAGCGGTTGACGGGCAAACAAAAGGAGACCTATGCACAGAACATTTCGGGCGAATATCCTGGCCGATATGTCATTATCTACAAAAACAAGGATTGTATCGAAGGAACAGACGAGGCGGGTCGACCTATAACGGTAGCCCATAGTGAAACCTTCGGCGACGTACAAGTTGATGTGTCTAACGATAAGACGATGCATGTTTTCTTTCAAGACTTCCCCATATCGCTGATTTCAAAGGTCGTGGATGCAGACGAAGGACTCAGCCATGCACTTGCCGAGACTTCTCAGCAGGCCATCACTGCCCGCTATGGCTTCGACTATGACACAGACTATTCTCACATAAAATGGGCTTTCACCCCCAATGTCATGCTGCTGAATTTAAACTACGGCGATACCGATCACCATATCCGCATAGAGTTTAATAACGACAGCCAGTATTACAAGTTTACGGAGAACGAACTGAAACAGCCGAAAGCGTTCGGCTCACTTGCAGAAAATGGCATAGCTCTGCAACTGGAGGCTATCTACGACGGTTCTACTCTCATACAGCGCTTCGGCTATGAGAATGGGAACTATATGCATATTCTCTTCAAAGCGGATTAATAATAATCAGCTAAATCGGAATTTATGGAAATCAATAATAGACCCAACCCCAATGAGGCTTTTCCGAATCCGAAGATTCCAAGCCTCTGCTTCATCAAGAACGTGGTGAAGAACCCGCGTATCATCATCGGCGACTATACCTACTACGATGATGTGGATGGTGCTGACCAGTTCGAGAACATGTCACTCATTTCTACGATTTCATAGGCGACCGACTGATTATTGGCAAATTCTGCGCTATTGCCAAGTGTGTGGAGTTTGTCATGAATGGAGCCAATCATAGGATGGACGGTGTGACAACCTATCCGTTTTATGTCATTGGTGGCGACTGGGCGGCTCCTTCCTCCAGTCACGAATGGTATGCGCTCGACGGTACGTGCCTGACAGGCAGACCGACAGCCCCGGGAGTCTACATCCATAATCGAAAGAAAATTGTCATTCGGTAAGAGAAACTGCAACCCACTCGGGTAGGATGTCCTCCCTTCTGGTGCCGTCGCTCTTTAGCGTTATATATGAAGGGGCAATAGGGCAGTGAAGACAGGTGGCTACCGTTGATGTCCGCACCATTCATACAAACGAAATGGGAGCAGCCCCATTGTGGAACTGCTCCCATTCGTCTGCTGATGGATATATAATGCTATGAAATCTCGATGGCTTTGCCGGCTTTCTTCTCCTCTTTCTTCACTTTCGGCATGATGACGGTCAGGATGCCGTTCTCCACCTTGGCGGAGATGCCGTTGCGGTCCACATCATCCGGCAGCGTGTAGTTCTGCTCGTAGTTCGAGTAAGAGAACTCCCTGCGCAGATAGTGATGCTTCTTGTCTTCGTCCTTGTGCTCCATCTTGTTCTCGATGGCAATGCAGAGATTGCCGTCGTCGTTGATGCTCACGCGGCAATATTCTTTCTTGATGCCCGGAGCGGCCAACTCCATTTCATAGGCCGTTTCACTCTCCTTGACATTGACTGCAGGTGCCGTTGTATTGGCACGAGGCATAAGATCAGTGTTCAGGAAATCTTCAAACAGTGTTGGGAACCATCCGTTTCTAAATACTGGTAACATAATCTTTACCTCCAAATTATATTTTTGTTATACGATGTTGTTTGAGATGACCTTGGATATCTCCTTGGGTCTCACTCTACATGTTGCAACAAGCGTGCCATTGCCTTTGAAGTGACAAAATGTCACTCTTTTGTTGACAATTTGTCAAAAGTGTGTCGGCTTTCCGCCTATTCCTCACAGTCGGCCTTTCCATGGCTTCATTCCTTTCTATTGATGAATAATGACGGAAATTGACATTTTCAGGGTTTCATCATTTATTTTTGAATGTTGTATTTTTTTTGTATCCTTATGCAAATATGCCGTATTTTGCTGATATTTTTGCGCAATTTATTTATCTACTTCACGAAATGATAATATTATTTCACGAAATGATAAGCGTAAAGGCACATTTCGTACCTAACTTTGCAGTCGTTAAACATCAACGATATGCCAAATGTCGAACGTCAAAACTCTGCTATGGAATATGCCATGTGGTATCAGGAGCATCTGCTCAGGATGGAGGATGTTTTGGGTAGAAAAATGGAGGCAAAAATCGAGGAATTGCTTGACAGAAAATTCCACGAATATATGGAAAAGACGGAGGAAGGAGAGTGAAAAGAGTAATAATATCTATCTATAACTATTTTATTAACTACTTTATTTACATTTTATGAAAAAGACTATTTTCAGTTTCGCCATCGCTGCTGTAGCAGTTGTAACAATGGTATCGTGTGGAAACAAAACCGACAACACCGCCGGAGAGGCTACTCCTGAGGGCGAGCAGGCTTCGGAGCAAGTGGTAGAGGAAGTGGATGCCAACACGCTGAGCACTGATGCTTTCAGCATGGCCACACCCGAGGATTTTGAGATCAATGGCAAACCTGAGTATTTGCAGAAGAACCACGAGATCAGTTTCCGCACCAAAGCCGGTGTGACTCCTACCTATGAGATTAAAATCAACCATGATGCCAACATCACGTTTGATGCTCGTCAGTCGGATATCGCCAAGTTGACGGCTATCGACCCCATCAAGGTGGGCGACGTGTCCTTCCAGGGTGGCTGGCAGCCCGATGGCAAAAGCCTCGTTCTGTATGCCGACCTTGGCGACAAAGGCACAGCAAGGGTGTTCCTGCCCAAACCCAGTGGTATGAATGCTCCCGATGATGCTGCTGTCATCGCCAAACTCACCGAACTGCTTTCTGCCCTCAAATTCAAATAAGCAAAACGATTCTTCGTTTTCATCAGCCTGGCAATGGTTTCCAATACTGTTGCCAGGCTATACTTGTGTCTGCATGACCAATCTTGCTTCTTTCAGACCAGGCCGAAGTGTTGGAGGGCATTCAACACACCGTCTTCATCTACGGATGTTGTGACATAGTTGGCCTCTTGTTTCAATGTGTCGAGAGCATTGCCCATGGCCACGCCTATGCCAGCGGTCTTTATCAAAGAGGAATCGTTGCCGCCATCTCCAAAGGCTATCGTGTATTGTGGGTCGAGTCCCAGATATGCAGCCATTGCCAGAAGTCCTTCACCTTTGTCTGCCCCTTGTGCAGTGATGTCTGTGAACGCCGGATGCCAACGTCCTGACGTGCAATGGGGGATGCGCGCCATCAACTCCCGTTCATAATCCTCCGGAAAAAACGGTGTAAGTTGCAGTATACGCTGATGGAGAACGTCGTCAATAGGTTTGGCCTGGTTGAGGTTCTCCACTGCCAATTCATGGCGGAATATCCTATCCACCTCGCCCTGAGGGTCGAGCACTGCCACATCTTTTTCTCCGATGACAATAATGCCGTAATTCTTTTCCTGTGCGTCTCTTACCAACCATCGTGCTTCATCAGGCACAATATTCTTGCATCTCACTATCTTGTCGCCGATAAAGCACAACGCACCGTTGGTTGTCACAAATCCGTCTATCAGATGCTCGATAGCACCAAGGTTGGTGATAATCAGCGGAGGTCTGCCTGTAGCAATGAACAAGCGGTGCCCATTCGCTTTGGCTTGAGTTAAGGCGAATATCGTGGAAGGGGGAATCTCGTGGGTTTTGAAACTCACCAGCGTACCGTCGATATCAAAGAATAGTGCATGTGGTCTCATCTTTCTGGTAGGGAGAAGGGGCTTAATACATTTACGCTTTATTTGCCTTCCACAAATTTTCTCCCTTCACTGACGTATATTCCGGGAGGAAGATGGTGCCCGTCTGTCTTTTGCCCGTAAAGGTTGTAGATGGTCTTATCCTTCTCGTCTGCCGTCTGCGGGGTGTTTCTGATGGCCGACTCTGAAGGACGGGGGTAAATCTCGTTGATGCCTTCAAGGGCATAGGTGCCAAACACCAGCAGGTTCTGCCGGTCAACGATGGTCATATTGCCTTTTGTTCCTTCCTGGTTGGGGTAATTCGTGTCCCACGTCATCGGCACCATGCCGCCTATTTCCTTGCACAGGCGGTGCAACTCCCGATAGTGGGCCTTGATGGAAGCATTGTGTTTCGTCTGGCTCTCATTAGGCAGCGAAGAGAGGTCGCGCCAGTTGGCACCGAACTCGCCAATCACCACGGGATATCCCTTGTCCACGAAGTTTGTCTTCATCATGAGCAGCAGTCGCTTCATGTCTTCCTCCTCGCCCCAGGTGGCATTGTGCGTGGAGCCGCTAAGGTGGTTGCCCTCTCCCCAATAGTAGAATACCTTTCCCCACGACTCGTCTCTCTCCATGCCCCAGAACTGCCAGGGATTGTAATAGTGAACCTCAACAGCCAATCTGCCCTCGATGACGTCTGTCGGCATCTTGTCGGCCATGAAGTTGCAGGTGTGCTCAATGTTGGTTGATGGACCTTGCACCACCAATATTCGCTTGGCATTGTTGCCGCCAGTGGCGCGTACGGCATCCACGAAGGTTTGGTTGTACATGATCAGGTTGTTGGTAGCAGCCTGATTGTCAGCATTGGGTTCGTTCAGTCCTGCAAAGAGCAGATGCTCGTCGTAGTCTATGAAGGCATTGGCGATTTGTGTCCATAGGGCAGTCAGGATTTCCTTGTTCCTCTCGATGGTGGCAGCATTAGTATCTTGGATATGATTCTCCAGCCATCCACCGTCCCAGTGGTCGTTCAACACCACATAGAGGCCATCGTTGATGCAGTAGTCTACTACCTCTTTCACACGGTTCATCCATTGACTGTCGATTTCGTAGGTTGATGCGTTGCTGATATGTCCGTAAGCCCAGGCACATGGAATGCGGACACTTCTGAAGCCGAGACTTTTTACGAAGTCGATGATTTCCTGGGTGGTTTTGGTGCCTTGCCAGGCCGTCTCAGCATCGAGTCCGCCTTTGTTGTTCAGAAAGTCAACACCAGCCCATGTCGCTACCCCCTCAAATGTATTGCCGAGATTCCACCCCGGAGACATATCGTTGATCACTTCAATATTGGAACGGTCAAAACCGTCTTGTGCTCTGGCTGCTGACATGATGAGCAACAAAGACAACAGGCTTATTATTCTTTTCCCAAACAGTATGTGCTTGATGGTTCTCATGATTTGTTTGTAAATTGGTTTGCTGCGACAAAGGTAAGAAACCTTTTCCGATTTGCAATAATAGAAAACATAAAAATATTATTATGCTGTAAGTGTTAGCCGTCCAGGCGAATTTGCTGTACATCCACACTGTAGAGACGGGATTCTTCCCGTCTCCCTCCAGAGGCTGGTGTCATTTCACTTCCCGTTCTCCCGTTCGGGCGAATTTGCAATTCGCCCGGCCTGAGTATAAGCATTTTCAATGCGCTATCTCATATTAAGAATCTACCTGCCACCGGCCGTCCAAGCGAATTTGCTGTCCATCCACACCGTAGAGACGGGATTCTTCCCGTCTCCCTCCAGAGGCTGGTGTCATTTCACTTCCCGTTCTTGGATGGCCTTTCCTGATCCCCAGGCATCTCCCACCTTTTCGCCCACTACACGATAGGTGTTCTTGGATGAGTCGAAGATGACGGGCTGCAGTTTGTCGAGGTCGATGTTGCCCTCCTCGTCGAGGATGCTCTCATCGGCACTCATGTTGACAATCTCGCCCACCACACGGGCACCGCCGTTGTCATCCTCTTCGAAGGTCACCACCTTGCATTCCAACGCCATCTTGTATTCATTGATGATGGGGGCATCCACGTTCGGACTCGGCGTGATGGTGAAACCGGCCTTCCTCACCTTGTCGGGCACGTCGTTGCCTGAGACGATGCCGAAGTAGTCGCTCTGCACGATGTCGTCCTTGGTGGCGAAACTGATGGTGAATGCTTTTTTCAGACGGATGTTCTCCGTGGTCTTGTGGGCAGAGAGTTCGAACGTGATGTGCTTTGGCCCGCACTGGCCGCCCCAGGCTGCCATCATCACGTCGGGATTCTTGTCTGCGTCCCATGTGGCAATCATAATGGCGGGTAGTGGTGTGATGACGGCTTTGTCGCTGAAGTTCCTGCGGCCTTCTACGGCCTTCACTTCCACCTTTTCCGGGGTGGGGTTCTCATTGTTCTCGTTATTTTGCTCGTTGTTTCCACAGGCAGCCATGAGCATCGCGCCTGTCAGCACGAGGGCCGAAATGGTCATGTAGTGTTTCATTTCTCGTTTGATGTTTATGATGATTTTGGCTTGATTGTTAATTGTGCTTGCATATTATCCTTTCAAGAACTTCAATACTGCTTCGTTGAATGCCTGTGGACATTTGTTGGCAATGAAGTGATTTCCTTCGAGGATAACGAGTTGGGCATCCGGGATGCTTTGTGCTATCAGCCGGGTGTGTTCATCCTTGATCATATCCTTGGTGCCGGCAATAACCAATGTCTTAGCCTGTATCTTCACGAGTTCTTCAGACGGCACGTTGGGGTCGTTGACCATCAATCCCAGCATTTCGGCATTCAACTTGGCGGCTTGACTTATCCTCGCAAATATCCTCGCGATTCTATAGCCTATCTCTATAGGAATCTGCACAGAGGGCTTCACGCCTTTTGCATCCAGATTGGCTCCGTTCAGAATCAGACGGTTCACGCGGTCGGGGTACTTCATGGCAAATATCATGGCAATGTTGCCGCCATCTGAGAATCCCAGCAGGTGGGCTTTCCCTATTTGGTGCGCATCCATGAAGTCAAGCAGGTCATCGGCAAACTGTCTGATGGTAAAGGGAGCATTGCCTCTCGGTGTTTTTCCGTGTCCTCTGGTGTCTATGGCATAGACATGGAAAAAACGGGCAAACTCATCTGTTTGCCCTTGGAAATAGTCGCAGTTCTCACTGTTTCCATGCAAGAGAATCAAGGCTTCTCCCTGACCTTTTTCTATGAAAAAATGATCGATGTCCATATATCATCATTTAGTTCTGAGCAACAAGTCAATATTTACTCTTTTGTCCATTCAGATAGGTGTCATGGCTTGTTTTTTAGTGAAGTCACAATATCGAGAGGGCTTTTATCCGCTTTCCGTGACCGTATTCATGGTTAAAGAGCGATTCGTTAAGCCAACTGGTGCAAAGATATTGTTTTTTGGGGAGATTTTTGCAAATCAGAAAAGTATTTCAAAAAAGTATCCCCTTTCTACCATAATATGACAGGAAGGGGATTTGCTGATTTTTAGAAGTAGATACCGAAGGAAACGGACTTGAACTTCGGACCATACGCCGTGTCAAGCACATTGCATGGACTGTATTTGGCATAGAAACCAAAATACCTCATCCTCAGTTTCAGCATGAAATCCACCGTGACGGGATTCTTATGCAGACCCTTCGTAAAATCCTTTTGATTCTCTCCATTGACGCTATATCGAGTCTTGATGCTGCTATATACATTAAAGTTCAGTACAGGTCCGACTTCGAAACCTCTGAACAGTCCTTTCCTGGAAGGATAGAAACCGTAAGTGAAAGGAACTGTCAGGCTAAGTACTTTAATACGCGAGAAATCTGGTTCGCTGCCCTGTGGATAGGGAGTCACGTCAATTTGTCCGTCGCTCATTTCCACAAAACGCTTCTGGTCTGTCATGCGGTAATTACGCCAGTCGAGTCCAATGCCCGTTTTGAAATGATGGCCGAGTTCTTTCCACGGATGGATTTGGATATGGGCGATATCCCACATGAATTCCCATGAAGGTCCTACGGGAATGTTCAGTTTATCTGCAGTTCCTACCGCAGAAGTGAAGCCGACGCCGAAACTTGCGATGAGGGCAAATTCCATCGTGCCGCGGTTCTCGCTGTCCTTATTCTTCACGAAAGGCATAAGGTCCCACAACGTTTTGTTGTAAGTCTCGGTACTGACATAGTTGCTGTCTAATAGTTGAATGGTGTTTTGGTAGTCAAACTGGTTGTCTCCCTCTTTGCCTTTCACGTGAATAGACTGTAAGGAGTCGCTTGTAATGATGATTACACGCTGTGGCTTCTCAATAATCAGGGTGTCATTTTCTGAGGCAAAAGCGGTAGTTGCCATCATCATCATTGTAGCAAATAGAAATCTCTTCATAACAGTTCTTATTTATTATTAAACATTTTCTTTAGTTCAGACAGCGTTCCCAGTGTACTCTCGATATAGATGAGGGTGACCACCCATTGTTTGCCTTCGGATTCTGACTTTTGGCAAATATAGCAGTAAGTCTTTCCCTTTTTGGCTAACTGTACCATGAGAGTGGTGGAACGTTTGTGACGTTCATCAGCCATGTATTCTGTTGTCTTATACGAAGCGATGTCCTGCTGCACGAGCGCATTGATTTTGTCTAATTCTTCTTTGCTCACCTTGCATTTCACACTTCGGAACAGACTCATCTTATAGTCTGTCAGCATCCTTCCCCTTATACGCGTCTCCACCATTCTTTCCTTGGGAATGATGTTTCCACTGAACAATTCGTTGATGGCAAGTCCTTGTTGGGCTGCCGCATGTCCTGTTGTCAGGAGGAAGAGGAGTATCGTCAGTAGTTGTTTCATATCTTTGTTTCCTATTTGTTATTCAGAAAAAAAGTCACGCATCTGTTCATCTATGGTAGAGACATCTTCCATTTCATCGAGGGCTGACTGCATGTGCTGCATCACGATGGTCTTGTCTGTGCATTTCTCTCCGTAAATATATGCCACGCACTCATCCTTGCTGTTTCTTGTATGAAGTGTAGTACCTATGGCAAGCAATATCGCTACGGAAGCCGCTATGCCAATAACCCATCCCCATTTACGACTTGATGCCTTCTGCTGGGGCAGGCGGATGTCCTCGAAACCGCTGAACATTTCCTTATATTGCAACAGATCTTCGGGCACATCTCCTTCACGATACAGCCTGTAGAGTTCCTGTTCTTCAGCGAGCGATGTCTCACCGTCGAAAAACCGCTCTGTCAGTGTTCTTATTTTCAAGTCATTTCTCATATCCTTTGTATTTATCTCTTACGGTCTGCCTGGCTCGGCTCAGGGCTTTCCTTACGGCAGCCTCCGTTGTCCCCGTCAGGTCGGCAATCTCTTTTGAATCCATCCCTTCCATATGGCGCAGGCGAAGAATGGTCTGCTGCAGGTCCGGCAGGGTTTCTATCACCTTCATCATCCGCTCAATGCGTTCATGTAGAGCCTCGTTCCCCTCTTGGAAGTCTGCAATGTTGATTTCTGCAATGGGCTTCTTACGTCTGACGAGGTCAATGCAACGGTTCCGTGTGAGCACTTTCGCCAACGGCTCTATAGGCATCTTGAGTTGGTCCCTCATTTGCCAAAGCCGTAGCAGAACGTCTTGCACCACGTCCTCAGCCTCCTCGGAATCCCGTAGTATTCCGAATGCTTGCCTAATGAGCGCCGTTCGTATGCGTTGTGCTTCTTTTTTGAACGTTTCCGTTGTCATTTTTCTTTTTCTCTGTTATTAGTACGTTGACTAATTGTATTTGTGACACAAAAATAAGAAAAAATGTAGTTCAAAAACCTCTATGCGCTCATTTCCTGAAAAGATAGAAGCAGAATCCATCACTGCAAAAATGTGGAAATCTTCATATGGAATCCTTTTGCAATTATGTAAATACCAGACAGTCAATATCGATTGGAAATACTCGATTTTAAATGGTTCAAAAACAGTGCAAACCGAATGGAAAGAAAAACCTTGTTATTTCTTTCCTGAGGTGCAGCCTGTTTTCATACAAAGTATAACTTTTTATTACCCGATAATGGATTCTTTGTTGTCGCTTTATTGACTTTTTTGATATTTATGATACGGTCAAGAAGCAACGTAAGCGTCTCCGCGATTACGCATTGATGTTCCGGGGCACGCTGCAGAGCGACGCCTACCGCGCCTACCGCACGCTGCAGGGCGACGGGTTCCCGGACATCACGCGAATCGCCTGCCTCCAGCACGTCAAGAGGAAGTTCCGCGACACCATGGACTCGGACCCGGCGGCGGGGAGGATTTACGCGCTGCTCAACCGGCTGTACCACAATGAGCACATGCACAGGGTGGGAAGGGACGGATGGACCGTGGAGGACAACCTCCGCTGGAGGCAGAA
>Ga0256407_10012346_pt1 | contig 11636 bp, 5 predicted proteins | sample RumenRJG_04DNA_FD_193489 | JGI IMG/M metagenome (GOLD analysis project Ga0256407, IMG submission 193489) | Bovine rumen microbial communities from Lethbridge, Alberta, Canada - RJG_04 | ecosystem: Host-associated > Mammals > Digestive system > Stomach > Rumen | place: Canada: Alberta | collected... | reverse complement strand
GAGGCAGGCACCATTGATGGCTATTTCATCGCCAACCAAGGATTGGGGCAGATGGGCGCGGCCGCGGCGGTATTCGATGTGAATCCGCTCTATTTCGCTGTGCGCGCGGACAACACGGCGCTGCTCGCACGGCTCGACCGCGCGGCGGACGAGCTGGCCATCGTGCACCCGCAGCTCATTGACGATCTCGATGGCCTGTATGAGAGGTGGGCCGGAGACAGCAGGCCCCTGCTGCTCGATGCTGAGGAGAGGCAGTTCCTCGCGGAGCATAAGACGCTGCGCGTCGTCTGCGTGGCGCGGGAGCGCCCCTATGCCTATATCAGGGAGGATGGCAAGCTGCACGGCGCGCTCAAGCGCATCGCGGAGCGCCTGGAGCAGGATCTCGGCGTCGCCGTGGAGGTGGAGCCGCTGACGGAGGCGGAGGCGGCGTATGCACGCGTCGCGTCGGGCGAGGCGGACATCTGCCTGAACATGGCGTGGGATCCGGGCTGGGCCGCGCAGCTGGGGATGGATCAGACGGTGCCGTTCATGGAGTCGTATTATACGCTCGTCCTGCGGCGCGGGAGCGCGATGCCGGCTGCGCCGCGCGTGGCGTGTCTGGACAGCCGTTTCGCGGATGAGGTGCTCCAGCAGGCCTTCGGTGAGGATCATCTCGTGCGGGAATCCTCGGTCGCCGCGTGCCTCGCGGCCGTGCGCACCGGCAGGGCCGATGCCGCATGCATTCGTCAGGAGGCGGCGCAGTACCAGACGATGCGGGGAGATTTCCCCGATCTCGTCTCGACGGGAGCAGTCGCCTATCGGAAGCGCATCGCGATGGGCGTCTCCAACCAGGCCGATCCCGTCCTGCTGCATCTTCTCGACAAGGAGATCCGCTGCATGGGGCCGGATGTGACGGACGCGTATTTCGCGCAGCAGACACGGCGAGCCATAGAGGAACGGTCGGTGTTCTCGTACCTCTGCAACTATCCGTTCCAGATTCTTGGCGGCGTTCTGGTGCTCTTCCTTTTGGGCGCGCTCTGGTTCCTGCGTGATCGTCGGCAGCGCCGGAGCCATATGCAGCGCCTGCAGGAGACGCTCGACCATGACCGCTACACGGGACTGCACAATGTCACTTGGTTCGAGCGGGCGGGCAACAAGGTGATCCGTGCGGGGAAGGATGAGACGGCGCAGCTGGCCGTCGTTGTCATCAAGGCCGCGCAGCCGGAAGTGATCGCAGCGACGTACGGCAGGGAGGCCATCGTGAAGCTCCTGCGCCGTCTGGGCGAGCAGCTGCTCGAGATGCCGTGGACAAAGCTTGCGGCGACGCGCACGAATGCGGCGAGCGCGGTCTGCCTCACGCAGCCGATGGAGCGGGATGACCTGCACGGTACGCTCTTCCATCTGATGCGCGAGAGCGAGTATCTGGAGGTCGGTCACATGCTCGTGCGCGCACCGCTCGTGGCGGGTGTCTGCTATCTCGGCGCACCGCCGATGGACCTCGGCACCGCGCTCAACAACGCGACGCTTGCGGCGGAGAGCGCAGAGCCCATCGGATTTTTCAACAGCGCCCTGCAGCGCGACACGCTGCTGCAAAGCCGCATGGAGAGCTTGCAGCAGGGAGCGCTCGAGCGGGGTGAGTTCCACATCTGGTATCAGCCGAAATACGACCTCGTGACGCGGAAATGTGTCGGCGCGGAGGCGCTCGTGCGCTGGCAGAGCGCGGAGCTCGGCTTCCTGCCGCCGGGGAAGTTCATCAGCCTGTTCGAGAGCAACGGCTTCATCACGCAGCTCGATTTCTACAACCTCGAGCACGTCATGGAGTTCCAGCGGGACTGCAAGGAAAAGGGGCTGCCGGTCGTGCCCATCTCCGTGAACCAGTCGCGGCTGCACATGCGCGAGAAAGGCTACCTGCGCCGCATACACGCCCTCGTGGAGCGCTACACGACGGAGGGCATCGAGCTCGAGCTCACGGAGACGGCGTTCGACTTCGGCAGCGAGGCCATCCACGAGCACTCGCTCGCCGTCGTGACGGCGCTGCACGCGATGGGCTTCGTGATCGACATGGATGACTTCGGCACGGGCTACTCCGATCTCTCGCTGCTCAACCAGCTGCCGCTCGACGTCATGAAGATCGACCGCTCGCTGCTCCTCGCCTCCGAGGGCTCCGAGCGCATGCGCATCGTGCTCAAGATGATGATCGACCTCGGCCACGCGCTCGGCATGCGCGTCATCTGCGAGGGCATCGAGACGGAGGAGCAGGAGGCGCTGCTGCGCGCTGTCGGCTGCAAGTACGGGCAGGGATTTCTCTACGGCCGGCCGATGCAGCGCGCCGATTTCGAGGCGTTCCTGCGCGCGCACGCGTGAGTGCAGGAGGATGAGACAGGCGAGAGATTCCCTATCATGTCCCGCTCATCAAGGTGCAGGCGTTTTCGCTCGACGAGATTTTTCAGAAGCGACTGCTCCTCTTCCTGCCATTCTATATCCTACGTTACGAAAAAGACTGTGCCGCTATCGAACAGGACGAGGTGCGGCTCGGAAAACTGCTCGATGAATATAAGCGCATGAGTGATGTCTTACCCTCCGAAATGATACAATGCAACGATAGGTGCAAAGCAGTCAGACTGCTTGGTAGATGGGTTTTCAGACGATGGCTGCCATTTGGCGGCCTTTTGTTTTGCCTGGATGCAGACGACAGCAGAGCGGCGGGGGTGCATACTCTCTTAACGATGAATACCCTATTAACGATTGCATGGGGTATCGTTAAGCGAGTATGGGCAATCGTTAATAGGGTAAGCTTATTTGGCTATTCAGTTTCGCATGGTGAAATAAAGGGTTTGGTCAAATCGCCGCTCTGGTCGTAAGTGTTCGATAAATCCCGGCGCAATGATTTCTTGCAACGCAGTCTTTGGCATTATCGGGTGGAGGATACGCTTGGAGGTAACGTATCTCCTCCATGTTTGCCCGTTGATGGCAAACTCCTTGTCCGTCTGATTGCCAAATGCCATCTGACGGTATATTTCGTCTATGTGAATTTTCCCCGACTTACTCAATTCCCACAAACAACGAGCAAGCCGGCTCGAAAATTTCCCTGATTTCAGCCGATTTCTTGTGCGCAGCATCAAACATACCGCCGCCGTCACGGGGAGAGCCAAGTGGAATGCCGCCACCATCAACGGAATCCTCTCCAACGAGAAGTACATGGGCTGCGCCCGCATCCAAAAGACATTCACGCCGGACTTCCTCACGAAGAAGGTGGTGAAAAACATCGGGCAAGTTCCCAGCTACTTCGTGGAGCAGAGCCACACTGCCATCATCTCCCCGGAAACCTTCGAGATGGTGCAGGCGGAGGTGGCGCGGCGCAAGCGGGAGGGAGGCAGATACAGCGGTGTGAGCATTTTCTCCGGCAAAATTAAGTGCGGCGTGTGCGGCGGCTTCTTCGGAGTCAAGGTTTGGCACTCCACGGACAAGTACCGCAGGGTCATCTACCGCTGCAACAAGAAATACGATGGTCATAAATGCCAAACGCCCCATGTGACGGAGGGCGAAGTCAAGACGGCCTTCGTTACATGGGGCGTTCAACAAGCTGGTGACGGAGCGGGCTGGCGCAAACGTCGCATCACGCTCCTGCGCCAGCACTAGCGCATCCTGCGCGTCGGAGGAGATTGCCGCCAATGCCAGGCTCGTCCGGCAGACCCTATGCGACACCACGGAGTTGGAGCGGGAGAAAGCCACCTTGGGGCAGGAGCTTGCGGTGCTGGTGGAGATGACACAGAACTGCATCGCCGAGAATGCGAGGGTTGCCCAAGACCAAGGGGAGTACCAGAAACGCTACAATGGATTGGTGGAGCGGTACGAGAAGGCCAAGGTACGGTTCGACGAAGTGACGGAGGCTATCGCAGAGCGGTCAGCCAAGGGCGAGAGGCTGGCGGGGTTCATCAGGATGCTTGAGGCGCAGAGGGAGCCTGTGGCGGAGTTCGATGAGCGGCTGTGGGGCGCGATGGTGGACTATGTGACGGTGGGCGCGGACAAGCGGCTGACCGTGGTGTTCCGGGATGGGACGGGGGGAACACATCTGTAAGTACGGCAACTAAAAAAAATTCGAGGCTTGCAGGAATCAGCAGGAAAGTGTAGAAAATGTAAAAGGGTTTGTATGATAATTCAAACGAGGTAGCAAACCTGCTGAAGAAGGCCGGGGTAAAGGGAACGACTAAATTGGGTGTTTTTGTGAATTATGACGGAATGCGTAAGGCTATTTCGGATCTGGGCTTTGAATCCCAAAACCATGGCGGACTGGAAAAAGCTAATACCTATGTGGAAAAGAGCACAGGGAAAGTTTACAGCCAGCAGGAATTTGTTGATTTCCTAAAGCAGAAATTCCCCGGCTTGAAGGAGTAAAAATAAGTACAGGAACTAAAGTAAGAAAGCAGGGAAAGTGAAATCTGAAAAATAGTTCTGTTGGCGCTTGGAAAGCGTCAGCAGGGCTTATTCCATATAACGGGGAAAGCAAAAGAGCGTTTCAAGGAGCGAAGACAATGAAAAAACTTTTATCAGCAAGGAAGAAAAAAGCAATCATCTATGCCGTGGCAGCAGGCATCTGTGTCAGCGGAACTGTCCTGCCGCAGCCTGCTGAGGCAGCCGAGCAGTTTGATATTGGTTGGGACGGCAAAACGCTTTTCAATGTCAAATATTACGGCGTGGGCGACTACAACGCAGCAAGAGCAAGTATTTTTAAAGGAAATGGTACTACAGCTCTCAATTATGATTTATCAAGCGACCTTAAAAGCGGCTTGAATAAGGCTTTCAAATGGTGGGCAGAAATTTTAGGACCCGGCGCAAATATTTCTCAACCTGCGCAATATTTTGTCGGAACTAATGATGACAGAAATGCCGGCGCAAATGCTATTCAATCCAAATACAATTTTGCAGACATTTTCCAGAGCGGGCAAATTGTTCCGCAATTTAATGATATTGATGACCTTGAGAATAACTTAGATAATGGTTATGCGTTAGGACAAATTATTATCGGGCAATATTTATCGCCTGATATATCAAATGACGGCAATTACGGTTGGATTAATACAGCGTATTATGCAAATCCTACGCCTGAAGCGATTATTGGAACGGATATTTCTGCTGTTATGTACCATGAAATCGGTCACAGTTTGGGAATAAGTGCCGACAAAAAAATTTTAGATGTTGTGTCCGGTAAAAATTATTGCGCAGGGGTTTTTAACAATTTTGGTGAAAAAAGTTTCACGGCGCATCTTTATAATCAATATGGACAACAACCTAAACCGGGGCAGGTAATTTTGTCATCTGAAGACGATATTTCTGCTTTCAATCAGTCGGCTCCGGATGGTGGAGAAAAATTAACTTCTGAAAAAACTTTTATAGTACCAAGCTCAAGTGATGCGAAAAAAGACGGAAAAATTTATCTTTATTTCGCGGGAGATAATGTTACTGAAGTTTTGGACGGAAAAACTTTTACGCGTGCCGACGGTCAACAAATCAGCGGTATTCCGATAAATTTATGGGATCCTATGGGATATAAGAATAATGAAATTGTTTATTATCCTGAATTTAGTCACACCGAATTGGCAAGAGGTATGATGAGCCACCAAAATTACAGAAGTTATGTAAATTTTATGGAGGCTGAATTGGCACTTTTGCAAGATATTGGCTACAACATTGACAGAAAAAATTTTTACGGACGTTCAATTTATAACGACGGCTTGACTTTGACGAACTATCAAGGATTTTCCAAGCGCGAAAACGGCGAATATGTTGACGGCTATAATAATTCAACTTTCGGAATCGGTTTGCATATTTACGGCTCGAATAACAATATCACGCAAGCAGGAGATATTTTTACAAACGGCGCAGGTGCAGTCGGTGTTCGCGTGGACGGCGTAAATAATACAATCACCGTTGCAAAAGATACAGAAATTCATGCGGACGGCAGTTATAACGACGGCGTTTTAATTGCTTACGGAAAAAATCACAATGTGAATATTGACGGAACAGTTACAGCGACAGGTGAAAGCGGAAATGCTTTGAGCTTTAATTTCGGTTCAAATTCTCTCGGCTCAGACTTTGAATATCGCGGTTCTTTTATGAGATATACAAGAGGTACTTTAAATAATGAAGTTGTAAAGGCTAAAAATCTTGGTTTGAATGAAATCAGTAGCGCAAATGATTTGTGGAGTTTTACAGATAAAGAAAACGGCGATTTAAACGCTCCAATGGTCAACACTGTAAATATTTCAGGAAAACTTGTTGCGGACTCCGAAAATGCAGGAAATGCAATTTATATTGATATGTCATCATTTGTTGACACGATTAACATAAATGACGGCGCAGAGATCAAGGGGAATATCATGTCCCAATGGAAACATTTCAGTCCTCATATTGGATTTTTTGAATATGAAACGCCGTATACAGAAACTGACGCAAACGGCAAAACTACAAAATCTCTGGAAGGTTTGAAACTTCAATACAAGGGCGGCAAATACCTTTACACCAAATACATTCCCGATCTGGTGACGAAACTGAATTTCAACAATACGATGAAGTATGACGGCGATATTGACGGCATGGACAATATGAAAATAAACGTTAATGGAAATCTCGTTTACGGCGGTTCGGCAGATGTGGTTAATGTAACTGTGGCAAAAGACGCAGGCCTTTTCGGCGGAACATTTACGGTTAATGACATGAGCGCCAAAATAGCGGATGGATTCACGGATGACACAACGGGCAAATTTTACAATCATGGCACGATAGGTTCTGCAAACAGCGACAAAACGATGACGATTAACGGCAATTTGGTCTCTGACGGCACATTAAGCGGCTACGCCGGTGGTGAAAAAGGCAATATCGTGGTGAACGGCAATGCCAATGTGGAAGGCTCAACCATTGCGGCTGTCAACATTTTGCCGGAGGAAAAGATGACTGTTCTGACGGCGAACAATATTACAGGTGAATTGAAAAATTCTGCGGATTATACGCCGCTTTCCGGGATGTTGAGTGCCAAAGGAGAAATTTCCGGCAATACAATTTCCGTTACGGCGAAAGCAGAAAATAATCTGGGCGCATTAACTGCCGAGCAAGCCCAAACGTACAATGCCGTGAGCAATATGTATGCAGCATTGCAAGGCGATGACCGGAAAGCTGAATTGCGGACGGTTTACAATCTGGACGCAGAGAACGCCCGTCAGGCACTCGACCAAATCGGCAATTCGGATGCAGCGCAGATGATGAGCGCGGCGCAAACAAGCACCGTTGCCAATCGCGTGATTTCCGACCGGCTGGCAACCGCTTTTTCCATGCAGGATTTCAACGTTGATTTGAATATGCCTGTGAACCATCTTTCCGACAGTGATGACGAAAATCATTTGACAATGCCGACGAAGGCGGAACTTCCCGCGCCGGTCGATAACAATTTCTGGGTCAAATTCACGAAGAACTGGGGCGAGCTGAAAGGCGGCGCGAACTATCACGGACAGGCAATCAGCGGCGGCTATGACAGGGCGGTCAGCGAAAACTGGCGCGCAGGATTTTTTGTCAGCTATGATGCGACGGGCATGGGAGCGAGGAATTCCAGCGGCAATATCTATGACACACGCTTTGGCGTTTACGGCGGCTATCACAGAAATGCCGATGATGCATTCATTTACATCGACGGCGGGAAAATCCGGAACAAGCTGCGCGGAAATCTTTCTGCGATCGGGCTTGCGACGGATGCAAAATACGATTCCAATATTTTTGAGATCGGCGGCGAGTACAAGCACAATCTGCAGCCGAATAAAATCTGGCATGTTTCGCCGTTCATCAATCTGCAGTATTCCACGATGAAGCAAAATTCGTATGCAGAAACGGGAGCGGGGATTTTTGACCGGCAGATGAGAGCAAAGCGGAACAATTATTTTGCCGGACAGCTTGGCGTGGAGTTCAAGCGGCAATTTTCGTGCGGTCATTATGCGGCAAGGCTTGGCGTCAAGCATGCGTTCACAGGAGCGAATCCCGAACTGAGTTTCAGCTATGAGGGCGACGGGAATCAGGTCTATACGATGAAAAATAATCAGGACAAGACGCATTTCGTCCTGTCGTTCGGCGGTGAAAACGAATTTGCCAAGGGCTGGATTCTTGGCGGCGATCTTCAGCTGCAAAAGGGCAGCCACGACAAGGATGTTTCTGCCTCGGTCATGCTGAGAAAGGTTTGGTAATTGAAGGGGGATAAAATTAATGAAGAAAAAAAGGGATAGGCATCATTACTGACTGTGGCAGTATCCTGCTGGCTGTCAGTCACAGGAACGGTAAACGCAGAGGATAAGATACTCAAACTTCCCACACCCATAATATTAGCAAAGGGGGTGCAAAATCCCGACCGAGGGGGTGCATTTGCACCCCCTTCTCTTTTTCTCAAAGCCTTGTCCCGTGCGGCTTCCGAGTGATACTCGTTTAACGATAGGCAGGGGGGTGCAAGGGGGTTCATCGTTAATCGAGTATAGGGGGTGCATCGTTAAATTGTATCACAATGATTGGTAAAGGGGACCCTGCCTGCGGCTCGGGCAATTTCCTGACGGAAGCCTATCTCTCGCTGCGCCGCCTCGAAAACGACATCCTGCGCGAGACACTGACGGCAGGCAGCGGCACGGGCGTGCTCGGTTTCGACTTCGGCGAGAGCAGCGAAAGCGACTTCGTCAAAGTCCGCATCCAGCAGTTCTACGGCATCGAAATCAACGACTTCGCCTGTGCCGTCGCAAAAACCGCGCTCTGGATTGCCGAGAGCCAGATGTTCCACGAAACGGAAGACATCATTCATCGCCAGATGGACTTCCTGCCGCTCAAGGCCAACAGCAACATCCACGAAGGCAACGCCCTGCAAATCGAATGGACAGACGTGCTCGCGCCCGGCGATGATGTCAAGATCATGGGGAATCCGCCGTTTGTGGGCGCTTCCATGATGTCTGCCGCGCAGAAGAAAGAAGCCGTCGCCATCTTTGGCAAAGGCCGCCGCACGAGCAGTATCGACTACGTCGGCGCGTGGTATTACAAAGCCGCCGCCTTCATGCAGGGCACGAGCATCACAGCCGCCTTCGTCTCGACGAACAGCATCACGCAGGGCGAACAAGTTGCCGCCATGTGGAAAAAGCTGCTCGAAATGTACCATGTGACAATTTCCTTCGCCTATCGCACGTTCCAATGGAGCAGCGAATCCTTCCACAAAGCCGCCGTACACTGCGTCATCATCGGCTTCACCTGCGGGGCGCCCGCCACAGAAAAATGGCTGTTCACGGACCAGCATCAAGTCGTCCAGGCGGAGAACATCAATCCCTACCTCGTCGATGCGCCCGACATCCTCATCGAGAGCCGCGGCAGCTCCATCTGTGGCGCAAAGCGCATGACAAAAGGAAACCAGCCAACCGATGGCGGCAACTTCATCCTCACGCCCGAAGAACGCGACCAGCTGCTCAAGGATGACCCAAGCGCCTCTGACCTCGTCCGCCGCTACGTTGGCTCGCGCGACTTCATCAATGGCACGCCCGTCCGCTACTGCCTCTGGCTCAAAGACGTGCCTCCGCATCGCTATGCGAAGAACAAGGAAATCATGCGCCGCCTCCAAGCCGTCAAGACCATGCGCGAGCAGAGCACGGCCGCGCCGACGCGCGCGTTCGCCGAAAAGCCCTATCTCTTTTTCTCGACACCGCAGACGGAGGGCAACTACCTCTGCATCCCCGAAGTTTCGTCATTCCGCCGCCGCTACATCCCGATTGGCTTCCTCGACCAGAGCATCATCGCGAGCAACAAGCTCCTAATTGTCCCCGGCGCCGACCTCTATGACTTCGGCGTGCTGTCTTCGAACGTCCACATGGCCTGGATGCGCCTGACGGCCGGACGTCTCAAGAGCGATTACCAGTATTCCGGTTCAAACGTCTACAATACATTCCCGTGGCCGACACCGACCGATGAGCAACGCCGCGCCATCACCGAAACCGCACAAGCCATCCTCGACGCCCGCGCCCAATATCCCGAAACCACGCTTGCCGACCTCTACGGCGACAACCGCTTCCTCTACCCCGCCCTCCTCGAAGCCCACCGCGCCAACGACCGCGCCGTCATGCGCGCCTACGGCTTTTCGCTGAAGATGACCGAGAGCGACTGCGTTGCCGAACTCATGAAACGGTACGAAGCGCTGGCGAAAAACGCATAAACTACATGCCCCCACATAGAACCATATCATGACCTTTGAAAGCCTTGGCCCCCTCTCAGAAGATAATGGCATGAAGTCAAGAGCCAGGCCCCCTCTAGAGGGAGGCTGAAGTTTGAATGACTTCATCGCTTAAAAGGAATCTGGCATATAAAAGTACAAATTTATAGATATAATTTAAGGTCAGATATTTTCATCTGACCTTTTCTTTTATTTAGAAATTGGATATTTTACTATCATCAGCATCGCGCTACAATGGGCTCATCAACCGAAGGGAGCGATTTGAATGGCAGAAAACAGTGCCAAGGATCAGTATGAACTCAACAAGCAGCTCGCGCAGATGTTGAAGGGCGGCGTCATCATGGACGTCACGACGCCGGAGCAGGCGAAGATTGCCGAGGCGGCCGGTGCCTGCGCCGTCATGGCGCTCGAACGCATCCCGGCCGACATCCGCGCGGCCGGCGGCGTCTCGCGCATGAGCGACCCTGCGATGATCGAGGGCATCCAGAAAGCCGTTTCCATCCCTGTCATGGCGAAATGCCGCATCGGCCATTTCGTCGAAGCGCAGATCTTGCAGGCCATTGAGATTGACTATATCGACGAGAGCGAAGTGCTGACGCCCGCTGATGACATCTACCATATCGACAAGACGAAGTTCCGCGTGCCGTTCGTCTGTGGCGCACGCGACCTCGGCGAAGCCCTGCGGCGCATCGCCGAAGGCGCCTCGATGATTCGCACGAAAGGCGAACCGGGCACAGGCGACGTCGTGCAGGCCGTGCACCACATGCGCAAAATCCAGCAGGAAATCGCGCGTGTCGCAAGCCTGCGCGAAGACGAGCTCTTCGAAGCCGCGAAAGAATTCCAGGTCCCTTATGCGCTCGTGAAATCCGTCCATGACGAGAAGCGCCTGCCCGTCGTCAACTTCGCAGCTGGCGGCGTCGCGACACCAGCCGATGCCGCGCTCATGATGCAGCTCGGCGCCGAAGGCGTCTTCGTCGGCTCCGGCATCTTCAAGTCCGGCAATCCCGCGAAGCGCGCCGCCGCCATCGTCAAGGCCGTCACGAACTACACGGACGCCAGCCTCATCGCACATCTCTCGGAAAACCTCGGCGAAGCGATGGTCGGCATCAATGCCGATGAAATCGCGACGCTGATGGCGGAGCGCGGCAAATGAGCACCTGCGCGGCCAAAAAGCCGCAAATCGGCGTGCTCGCGCTCCAAGGCGCCTTCATCGAGCATGAGGACATGCTGAAGCGCCTCGGTGCCGACTGCCACGAAATCCGCGAACGCGCCGACCTCGATGCGCCGATGGACGGCCTCGTCCTGCCCGGCGGCGAAAGCACGACGCAGAAAAAGCTGCTCGCCGACCTCGGCCTCTATGACGAACTCCACCGCCGCATCGCGGCCGGCCTCCCCGTCCTTGCGACCTGCGCGGGCCTCATCCTGC
>Ga0256407_10012344_pt1 | contig 11638 bp, 8 predicted proteins | sample RumenRJG_04DNA_FD_193489 | JGI IMG/M metagenome (GOLD analysis project Ga0256407, IMG submission 193489) | Bovine rumen microbial communities from Lethbridge, Alberta, Canada - RJG_04 | ecosystem: Host-associated > Mammals > Digestive system > Stomach > Rumen | place: Canada: Alberta | collected... | reverse complement strand
ATAGGTCAGACGTAAAAGAAAAACACATGCGGCGGGGAGAGTCCCTGCCGCATGTGTTGAAAATACTGTTTGCAGGCTAGACATCCTTTTTCAAAAATCAACTATTACAAGGAGGTTTGTACTATGGCCGGAAACACTAACCTTGATTTAGCCGAATATAATGCATTTGGACCCTGGGCATATGAGATCAGTGAAAAAAACCCTCTGCCCCGCCTGTTTGCTCCCTATTTTACAGCTGACGACAAGGCGGTTATAAAGATCAAGATCCCGAGAGAGATCGAGCGCAGAAACGGAAAACCGGGTATGGATCTTTACGACTACGTGGTCGCATTGTATGAAGACCGTATCCTCATCCTGAAACGCGAGGACGGCACAGTGCTGGAGAAACAGATTCCCCTGAAGGAGTTCAAGGGTGTCAGGATCTATCAGAACCTGCTCAAAGGCGGATATACGATCTTTTCTGCCAGGGGCTCCATCTCTTTCCCTTTCAATTCGGTTTCTCTCGATCTGTTCCGGAAACTGACAAATCTGGTTCTTGAGAGAGTGAAGAGCCAGGTCAGGGATATATCATCTCTTCCGGTAACTGAGACAGCGCCCGAGTCCATGCTGCTGATCAACATGCTGCACGATACGGAGATGAAACTGCCGGATATCCGTGTCGGCGCCGTGCAGAAGAGCGCGGACGTACACCGCAAGGGTGCCACGCAGAATATGATCGAGCGCATGCTCTGGGGAGAGATGAATCCTGAGGCGCTCCATCTTTACACAGATCAGTATCTGATTGTTTTTGAGAATGGAGTCTTCCCCAACCATGTCGGAATGCAGGACTTCGGATACACACAGACGATCATTCCCTTAGACCGAATCGACGGAATTGAAGTCGCTCACTCCGAAGAATATTCTCTGCTGGAAGAAAGCAGACTGACATTGGGGCAGGATCGGATCGCTTACCATTTCGAAATAGACAATGAAGAAGTTTCAGCATTTTATAATGAGCTGAAATGATTTTCGTCCGGCAGAAACTGCCGGGGACAGGTGCATGTTTTTGCCCTCACTTATACAAATGCATGATGGATAACACCATTGGCAGTTACCCTCTTAAAAAGGCTGCACGTCTTCTCTGAACGTGCAGCCTTTTCCATTTACTCAGTTATTCTTTGGCTTTTGAGAATTCTCAGATAATCCTGATGCTGTCCGCACATATGCGTGTTCCGGAAAGCCGTGGAGTGAGCATCACAGGGAAATAGACTTATTTCTCAACGATCTTCAGGGTTGTGCCGATTTTAACTTCGGGCATGGGCTTTGCTTCAACATAGATGGTTCCGGGAAGCTCTGCCTCGGTAGCGCCGCTGAAGTTGAATGTGCAGTGGCCAAGTCCCTTGAGGGTGATGGGAGCTTCGTAGCCGACACAGGTAATTTTGAATTCCTGGCCGTCGATCACGACGTACTGGCCGGGAGCGATGTCACCGTTGATGGGATTTACACTGACGCTGTAGCAGTAGTCCTTGATCTCATCGGGAGCATTCTCTCCGAAGATAATGAACATTCCTGCATCCTTGAACTCTTCTACACACTCGCCTGCTGCCTTGACCTGATTCTCATAGATAACCTTCATTTTAAAGCTCCTCCTCTTAATTATTTTTTCTGTATTTCATTTGTTTGTTTTCGTTTTGGATTTTAGTTGTTCTCTCTTTGATGATTAAATGATAACAGGATGTTTGTCATCTATTAATGCAGTGATTTTCTTTCTGATGGAAATCCTGTGTCCGCAACGGGCAGTTTTCCTCTCGTGTTTTTTCATCGCGGATCCTTCGCCGCGGATCCTTTATCGCGCATTGCGTCCGGTATTTCGTGGGCGCTCCGTAGTATCCGGAAAGCCAGTCACTAAGGCAGACATTACGTCCGGTACTGCGTGGGCGGCTCCGGTTGTTATTCTTTTGAAATATAGTTATAATTAAATCGAAATTTTGCGGACAGTTATCTGCTGAAGAGAGAATGGAAAAACAACAGTTTTTGCCATTAGCGTGGTGGCGTCAAGTGAACTATAAAAACTGCTGTCAAAAAAGACATCAAAGATTCTTGAACATTAATAAAGAGGAGGGCGTGAGATGAAAGTCGTAGCCATCAATGGTTCTCCCCGTAAGGGGGGCAATGTTTCGCAATGTCTCGACATCATGGCGAAGGAGTTCGTGCGTGAAGGAATCGAATTTGAAGTGCTCCAGCCCGGTCCCAGGGTACATCCCTGCATGGCATGTTACCACTGCCTGGAAAAGGGAACTCTGCACTGCGTGCAGAATGACGATATGGTCAATGAGATCATTGACAAGTGTATCGAAGCGGACGGAATCATCCTTGCCTCGCCCGTTTACCACGGAGCAATCGCGGGCAGCATGAAGTGCGTCATGGACCGCGTGATGCTGGCGGCAGGCTGCGGGGAAAACCAGTTCCATCACAAAGTCGGCGCTGCTTTCTGCACCCTGCGCCGGTCTGGCGGCATGGAGACCTACCAGCAGCTGCTGGGGATCATGGACGCCATGGAGATGGTGATTGTGACTTCCGACTACTGGGGGGCCGTCCACGGCGCAGATCCGGGCGAAGCCATGCAGGATATCGAGGGGACGGAAGTCGTTGCTAAGCTTGCCCGCAATATTGCCTGGATGGTCAAAGTCATCGATGCCGCAAAAGGAAAGATCGATCCGCCCGAGACACACAAGCGGACATTTACCAACTTCATCAGATAATCTTTATCAGATAATGATTACGTAATAATGCGTTCAGGATTTCCCCGGCAAAGTCAATACTGCATTCGCTGGCGGAAATCAGGATCGGGATTCGCTCTTTCACTCAGTGAGGGAAGCCCCCGCTTCTATAAGCGGGGGATTAAAAATCCCCAGCTTCTCGTCTAAGTGACGGGACACAATCCCCTACTGAGATAAACGCTCCGAAAACGCTCCGACACACCGAAGGTGTGCTGGACACAACACGGAAGCGGCAGCACATGCTTCACATGTGCGGAAGATGCTGCCCTTATGGGCAGCCCACATCCGGCGCGCGAGACTTGTAAGCTCGCGAGCGAGTCTTAAAATGGAAGAATGTGCCTGAGAAGTATACGGCTTCTCAGGCACATTCTTTTTGACATGGCTCCATGTAATGTATTGTTCTTCTGTTCGGAAAAAAGTAATGGCGGGGGAACGCCTTTTATTTCTCAATAATCTTCAGGGTTGTGCCGATCTTGACTTCGGGCATGGGCTTTGCTTCAACATAGATGGTTCCGGGAAGCTCTGCCTCAGTGGCGCCGCTGAAATTGAATGTGCAGTGGCCAAGTCCCTTGAGGGTGATGGGAGCTTCATAACCGACGCAGGTGATCTTGAATTCCGCACCGTCGATCACGACGTACTGTCCGGGAGCAATCTCACCGTTGATGGGGTTAACGCTGACGCTGTAGCAGTAGTCCTTGATCTCATCGGGAGCATTCTCGCCGAAGATGATGAACATTCCTGCATCCTTGAACTCTTCTACACACTCGCCTGCTGCCTTGACCTGATTTTCATAGATAACCTTCATTTCAAATATCCTCCTTTATAAATGTTCTTCTTTGCTTTTTCTTTGCTTTTCCAGAGCTTTCAGTTCTTTTTGCTTTTCCTGTGTTTTCAGTATTTTTTGCTTCTCTTGTGTTTTCAGTATTTTTTGCTTCTCTTGTGTTTTTTTTGTTTACCGGTTTTCCGGAAATGTTTTTGAGTTGGATTTATGTTGTTCTCTCTTTGATGATTAAATGATAACAGCTTGTCTGTCATCTATTAATGCAGTGATTTTCTGTCTGGTGGAAATCCGGTGTCCGCAGGAGGATTGCGTGAGTGACTGGAAAAACTGCCGGCTCAGGCGCGTGACCAAAACTCATGACTATGTGCTTTAAAACGTGTGAAGCATCACAAAGCGGTATTCTTTGCTACCTGTATAGGCCTATGCTGAAGACCAGGGCGACCAGAATCCTGATCCATCCGGTCGCAAACCGGGACAGGGTGACGGAGGTGACACCCAGCTGCATAGTCTCGGGCTTCGATTCCATCATGCCGAGTCCGACGGGGATAAAATCGCAGGCGCACTGGCAGTTTATGGCAAACAGGGCAGGGAGAGCCAGAGAGGGGGCAATACTTCCCGACAGGATCAGATCTCCGGTCACAGTTGAGAAGATCCGGGCGGCGACAGCCCCGGCTCCCAGGATGGCGCTAAGACCCGGGATGGAGCAAAGGATGCCGATCAGGAAAAGGCCGGGCAGGCTTCCGCCCATGGGTTTCATGAACTCCGCGAGAAATACTGTCAGGCCGGAGCCGCGGCAGATACCGATAAAGAGGGCGGCAAAGCCCATGAAGGGAAGCAGCATGTCCAGGCAGGTTTTGACAGCATCCCGCGCGGACTGGTGAAAAATACTGATCACTTTACTGATGAAAGAAACGGGTTCAAGAATCCTGCGAAACAGGTGCCTGGGCCGGCTTCCGCTTCTGGAAACGGAAGAGTCTTTATCTGATGCAGAAAGACTGATCCCAGATGTGTCAGCCGCAGGCATTTCAGCTGCGGGCATATCTGAGGCAGGCATTTCAGCCGCAGCCATATTTGCTGCGAGCATATCAGCCGCAGGGATAGCAGAGCCAGGCATATCTGCCGCGGGCATATCAGCCGCAGGGATAGCAGAGCCAGGCATATCTGCCGCGGGCATTTCTGCTGCAGGGATAACAGCACCAGAGATATTTACCGGGGGCATATCTGCCGCAGAACTATCAGCTGCAGCATTTTGAAAGGCGGGAGAGACCTGGCCGGAGGTGACTGCGGAGACATATAAGTCCTTCGTCATGTACTTTGCCAGGGGACCGCTCTTTCCGGTGGCGAGAAGGTTGAGAGTCGGGATTCCCTTTCCGGGATAGATGCCGCACCGCAGGGTGCCGCCGCAGTCGATGATGGCTAGAGCTACTTTTTCGTCCGGACAGGTCTCCAGATTTCCATTGACGGCTGTCATACCGGAAAGGGCAATGATCTTTTCGAGCGGTTCAGGTTCAATTCCTCCGCCTGTCATAAAGAGGACGATATGGCGGTCTTTGGTGGGAGTCACAGTCACTGGACCGCCGTAGCCCCCGTCTCCCCGTGTAATTGTAATACTGTGATAAGGAGGATCTGCGGGATCAGTGTCCTGCAGTGCAGGTCCCGCCTGATTTGAAGTTTGCTGCGGCAGGTCTGTCTGCGCTGCGTTCTGCATGGTCATGCCTGCCTGCCCTGCGTTCTGATGCGGCAGGTCTGCCTGCGCTGCGGTCTGCATAGTCATGTCTGCCTGCGCTGCGGTCTGCATAGTCATGTCTGCCTGTCCTGCAGTCTGCCGGGGCATGCCAGCCTGATCGGCATTTCCCCTGTCCTGTGACCTCAGAAGATTCAGAGTCTCTTCCAGGCGGATGTGCTGCTTTTTTTCAAGCCTGCGGGTGATGATTTCTGTGGCATATCCGGAGATGAAATTGGCGACCAGGCCGGCGCACATGTAACGGACCGCAAGTGGAAAGAGATTCAGCCCGCGCCCCAGGACTCCGTTGGCGATCCCGAGCCAGAGAAACAGCTCCGCAGGATTGATATGCTGGAAAATACCGCTGTTGGTGTGGCAATGATAACTTGCGGACGCAAAATAGGCGGGCTTGTATTCTTCGGGGAGATAGCGCCCCATAGAAATAGCCATGGGATTTCCCAGAATAACAGCGGACAAAAAGGGCAGTACCAGATATCGCAGCAGGGAGTTGGAACCGCACCGGACAGCCAGTCTCTCGACGCGTGAGCGGCCGACCAGCCTGGTGACGGCGTTGAGAAGGATCAGGAACAGAAAGATCTGCGGGAGCAGCTGTGTCACCCACTGAACCAGCTGCAGGGTGCCTGCATCGATAATATTACTGAAGAGATTTACAAAAAACATTCAGAACCTCCGGGTGTGAACGAATCCTTGTCCATCTAAATATAACATGGACAGGGGCACTTGCGGGACACCGACGTCATCCTTACCTGGTGAATGTCTTCTCGAAGTACATCTGCCATATAAACGTCTGCCTTGGTGAGCGTCTGCTTGACGGACATCTGTCATATAAACGTCTGCTCTGGTGAGCGTCTACTCGATGAACGTCTACTTGATGAACATCTGCCTTATGAACGTCTGCCTTGTGAACGTCTTAGTGGAAGCGGCATCACTCCGGACCTTCTGATCTGTTAATATCCAGCTGTCTGCTTCTTCTCCATGCGAGCGGCGGCATCCCTTCTGCCTGCGAAAACAGCTTTATAAATCCTTTCAATGAAAACCCTGTCCTCTCCGCAATCTCAGTGACCGGCCACTCCGTCCGGATTAGAAGCGTTTTGGCATAATCCAGTTTTTTGTGGTTCACGTATTCGACAGGAGAATAGCCAGTATCTCTTTTAAACCTGCGGGAAAAATGAAAACTGCTCAGGGAAGCTGTCTCTGCAAGTTCTTCCAGTGTGATTCTTCGCCCGATATTTTCATTAATATATGCCGTGACCTGATCTATATAGGAAGCTCTTCCTGCGTCCTGTGCGCTGCCGCCATGCAGATAGTGCAGAATCTCATATACCCTGAGCGATTCCTCGAATTCTGTCTCCGTTTTCCCCTCTTCGTAAAACTGCATCGTTTTTTCAATAAAGGCGGAAAGAGCAGCTGCGTTCTGCTTTTCAACGACTGCGCCCCGAAGATTCAGGATATGCTGGCAGATTTCGTGGACATTGGACCCCTCAAAATGAAGATAATAAAACTCCAGCCCGTCCATATCCGCGTAATAGTAATGGGGCTCCCGACAGTCGATCAGTATCGCGTCCCCGGCCATCAGACGGCTGGATTCCCCCCGGTACTCTACATGAAGACAGCCTTTTTTGACGCAGAGTACAAGCATCGGGGAGAAATAGTCTCTCCGGATCGCGTAAGCGTGGGTGCAATAATAGTGGCCAATCTGAGTGATGTAAAAATACAGGGATTTTGCTGTTGGCAGCGGTGTGAAGAGATGCCCGCTGGACTTCCCCAGTACCCCTGTCTCCTGCAGCATCCTGAAGTCAAGTCTCATGATCTTTCCTCCATGGTAAAAAACGATATGCTTTCTGTCTCAAGGGCTGTATGCCCGTCTCTTCCATGTTCCTCCTGCTCCATTGTAACACCCTGTTTGTGAAAGGGAAACAATAAGAGCAATATCGGCGAAGTTTAGAGCAACAAACAGGATAGGATACTTTTGGTTAAAGAGTATACTCAGAATCATCAAAGGAAAGAAAACACTTTCCGAAACGAGGAAAAACACAGACCGCGGAAAACACTTTCCCAAAACAAAGAAAGCAGAGAGAAGGCAGAAAACACTTTCCAAAACAAAGAACACAGAAAACAGAAAACAGTAACTGCGTACAAAAGTCTCAAAACAAACATATTCAAAAACTATTTAAAACAAGATCAAAAAAATCATTAAAAACAGGATTAAAAATCATTTAAGACAGGAGGAAAAGAAAATGATCAACGGAGAAAAGAAGATTGCAAGGCCCTTCAGATGGGGAATCGTAGGCGGAGGCCGCACCAGCCAGGTCGGCTACAAGCACAGGCTCGGTGCCCTGATGGACAACACCAATTTCGAGCTCGTGGCAGCGGCATTTGACATCGATCCCGATCGCTGCGTCGACTTCGGAAAAGAACTGAATATGGATCCCGCCCGCTGCTATCCCGATTACAAGACCCTCTTCGCAGAGGAGGCAAAGCGCGAGGACGGCATCGAGGTCGTGGACGTCGCCACCCCCAACTTCCAGCACTACGAAGTGACAAAGGCAGCCCTCGAGGCAGGCCTGCATGTCATCTGCGAGAAGCCCCTCTTCTTCGAGAGAGAGCAGGGCGAGGAGATCAAAAAGCTGGCTGAGGAGAAGGGCAAAATCGTAGCAGTCACCTACGGCTTCTCCGGCTTCCCCATGCTCAAGCAGATGCGCGCCATGATCCGCGACGGCGCGATTGGCAAAGTAAACATGGTCGAGCTCCGCTATACACACGGCTTCGGCTGCGATCCCACTGCCGATGTCAAGGCAGAGGGCCAGAAGTGGAGAGTCGATCCCAAGAAAGTAGGCAGAGGCTTCGTGCTCGGTGATCTTTCCACCCACACCTTCTACATGAGCGAACTGATCTGCCCCGAGCTGAAGCTGGATGAAGTTCTCTGCTTCCGCCAGGCCTTCGTAGGCAGCCGCTATCCTCTGGAAGACAATGCCTATGTCCTCATGAAATACGAGGGCGGCGCTGTAGGCCGTATGTGGACCTCCGCTGTCAACGCCGGCGACATGACCTCCCAGCACATCCGCATCGTCGGCTCCAAGGCTTCCCTGGAGTGGAACGACTCCACCGCTGACAGGCTGATCTTCGAGGAGCAGGGCAGGCCTCAGCAGGTCCTGACCCGCGGCATGGATTACCTGGATGACCTGGCCAAGGAAGACGAGCGCCTGGGCGCCCTTCACTTCGAGGGACTTCCCGAGTCCTGGGCAAACCTTTACACCCGCTTCGCAATCGTTATGGATGCCAAGAACCGCGGCGATGAGGAGACCATCAAGAACACCATCTATCCCGACATCGACGCCGGCATCGACGGCATCCGCTGGATCAACGCCTGCGCTGAGTCTGCGGACAAGGGCTCTGTCTGGACCAAATTCTGATCAAAGCGCTTTCGAAATCAGGTGAACCCGGAAATAAAGTAACAGGGTGGAGGGCAGCAGAGCTGCCTCTGCCCCCCGACCGGCCCGCGTCCGCTTTACAGCGAACGCGGGCCGTGTCATATGCAAGACTCGCAAGTGCGTCTTGCGCGATGAAAATAAAGGAGCGGCAACCGAAAAATATCGTTGCTGCTCCTTTTTCCTTATATCAATGAAAAATATCAGTGAAAAATATCAGTGAAAAATAACTGTGAAAAATATCAGTGAAAAATAACAGTGAAAAGTGCTGTCGAGCTTTTTTTCACCCTGGTCAGCTCAGCGAACTCAGCCCAGGATTGTTTTCAGATCCTCTTCCGGAGTGCTGATCGGGGCAATGTTGTAGTTTTCAACAAGGTAGTTCAGCACATTCGGAGAGATAAATGCCGGGAGCGAAGGACCGAGCCGGATATCCTTGATCCCAAGATAGAGAAGGGTAAGCAGGATGCATACTGCTTTCTGTTCGTACCAGGAAAGGATCATAGAAAGCGGAAGTTCATTCACACCGCAGCCAAATGCATCTGCAAGAGCAACTGCAACGCGGATGGCGCTGTAGGCGTCGTTGCATTGTCCCATGTCCATGATACGGGGCAGCCCGCCGATCGTACCGATGTCCAGGTCGTTGAAGCGATACTTTCCGCATGCCAGAGTCAAAATGACAGTATCTGCGGGAGCCTGCTTCACGAACTCGGTGTAATAATTCCTGCCGGGCTTAGCGCCATCGCAGCCGCCGACCAGGAAGAAGTGACGGATTGCACCGCTCTTGACGGCATCGATGACTGTATCCGCGACGCCGAGAACAGCACTGTGGCTGAAGCCGGTGGTGACAGTCGTACCGCCGTTGATACCGGTAAACTGCGTATCTTCGGCAAAGCCGCCCAGTTCAAGGGCTTTCTCGATAACGGGAGAGAAATCTTTATCCTCACCGATATGTCCGATCTCCGGATAGGAAACCACCTCTGTGGTAAACACGCGGTCTTTATAGCTGTCTTTCGGGGGCATCAGGCAGTTGGTTGTGAAAAGGATCGGAGCGGGAAGGTCCGCAAACTCCTTCTGCTGGTTCTGCCAGGCAGTACCGAAGTTGCCCTTGAGATGAGGATACTTCCGAAGTTCAGGATAAGCGTGCGCAGGAAGCATCTCACCGTGAGTATAGATGTTGATTCCCTTATTTGTCGTCTGTTCAAGCAGCTGCTTCAAATCATAGAGATCGTGGCCGGTAATCACGATAAAGGGACCCTTTTCAACCATCAAAGGTACAGTGACCGGAGCAGGATTTCCATAAGTCTCAGTATTCGCCTTATCCAGCATCTCCATGCATATGCTGTTCACCTCACCGACCTCCAGTACGACAGGAAGCAGTTCAGTCATATCCCAGTCCTCACCAATGGCAAAGAGTGCCTTGGCAATGAACTCGTTGACCCGCTGATCGGAATATCCAAGCACCCCGGCATGATATGCATAAGCTGCCATACCGCGGATTCCGAACAGGACCAGAGATTTCAGACTGCGGATATCTTCGTCAGCATTCCACAGATCAGCCATATCATAATCGTCGTTTCTGCCGCAGGGAGACGCACAGGCTGAACAATCGGGCACGAGATTCTGTTTTTCCGCATGTACCTCATCGATCAGAGCCTGAATCGTGGCTTCATTGAAGTTTACATTGGTGATGGTCGTGAACAGACCTTTGATCAGCAGCTGATAAGTATTGTCGGTCGGCTGCGCACTGCCGTCTGTCGTACGGGCAAGACCGATCAAAGCACCTGTCAGCTTGTCCTGAAGGTCTGCAACATCTGCCTTTTTGCCGCAGACACCGGCAGCACCGGTACAGCCTTTACATCCTGCTGTCTGCTCACACTGAAAACAAAACATTTTTCTTTCCATAACAGCCTCCTCGCATTATAGTGTCATAGCCTCTTTAATCCAGAATGCGTCCGTCCGTGGAGATCGTTATGACCTGCCAGGGAATAAATTTACCGCTTGCCTTAAGAGCGTTTTCAGCAGCCCTCTGCAGTCCGCCGCAGCAGGGCACTTCCATGCGCACTATGGTAACGTCTTTGATATCATTGTCGCGGATGATCGCAGTCAGTTTTTCGGTGTAGTCCACAGCGTCCAGCTTGGGGCAGCCGATCACAGTGATCCTGCCTTTCATGAAGTCCTCGTGCATGTTTGCATAGGCATAAGCCGTGCAGTCTGCAGCGATCAGCAGTTTGGCTCCGCTAAAAAAACCGGCCTTTGTGGGCAGGAGCTTAATCTGGCAAGGCCACTGATTTAACCGGGAAACCGGATGATATCCCGGTTCAGCGGCTTCGGACCGGACCGCTTCTTTCCGCTCAAACAGCTTCAGCCGGGAACCGGGGCATCCGCCGGCAGGATGATCTGCAGCGCCAGCCGGATGAGCCGTCATTACCGTCACTGCCGCCATTGCGCCCTTGCGCTTTGCCTGGTCTGCAATCTGCATGATTTTTTCCTTTTCCGCGTTTTTCCCTTCCTGCTGAGCTGCCTTTACAGCAGCTTCGTCATAAGCCGGAGCTTCACGCTCTTCAAAACTAATCGCACCGGTAGGACAATTCGGCAGACAGTCGCCGAAACCGTCACAGAAGTTTTCCCTCACCAGTCTGGCCTTGCCATCTATGATATCGATGGCGCCTTCATGACAGGCTCTGGCGCACAGCCCGCAGCCGTTGCATTTTTCTTTATCGATTTTTATGATTTTCCGTATCATGTTCTGCTCCTCCCTGGATTTTCAGATTCTGTTTGCGCCGGGTATTCTGTTTACGTTATGTATTGTTACAGTTCAGGCCCACCTGATTCTTGGAGCGCCTTTTGTGCATTGCTGTAGAGGCGGGCCTTGAAAAACGCCGGTACTTGCTTTTTGCAAGCCCTGGCGCAGCAAAAAGCTTAGTAT
>Ga0256407_10012343_pt1 | contig 11639 bp, 9 predicted proteins | sample RumenRJG_04DNA_FD_193489 | JGI IMG/M metagenome (GOLD analysis project Ga0256407, IMG submission 193489) | Bovine rumen microbial communities from Lethbridge, Alberta, Canada - RJG_04 | ecosystem: Host-associated > Mammals > Digestive system > Stomach > Rumen | place: Canada: Alberta | collected... | reverse complement strand
ACAGATTGATGAGTTGATAGAGATGGCAAAGAGTCACCAGCTGGTAAGTGCCGACCACCATATCTTCAGTATGAGCGAGTTAGACACGAGCCGCCAGTTCCGTACAGCCTATATCAACTTCGGCAGCAGTTTGATAGGCAAGACCATTGGCGGCGGTACGTTTGAGAAAGATAACAATCTGACGTTGACGGCAGTAGCCCGACGTGGCGAGCGCATCAAAAAAGCACCGAGAGAGGTGGTGCTGCGGGCTGGCGACACGTTGCTGTTCCTTTGTCCGAAGAACATTAATGTCAATACCACGTCCCTGAAGAATGACCTCTGCTTCTTCGACTCTGACCAAGTGCCCAATATCAGCAGCAAGACGCTCATCTCCACCGCGATTATGACCCTGATGGTGGTGCTCTCCGCCCTCAATGTCATTCCTCTGCTGCAATGTGCCTTCCTCGCCGCAATGGCTATGCTCCTGTTCAAGTGCTGCAACGTCGACCAAGCCATGAAATCCATCAACTGGGAGATACTGATGGTGTTTGCAGGCTCCGTTGTACTGGGTGTCGCCATCCAGAAGACAGGTATTGCCGAGCGCCTTGCCTTTGGCATCCTCGATGTCTGCGGCACCAATCCCATCGTCGTCATGACGGCCATCTGTTTCGTGGGCACCTTTATCACCGAGTTCATTTCCAACACAGCAGCGGGAGCCATGTTCTTCCCCATCATGTACCAGGCTGCCGAAAAACTGGGCTATGAGCCCTACCCCTTCCTCATCGCCCTGATGGTCAGCGTCAGCTCCAGCTTCGCCACACCTATCGGCTCGCCCACCCACATGCTTGTCTATGGCCCCGGTGGCTATCGTTTCAGCGACTTCATGCGTATTGGTCTGCTGATGAACCTTATCATCCTTGCCGCCAATATCCTCATCGTCAACATTATCTATCCGTTAACGCCACTGCAGTAAGAATTGAAAAATTGAAGGACTGAAAATAAATTGTAAATTGTCAATTGTCAAATAGTAAATTAACAATATGAACATCGAGATTAAAGAACAAAACGGTTCCTATATTGGAATCCTTTCCGGTTGGATTGACACAGCCGAGGCATCACAGTTTCTGGAAGACCTGAAACCCCTGATGGCCAATGCCAACAAGAGTATCGAACTCGACTGCAGGCAGTTGGAATACATCTGCAGCCTGGGCCTTCGTGGTGTGCTACAGCTGAAAAAGGAAAGTGTCGCCAAGGGAGGCACAATGATACTGACCCATGTTGAGGGCGAAGTACAGAAAATTCTCAGATTAACAGGCTTCAACAAACTGCTTGACATCCGATAACAGAGCACGACTGCTGTCATCAAGAATGGGAAGCACCCTCATGTTGTTTAGGTATGAGAGTGCTTCTTGTCCACTTTCCGCATTTCCTACTTTCCGCATTTATATCGTTGGAAGTTCGGAAACCAGTTTCTTGTAATGTCCGCGCATGGTGCGCTTGATGGCTTTGTCTGCCTCCAGACGCTGCAATGTCTTCTGTGCGGCACGATTATTCGCATAGCCGAATACCTGTGCAAATTTCTCGGTAGTGAATTCATCTTTGTCTGGCAACAGACGGAAACACTCTTGGAACTTATTCGTACGACGACGCAGCTGTGCAGAATCACGCAGTTGGTTTGCAAAGTACTGATAATGCAATTCGTAATACCAGAAGATTTGTGTGCGGTACTGGATGTCAAGTACCAAATCACAAAGGGCAAGGTCTTGGGCATCAATGATATAGGTGCCAGTCTGCTCGCGCTCTTCCCAATGTCGCATGTCAATGTATGGGGCGCTGATTGAAATTCCGTAATATGGAACACGCTTGACGAGCAACCAATCTGCCTTGTCTCTGTCGTTGAACTCTGCAATGGCACGACGGTCATCACACCACTGGTGGACGTGCTCCACCAAAGGCCAGATAGGCAATTCACCACGACGCTGATCCAGGCGGTACGCCCACTGCTTGAGCGTCTCATTATACTCAGCAGTCTTGGAGTCCTCCTTGCGACGCAACGGCATCATCTTGAAATCATCCTCGCCCATTGGGATAGTCGCAGTACGTGTGTCAAGACCAGAATTGACCGATCTTTCATTCACAAGTTTCGTGAGTGTGGGAGGTGTAAAGGTTTCCACCATGTTCCAAAAAACGCGATAACGCCCGGATACCGATTGCTTGTTACTGTAGTGCTGGTCGTCGTACTCCCCGTGAAAACTAAGAAGTAGCATATTACTGCGCGAAATCCAGCTACCAGCCTTGCCTATCTCGAGGTCTTTCTCAGATGACACGGTTACCATGTGGCGTCCCATCATTTCGCCATCTACCTCCTCCTTGCAGTTTATCATACTGCGTATGAACTCAGAGTTTGACGAGCGGTAGCCAAACAAGCGGTTAAAAATCGCAGGTCTGAGATCCTTCTCCTTGTTGGCACCCTTGGCATCAGTGTTTTCTTTCCAAGTGTTGGTGCTCTCATCGGCTATCTCGCCCTCGGCAATGATGGGGGCCAGCAGCAGATTCATCAGACGCTCCAGAGAATGCTTACCAGACGTTGGGTCACCCACGCCCCAGATGATATAATTCAGGCGAGTGCGCTCGCTTTCAGAGGCATAGAAATAATAGTATGTCAAATCCATGCACGTGCCCATCATGGCAGCTGAAGCAAAGAGCAGGAAAGGCCACAGACGACGTGGATGGGGTTCGCAAACCTCGCGCAGACAGGGATATAAATCGAAGAAACTCTCTATCTGGTCGCACCAACGGTCAAAGGGCAAAACAGACAGCGGATTGACATTCTTGGCGGCAGTCGCAGACTTTTCCAAGTTGATGCCCGCCTTATCCATCAGCTCTTTCAGAGCCTTAGGATAGCGCGTCAACAATTTCTTCTTGGCAGCCGACTGGCACAGGTCTTCCACTTCGCCTGGATTCGGATTCCATTCCTTCACCCAGTCAAGGCGCTTGGCCATAGCGATGGCTTTCTGTGGGTCGTTGTCGTTGAAATAGCAGAGCCAATGTGAGGTCTCTGTCTGCATCGTGTCATGCTTCGTGTGAGGTGGCAGACTTGGCCCGTAATGTTCGTTAAGCACTTTGATAAAGGCTTCGTCCTCTTCCGAGAACTCCACTGGCTTTTCTGCCTGAGTGCACAATAGGGTCGGTTCCGCTGTGCACTTTCTTGCCTCTTTACGCTTTCGTTCAAACTCCTGCCAACGAGGTTGCGTAGGCTCTGACTCACCTCGACGGTAAGCCTCGCCATACTTCTGCTCATAGGCGGGATTCTCATAGGTGAGCAACGCCTCCCAGTCGATGTACTTCACGTCATCTGCCTTAGGGATAAAGTGGGCGTGGTCTGAGTTCTTCGTCTGTCCGTCAGCGAAGTCGAGTATGCCAAGAATCTCTGCCATCGTGTAGGCATTATCCTGCAGGTTACCCCATTCCTCGCGGGCTTTGAAAATCACCTTTACGCCTTCACCGCTCGGAGTGATGAATATACAGATAATACCCTGCTCGTTGAAGTCCTCACGCTGGAGCCACTCTGCTATGCGCCCTTCGGGGTTAGGCATATGGTCACCATCTACCACTGCCAGTCCCGACAGGTAGCCATAATGTTGCACACGCCACAAACCAGTGCGCCCCCAACGGTCAATACTCTCAACAAAGTGAGTAATGGTAGGAATAATGGCAGGTAGCGAACTTTTCAACTGCGTGATGTAGAGTTTCACACGCTCCAAGTCTGACGCAGGCATACGCTTTTTGGTGCGTCGCTCGTCCTTCTTCAGTTCTGCTGCCAGCCACGATTTGTAGTCGTCGGTGGCTACCACTTCGTTCACAAACTCCTCTACTGCTTGACGTGCCTCGGCTTCAGCCATACGGCGTTTCATCTGGCGGTAGTTGTCAATGAGTTCGATGTTTGCAGGATGCTCCATCATACCTTTGAGGGCTTCTGCTACCAACTCTTGGGTTGGTTGGTTGATGTTGGGTTGGAATACAATCATTTTTTGGTTCCTCCATTTTTAATAAGATTTATTACTTTGTTGAATCGTTCGCTGGCGGGCAGTCTTCTGACTACCAGCTGCACCTGACGTAACACCTCAGCTTGCCAGTCGCGAGAATGCTTGCTAAGGTCAATCTTGCCTGTGAAAGTCATCTCGTTCTTTTCCTCGTCAAGCCAGCACTCCAAACCCTGCTCCTTCACCACGCGCTGCTCGTCTGGCATGGCGAGTGGTTTCTTTGGTTTCAAGTCGCGGGTTAAAGCCTCGAACTGTTTCAGAACGTCGGCGTACTGATCGGGCGATGACTCCTTCGTTTTCAGCGTAAACATCTTCGAAGGGTCTGCGCCTGTCGTCGTCCAACGTTTAGCACCGCCGCTGGCGGTCTTAACGTCAGTTTGCGTACTCGGAGCCTCGTTGAAAGGCTCGAATCCAAACTTCTTGGTTTCGGGATCGTAAGAGCCTACGCCACGAACCTTGATTTTCTTTGCTGTTTTATCTTTTAGTTCCATTATTGTAAATCCTTAAATAATTAATAAGGATGGGGCACAAAATGCTGGCACTTCGTGCCCCCAGACGTTCGCTTAGATGGGATATTTAAGATGAATACCTTGTTTAAAAGCGCACGTCAATATCCGGGCGTATAAACGCCCCAAGAGATCGTCGATATGGCTAAAGCCAGTGACGTGGAGTCCAAGACCGCTCATGCAGTCTATCAAGTTGTCGACAATGATCAGAGCCATCTCGGAATCGAATCCGCGCAGGCTGTCGGTCATCTCGAAGTACAGAGTCGAGGGAATCCAATCCGGAGTGCACATTGTTAATACTGATGTGGCAAACGAATCGGGAGCAAACTTGCTCATTTCCCCACGTTGGTCGAAGATTGTCATCTTCAGTTCACTACTTTCGCTGCGTTTGGCAGTTTTGCAGCGCTTTTGTAAATCTCGCTTTTTCATATTTTATTTGCGGTTTACGTTGTTAATGCCTTGCACTCCAGCCACCATAGGCTATTTTCAGCAGCTGTCGGGACCTGTGCTCAGGTAGCGTTAAACGCCAACCCTATTTTACGCGTACATATATTATTCTCAATCTGTGTCTTGAAAATCATTCCTATTCTCCCGAACCAGAATGATTTGTAGCAACGCTTTGCTAACTAAGTAACACTATGAAAAAAAAAACATCGTCTCGGGAATATTCCCTTGACGATGTAGTAAAAACAAATAGTATGCGAACTATGCCAATCTCAAAAAAATAACAAGTAATGGCATTTGTTATTTTTTTCTAACAAGTAACTCGAAAATTCTAACAACCACGAATAGTCAGACTGTCAGTTGTTATAATAACTGACACGATGTCAGCTCTTGTGCCCTCTTGTGTTTTGTGTGTCTAGGAATGCTTTTATTCCCATCTCCAAGCAAAACTGATCTATAGTTAAAATAGTCTTTTCATCTTGTATTTGTGGCTTATAATCTCTATGTATAAGATAATTGTAGCAAATCTGATGTCCTATGTCACCCATGAGGAGCGATAATAAAGTTGCTGTTTTGTCTTTATTTAACTTCAGCTCTTTTAGACCTGAATAATGTAACAATTGCAAAGCAAACTCCATCCTAATTTTCTGCTTGGCATTCAGTTCCGTTACAGGCTTTTCATACTCTTCTATAATTTGAAGAGCTTTCTGAAGATCTTTGTCCTTTTCATCTATTTTTTGCTTTAGTTCATCGATTTGACGAGTTAGCTTTGATTCCAGTTCACTTGTTGCTACCTGAAGGACTTCAGTTTCTGGTGTCTGAGGAAAATCAGCAGTTTCCTCCTTAGAATCGTTCTCCTCCATAGTAGGATAATGCTCTGTGTAATAATCTATGGTCTCTCTGCCTTGCTGGTAATAACCCCTTACATTATCCTCCCAAGTTAGATCTCTTATATAAGGGTCATTATCCGCATATTTGAAACAATCTTTTTGGGGGTCGTATTCGCTGTCTTCACAGAGTTCACGTAGATAGTCTTTTATCCGAGCTATGGCCATGTCTGCCCCGTACATTCGTTGGCGGGGCTCTTTCAAATGAGCAAGCCTTTCACAAATATATTCAGCATAAACCTGTAAATCCCTTTCACTACTATTATCAATTACCTCTATAATATCACGAGGGGTAAATTCATTCTTAGAGAGAAAGATGCCCCCCTTCTCAACCTTGTCTATTAGTTTGTAAAATGTTTCAGCAGCAACTATTCCGTTCCACTCATTGTAACGGAATCTGTGATGGATGGCTTTAAGTAGAAGACTATCTTTTTGATACTTAGGCTCGCACAACTGCAGCATCTCATACGCCATAGCAAACGAGGCAGCACAAGCATCCCTGTTCCACTGTACCTTCATCTTAAGCAGGTTCTCCTCATATTTGTCTACTTTCAGATGAGGTAAATCTTCAAGCAGGATGATAGTGCAGAGGTAGTAGGCATTGTTGAAGCATTGCAACAACAATGTATCAGCACCGTTTGCAGAAAGAAACTGTTCAGATAAAAGCTGGAAAAGCCGGCCATTGAGCGAGTGGCAGTCTTTTACCTTGAAATCATTCAGGTTTTCTCGTTCACGGTAAATCAGTTCACGTGGTACGTTCCAATAGTTTTCCATTTATTCATTCGTGTATTTATGCATCCATTACTATTCTCCTTTCTTCCTCTGTCAGCCCGTAGAGGTCGAATACTTTATTATCTATTTCTTCATTTGTGGCTTTTATCTGCGCCGAGAGTTCCTGGCATTCTGCCACACGTTGGTTGAAGTATTCGTCCCACTCGTCTTGTTGCGAAAGCGAGAGTTTAATTTTCTGTTTCTTCAGTTCTGCCACGAATCCCTTAAAGTCCATCTGATCGAACTGCTGCAAGGCTGTTGTTATCTTCACACCCTCCAGATTATCACTCAGTCGACGCAGGAAGCGACTGCGCTTTTCTTGAAGTTGGGAATTAAGGGAGAGCATTGTTCCTGCAAGAGCAATGAATGGTTGCGGATCTTGTGGTAATACTATAGGTATAGAGGATATATTACTTGAATTAAATCGATAATACCCACCTAATTTCTTGGGACAGACACAAGTCAAATAGTATGTAGACAGACACGAATTAAGCAAACACAATAAAACTTTATCAATATTGTCAGAATCGGGCAATACTATTGCCGGTACATTCGCACCATTGAAAATAGATCGGCTGTCTAATAAACCTGCCTGTAATTCAGTACCAATTCCCTTTAGTAAAATTTTCTTTGGATAAATATAGGAGAATTTACCTGCACGTAAATGTCTATACCAGTTGGATTCTGTAGCATATAGTTTTCTACTATCCTGACGTTTCATCAGTTCTTCTTTCATCGGGAATAGATAATTATACGCATTGGGATAATTCTGCTTAAAGAATTCTTCCTCGAACAGTTCGCCAGATTGATAATAAGGGTATATTACAACAGATTTGGGCATTACCGTACAAAATGAACTCACTTCTTCGCCCCTATAAGCATAAGGATAAATAACTTCTGGTTCTAACCCTAATGATTCTGCATCTGTCTTTTTTAGAACAAAGGCCTCGTCTTTTCCTGTTAAATCTCCAATAAAAGATGGGGCAATGTCCTTCAAAGGCTTAAAGCTTATGTTTTTCTTAATTAGACTTTGCTCAAGGTCAAAGTCAGAGAACTGCCAAGCTTTTGAGGAAAATGAGTTGCATTCATAATCCCTAAACTGACAAATACGAAGTTTTTCAATTGTCAAGTCGTCTTTGGACTTTACACGTGCATAACTTATACTATTCCCCTTTGTTTTGGAAAGACTAAAAATGGCGGGATAAGTATCGGCATCTTCAAAAACAGGTAATGAGCCAAAATCAAGAATCTTATCCAATTTTCCGTCAGACAAGAATTGTCTTATATTCTTGCCATAGTCAGTTTGCATCCATTGAGATGTTGAAATAAACGATAAGATTCCATCGTCGTTTAATAAACTATATCCCCGTTCAAAAAAAAGAATGGAAATATCAAGTTTTCCAGAAGGGGTTTCATATGAATTGAAATAATGGTCAACCTCAGCCTGTTTAAGATTCTGAACTCTTACATACGGCGGATTACCAATCACCACATCGAAGCCTCCTTTCTCGAATACTTTTGGGAATTGCTCTTGCCAGTTGAATGCCTTTTCGCCAGCAATGGCAGGGTCGCTGATTAGCGAGTTGCCACACTTGATATTCTCGTTCAAGGAGTTCAACTTACGGTGGGGCTTAGCGGTGCGCAACCAAAGGGCAAGCTGGGCAATCTCGACGCTCTCCTCGTTGATATCGACTCCATAGAGGTTATGCTCCAAAATGCTGTTTTCTATGTCTTGGAATACTATGGTAGAGCCTGCTACCTTCGCCTCCATCTCGTCCAAATGCTTGTGTTCTGCCATTAGGAACTGAAGGGCGGCATTCAAGAAAGCACCACTGCCACAGGCAGGATCGAGGATAGTGATTTCGAGTAGCCACTTGCGATATTGCTGCAACTGGTCCAACAGGCGCTTCTTCGTCTGAAGCTGTCTGCGTTGGTCAGAGAAATATTCATCTTCTACGATGTGCAACTCCTGCTTCTTCTCAGCACAGAGGCGGCCAACAGTATTCTCCACAATATATTTCGTAATGTACTGCGGCGTATAGAACACACCATCCTGCTTGCGCTTAGAGGTCTGGGGTGTTGCGCCGCTGTTGATTTGCTGTGTCACTTCTTCAATTTCAGAGAGTGAGTTCTCGAAGATATGCCCCAGGATGTTTACGTCCACGTCGCTCTCGAAGTCGTATTCAGACAACTTACGTGTGTGTTCAACCAAAAGCTGATCGCTAATCTTGATATTATCCAGTATATCATCAGGCTTAAAGAGTCCACCATTGTATGCGAAAATATCCTGATGTCCCGTATTTATATATCCGAAGTGTTTTTTCAGAAGATTGTAGAAGGAACGATATTCGTCCATCTTCTTCAGATTCTCATATTGATCAATTATCTGCTTAATCATGTTGGGTGGCAGCAGACCACAATCCTCTGCAAAGAAAATGAACAGCAGGCGGTCCAGCAGCTTCTGCGTCTTCTTGAACAAGAGCAGTTGCCATTCCTTCTCATCCTTACCTTCAGGGGTGGGATTCTGTGCCACGATGTCGGCAAAGAGCGCACGCTTGAACTGCGAATAGTCCTTGTATAGCGCGTTTGTAATCTGGTCTTCTGAAGACACTGACTCTTCTTTCATCTGCAGGGCGATGCCTCGCTCCACCTGCGTCCAAGCCAGACAAAGGTAAAGTTCGCGGAACTCATCTATAGTCATGTGAAAGACGTCCCACTCACGGTACTCCACTGCATTGTCAATATAGAAACGAAGTTTCTCGAAGTTGGAAATGATAACCAGCCTCGTGTCCTTATGCTTACTCTTATAGCCGAACGCCTGATTCTCAATGCTTGCCAAATCGGGTGTCTTATGGTCTTTCAACTCTATCACACCAATAACCTTATCGTCAATCAGAATGGCACCATCAGCCTTCTTTGAACCCACTTCGTTTTTCAATTCGGTGGTCAGGTTGTAGTTGGATGAGGGGTTGATCGTGTAACCAAGCACCTTCACAAACAGCTCGCGCAGGAAACCCTCTTGGAACTGCTCTTCCTTGATTTTATGAATATTGGCCTGGATATCCTCGTTCAGAAAGTAGTCTTGATATTGAGCCCAAGACTTTGCTATCTGCTCTTCGCTGAGCAGATTCAGATACTTCTTTACTATATTTCTTTGTAGCAGCATAAACTTTTTTATAGTAGGTTTTGCACATGTTTCATTTCTGTTGTTCGCAAAATTACAAAAAAATCCCAATATTCAAAAGAATACCGGGAAATATTATTTCATTCCTATGGTTATATTTCTCTCAGCCCATAGGCATTTCAGTTTTAAGGGTTCAACTATTATCTAATCTGCTGGATTATTTCATCCAAACCAATAACATCTATTTTAGGAAAGTCCACTCTCTTCAGTACATCAAAGTGGTTGTCGTCTGTTACCACAAATACAAGTCTTGCCATTGCCTCTTGATTTTATTTGGCATGCAGATCCTTATGGCGAAGTTCGTCCAGCTTTTCTTGATTCAGAATGCCCTCATCCCACAACCGGTCTGCCTCTGCATCAAGACGAGACTGGAAATGTTGTGTAAGCACCGTCTGAATCTCACGGGCGTACTCCTCGCTGTTGTTGAATGCGAACAATTTCAGCAAGTGCATTTGTGTTGGGTTCAATGTAGCTGTTTCCATATCAATATTCTCTTTCGCAGGCAAAGATATAAAGAATAATTGAAGAATCCAAATAAAAAGGGGAAAAAGTAGGAAAGTAGGAAAGTAGGAAAGCGGACATTAAGGTATTTCTAAGGAAGATTTTTTAGAGTTTCAATAATAGTATTAGTAATATATTAATAGTAATAATAATAATAATGGTATTAATAATAATTAAAAAACTTCTACTTATAATGTCTCTCTTCCGCACTCGGAAAGTGGCTCTGTGGAGCACCCAGAAACTGCTTTATGTCCGCTTTCCTACTTTCCTACTTTCCGCATTTCGGTGAGCCGTAATGTCACAAGTAACGAGCAGTAATCTCAACATCGACGATCCGTAATGTCTTTAACAACGAGCCGTAATCTCGTCAAAACGAGGACTCTGGAGGGTAGATTTCATAACGAAATCTGCCCCTAATATTTACTTTAATAATTAACATTTATTTATCTAAAAAACAGAGGAATAATTTGCGTAATACAAAAATATTTTGTACCTTTGTAACCAAGAAAGGCAGGAGAGTCCTGACCTGGATTTATGTTTTACTTAATAGTCTAATATCATGAGTAAGATTCTTTACGAAGTTTATCAGAATGACATCAAGGACTCGGAGTCCGTGATGTACGGGAAGTGGTACGCCCGACTGAAGAGTATCGAAACCATGAGCACTGAAAAGCTCGCCAAGCACATCTCTGAGCACGGAAGTGTCTTCACGGCAGATGTCGTGGAGGGTGTGATGAAGAAGGTTAAGAACTGCCTCATCGAGATGCTGCTGGAGTCGAAGAAGGTGAAGATTGCCGGACTGGGCACGTTCTACCTGACCTGCGAGTGCCAGAAGGGCGGTGCCGACAAGGAGTCGGACTTCAACGTGGCCCAGCACCTGAAGGCGCTGCACATCCGCTTCCTGCCAGACCAGACGGAGGAGGACAACCTCTCCAGTCGCGAGTTCATCAAGAAGGCCGAGTTCGTCAACATCAAGAGCCTGCTGTCTGGCAAGGATGAGGAGGAGGATGCCGAAACTACGGAGAACGACAACAACGGATCTACGGAGAACGGCGGAACCACGAATGGTGGTGGGTCTGGTGACGACAACACCAACAACAATGACAACAACGGCGGTGATGACAATGGCGGTGGTGACAACGGTGGCGGTGGCGGCCAAGACCCTGGCGGTGCTGACGTGAACTGAACGACGTAAGATGTCTGATGTAAGATGTAAGATGTCTGAGGGCTGAAAAACGAACGAGAGGACTGACAGACTACGTGAGCTGCCAGCCCTCTTTTTCATGCTGAAATATTTTATTCCAGCGGAGCGGTCTTCAGCTGT
>Ga0256407_10012342_pt1 | contig 11640 bp, 8 predicted proteins | sample RumenRJG_04DNA_FD_193489 | JGI IMG/M metagenome (GOLD analysis project Ga0256407, IMG submission 193489) | Bovine rumen microbial communities from Lethbridge, Alberta, Canada - RJG_04 | ecosystem: Host-associated > Mammals > Digestive system > Stomach > Rumen | place: Canada: Alberta | collected... | reverse complement strand
TTCAAGATACTCCGTGAAAGGAATGGATTCATAAGCCTCCTCTACTACATAGGAAGTATTGTTTTCACTGAATATGTCAAATATAGGTGTGATAGCCTTAACGTCACGCAGTCTTGCTATATTTCTGTAATATTTCAAAAACTCATCATGAAGCTGACTGTACTGTTTTTCATATTCGGCTTTCACAACAACGGAATTTTTACTTTTTGAGCGACCTCCGATACCTGCCGGCATAAATTCACTTATTATCACAGGTGAATGCATGGTATTGCTGTATGCTATATACTTTGCCCCTTCGGCATTGCTTGCAATTTTCTTTCCTATGAGATAGTTTTTATCCTGCAAATTCGTTCCGAGCGGAAGATATGGAACAGACTGTTCCGTATTTTTATCAAATCCGCATAACGGGCATATCTGTTCACCGTTATTTTCTTTCATACATCCAAGACACAGAGCCATATTTTAAAACCGCCATTTCTCCGTACAAATTTTCGTTTGAATTTTCTTAGGGCAAGTACGGCTGCCCGTCAAAGCACATCTCAGAGTATTATAACACAAAGCACTTGTAAAATGCAAGTTTTTATATGCCAATGCCGCAACTAATTACAAAATTGTAAAAAGTGCCACTAATTCGGACTTATTTTTTAAATTTTCGTCATAATTTTCAAAAGAGTTGACACAGCACCAAATCATTGATACAATATATTTTAAACTGTAAATGAGTAATTTCTGTTTTTTCGTGAAACTGCACAAATATATGCAGTCCCAGACCCCTCCGTCAAAAATTGACAATCAAAATTGTCAATTTTTGCCACCTCCCCTTTCAAGGGAGGCGAGCCGACTTTTTCGTTTACAATTAGCCTGTTAGCAGCCTAAGCCGAAAAAACGTGTAAAAAGCAAACGAACTTGTGACTGTAACTCTTGCCTCCCCTGAAAGGGGAGGTGGCATTTCATCACGTCAGTGATGAAATGACGGAGGGGTCACGAGGCGGAAATAAAGTTGAAATCAGATAAAATTCGTTTCGGGCATATTCTTTGTGCAGCCTTTCGGATTTGCTCATTTATGCTTATCAATTTTATCCGAAAAGGAGATTTTTTTATGTCAAACGTGTATTATATGAATCACCCGCTTATCAAGCACAAAATCACTATGCTGCGTGACGAAAGAACGGGTACAAATGAATTTCGCAGGCTTGTGGAAGAAATTGCCATGCTTATGGGATATGAAGCCCTCTCGGACCTCAAAACAAGAGATGTTGAAATCAAAACGCCCATTGAAGATACCGTACAGCCCGTACTTGACGGGAAAAAACCTGCTGTTGTGCCGATTTTGCGTGCAGGTCTGGGAATGGTCAACGGCATACTTGCCCTTTTGCCGAGTGCAAAAGTCGGTCATATCGGAATGTGCCGTGACGAGAAAACTCACAAGCCTCAAACTTATTATTGCAAGCTGCCCTCTTTCATTGAAGAAAGGCTGATTATTGTAACAGACCCCATGCTTGCCACAGGCGGTTCTCTCATAGACGCTGTTAATGAAATAAAAGCCCTTGGCGGAAAGCATATCAAATGTATGTGCATTGTCGCAGCCCCCGAGGGCGTTAAGGCTTTTACGGAACAGCACCCCGATGTACAGCTTTATATAGGTGCTTTGGACAGGGGATTGAATGAAAATGCTTATATATGTCCCGGCTTGGGCGATGCAGGCGACAGAATTTTTGGCACAAAATGATATATATACTTGAAAATGCCGATAAACTCGGCAATGAATTTCTTGAAAAGTCCGAAAGTCTTTTAAGCGTGCAGAGAACGGAAAAATTAAAGGAATATGCCGTACTTGGCGATAAAATCAACAGTTGTGCGGTGTATCTTCTTTTAAGATACGGACTTAAAACGGAATACGGCATTTCGGAAAAGCCCGTTTTTGAGTTTCGTCAGAGAGGAAAGCCTTATTTCAAAGACCATGACAATATATTTTTCAATTTAAGTCACTGTAAAAATGCCGCTGCCTGCATACTGTCCGAAAAAAATACCGCCATAGACATCATGGAAATCAGAAAAGTCCATTCGGGTACATTGAGGCGTACCTGTACGCAAGATGAAAAATCTGCCATACTTTCAAGCAGTCAGCCTCAAAGGGATTTTATCAGGCTTTGGACAAGAAAAGAATGTTTCTCCAAGCTTGACGGCAGAGGACTTTTAATGGATTTTTCAAAAATAAGTGAAGATTTGCCCGAAATGAAATATATACACTCTCTTGATTTGGGTGAATATATCATTTCGTACTACTCCGAAAAGCCTGCGGAAATCTCTTATGTAAGCATTCAAAATTTACTCGAAATCTGAAAGAAGGAAACAATTTTGGAAAAAGGAAATGTATTATATGCCAAAAAAGGAGAATATCGCTTTCAGGAGGTCTTTTTCAACGGACACCCCGCCAATAAACAAAATCCCAATCCCCCTCCTCCGCCCAAGCCTAAAAAAACAGACCCTCCCCCCGAAAAACCTCCCGAAAAGCCCCCCGAATCGCCTCCGCCCAAAAAAGAAATTAAAATCCCCAATGTTGTGAAAAGCAAAAAAGTCAGACACGGCTTTTTTAAATTCATCATTTTTCTTTTAGTTGTAACGGTGCTTGCAGTTGCAGGGGGAGTAACCGCACTTTTATCAAGAATTGACTATGCAAGGGATAACCCCGACCATGCAGCCGTTGAAGAAGTTGCAGGTACGCTTCAATCCGACAGTCAAATACAAAATATCATGATTTTCGGTCTTGACGACCACTTTGATGACGATAACGGCAGAGCAGATACCATGATGTTAATATCCATAGACAAAAAACATAATGCCTTAAAACAGGTATCTTTTCTAAGGGATTTGTATCTGCCCATTTTTAATCAAGGGGAAGATAAACTTAATGCCGCCTTTGCCTACGGCGGTGCAAAGCTTGCCATAGAAACCATTGAGTACAATTTCAAAATCAAAATTGATAATTATATTGTCCTCGATTTTGACAGCTTTATCTATATCATCAACAGTCTTGGCGGTCTTGACATCACCCTTACAGAAGAGGAAATCAATTACATTGACTGGCAAAGTTTTAGAAATCATCAGGTTGAAGTGGAAGACGAACTCATGTCAACAGCCCCCGATTTTGAAGGGCAAACGGGCGTTAAAGTCCATGTCAACGGCAGGCAGGCTCTCTGGCACGCAAGAAACAGAGGACAAGAGGGTATTTGCAGTGGTGACGACTTTGCACGTACCCAAAGGCAGTCCGAAGTGATAGACGCTGTTATTGAGAAAGTACAGTCATCTTCCATTGCAGACCTCATTAAAATTGCTTATGATGTCGCACCCATGATTACTACCAATATGAACCTCCCCGACACTGTCAAAACAAGTCTTGGTATGCCCAACTATCTCAAATACAAAGTCGATACCCACAAAGTTCCTCAGAAATTCAACTTTGACTATGATACCGTAAACGGTGCTTCCGTTTTACGCATATCCAACTTTGAAGAAGAAAAAAATGCCCTTTATGAATTTGTTTTCAACAAAAATCCAAACTAACTCGTTGTGCCGGTAAAAACGAAAAATCAAGTTGATTGGCTGTCCCGACCCCTCCGCCAAAAGTTGACAATTAAAATTGTCAACTTTTGCCACCTCCCCTTTCAGGGGAGGCAAGAGTTTCAACCGCAAATTTATTTGTGTATTTTGGTTACTTTTTAGAAATTTGAATTTATAAAAAGCTGATTTTAAGCGATAAAACAGGCTCGCCTCCCCTGAAAAGGAAGGTGGCATTCCGTCACGTCAGCGGCGGAATGTCGGAGGGGTCACCGGTCGAAGAACCAAGTTGGAATTTTTTAGTATACCGGCACAAGAGGTTGACCAGAAAAATGGTACGGAATTCAAAACTCCGTACCATTTTATTTTTTATGAAAAATATACTGTTTCTTCTTCGGGCTTTTCGGCTGTTCTTGCGTCAGATACATAGAACATCGGTCCTACTTCTCCGCCAAACATTGCATCTTTTACAGCTTTTACACTTGCCGTGACATGATACCAGCCTTTATTGGCAAGGCTTGCTGCACTTTTCCACTTGCACAAAAAGCCTACATATCTTATATCCTCTACACAACAAGTCATTGCAAATCTGCCGCCTATGAACGTATCTTTTCCCATTCTTGCACTCCTTGCAACAAGGGCTTTAAATTTTATCGTCTTTCCGTCATACTTCTGAGGATTGTCCATAACGTCCATGTAAAGCAAGCCAAAATCCGTGTCTTTCACTTCGATAACATCTGCATTTACGTCAAACGGCAACGGGTCTGCTATATTATCTTCTTCAACAGTTCCGTCTGTACGTTCATATATTATCGCTGTACGGCGGTTGATTGCCCTTACTATTTTATGCAAACTCATCTTGTCGATTTTATCGGAATATCTGTTGAAAGCCACCAGTTCCGTTATATTTATCTTGTCATATACAAGCTGTCGCATATTGCTGTTATACATCTCAAACGTATTGGAATCAGCCATCATCATGATTTGATATATCTGCCAATTCTCGGGCAGGGCTTTTCCAAGTTCGTCCATGAGCCACATTCCGTTATATTCTATCATGACACGCTCTGCACGGCTCTTTTTCAGGGCATTTTCAAGAAATTCACTTGTAAGCTGTTCCTTTTCCTCCACTGTAACAATACTTACATTTTTTCCGCCTCTGTATTTGGAAGTATCAAGTTCTTCCTCGCCCTCCTCACAGAGAATAACAAGGGTTTTATCACCATTCTGAAAGCGTGTATCACAGAGGGTTTCATGGATAAATTTGGTTTTTCCGCTGTCGAGAAATCCCAAAAACAAATATACGGGTATCGGTTGTTTTGCCATACTGCCACCCCTTACGCCAATTTAAAAAGCTTTTCAAGCTCGCTTTCATTCAGCTTTGAGCCGATTACACATATTCTTCCCGTGTAGTCTGCCGAACCTGTACGAACATCACTTTCCTCGGGTACAAAGTCATAATGTATCCATGTGCCGTCAACAGCAGGCACAATTCCCTTTGCACGAAGTACCAAGCCATATTTCTCACTGTCGGAAAGTGCATTGAGAATATCTGCAATTTCCTCTTTGGTATATTTTCTTGCCGTTTCCTTACCCCAGCTTGTGAAAACTTCATCTGCATGGTGATGATGATGGTGATGGTGATGATGTTCATGCTCATCATGTTCGTCATGGTCATGGTGGTGGTGATGGTGTTCATGTTCTTCATCTTCATCATGGTCGTGGTGGTGGTGATGACACTCACACTCGGGGTCATCACATTCATCTTCGTCATGTATATCGTCAAGTGTCAAAAGTGCCTTGCCCTCTGTGGCAGAAAGTATCTGTTCGCCTGTAATGTCGTCCCATGCAGTTGTAACGATAACTGCCTTTTCATTGTGTTCACGGATAAGTTCCAAAGCCTTTGCAAGCTTTTCATCTGTCATATTCTGCGTTCTGCTCAAAATAATCGTGCTTGCACTCTCTATCTGATTGTTATAGAACTCTCCAAAGTTTTTCATGTAAATCTTGCATTTTGTAGCGTCTGCAACGGTTACAAAGCTGTTCAATACAACTTCGTCACTTGCAACCGTCTTTACAGCGTTGATTACATCTGAGAGCTTGCCGACACCCGACGGCTCTATAATAATTCTGTCGGGGTGATATTCTTCCAGAACTTTTGTCAAAGCCTGTCTGAAATCTCCGACAAGCGAACAGCAGATACAGCCCGAATTCATTTCATTGATTTGTATGCCTGCCTCTTTGAGAAAACCACCGTCTATGCCTATTTCACCGAACTCGTTTTCGATAAGAACAAGCTTTTCATTTTTGTAGCCCTCTTTGATAAGCTTTTTAATAAGCGTAGTCTTGCCTGCACCAAGAAAGCCCGAGAAAATATCAATTTTTGTCATTTAAAATGCACTCCTTTTTTATTTTTATTCCAATTTAAAATGATACAATGCACATTGCACATTGATAATTGCTAATTGCTAATTATAAAGTTACGTCTTCAAAGACGAAATCGGCAACTCTCTTTCTGAAAGAGTTCCAGTCGTAGATGACGATACATTCAAGCCCGTAGCCGTTTATCCAGAGATTGTCATAATAGAAGTCTATACCAAAGTGGGAATAATCGGGGGCTGATGCAGATACTATGTCATATTTAAGGTAAGTTGTGATATTAGTGGCAAGCTTGGTTATTTCCGAAGTTTTGAGGTTAGTTGTTATCATAGGTCCTATGTCATATATGACCGACATGATAGTTGCAAAATCGGATTTTTTAAGCCTGTCTATCAATATTGACATCACTTTTCTCTGGCGAAGGGTTCTTGTATAGTCGTCACCGTCACAAATGCCCTCTTGACCTCTGTTTCTTGCGTGCCAGAGAGCCTGCCTGCCGTTAAGGTGAACGTTTGCAACCAGTTCGCCCTCACCGTTATCGTAGAAAATGAATTGGTTTATATCAATTTCGTCACGGGTATCGACCTGACCGTTTACCCAGCACTGCCAGTTGATATAATCTATTTCTTCTTCACGAAGTTCTATATCTATTCCACCGAGAGTATCTATGATATTTCTGAAACTCTTGAAGTCAACGACGGCATAGCGGTCTATTTTTATTCCGTAGTTACGCTGAACGGTCTGCACGGCAAGGCTTGCCCCCCCGTAGAAAAATGATGCATTGATTTTGTTATTTTCATAGTCGGGTATCTCTACATAGGTATCACGCATGAGAGAAAGCATTTTTAATTTTTTATGCCTCGTATCTATGGAAAAAATAATCATGGTATCGGATTGACCGCTTGACTGACCTTTTCTCGTGTCCGCACCGAAAAGCATGATGTTCAATATCATAGGGTCATCGAGAAGTTCACCGTTATAGGCATTTACCTTGCTGTCGCTTGTATGCCTGCCCGTGTAGTTGATAGGGGCATTTTCTTCATCTATTTCTTCATAATTTATCCTGTTGAAATAGGAATACGCCACTAAACAGAAAGAGCCTGACAATATAAGCATGATACTCAATACGATACTGATTGTATTAAAGATAATATGCTTTTTGGAAAGGGCATTTTTTCGGGGAGGGGCATAAATACTTTTTTTGGGCGGAGGCACTCTGTGATAGGCACCGTCAAAAAGTCCTTCTTCCTGCTGAACAAACGGATTTCGGAAAAATACTTTTTCTTGTTCTTCATTATTTTCAGGCATATACCCATTTCTCCTTTTCATAAAAGATTTTCCTTATAATGTATTATATATCAACTTTTTGGAATTATCAAATACTTTTGAAAAAAATGTCGTCATACCTATTTTTAATTTCAAATTTATATATAATATGGTTATTTTGACATAAAAAAAGGAAATTGCATGAGTGATATAGATTTTTTGAAAATGATGTGTTACAATAGAGGGAGTTTAAATTATAGGGGGAAAACACAATGTCAAACAACAGAACACGTCTTGGTGTTCGCAAAAACTACTATCTCACGGCATTTTTATGGGGACTTGCTTTGGCAACTCTGATATTTTTGCCGTGGATATTATGGAACAAGGGTTATTTCTTTTTCTACGGGGACTTCAATGTACAGCAGATACCTTTCTATCAGATGATACATGACGAAGTCAGAAACGGAAATATTGGCTGGAGTTATACTACCGATTTGGGTGCCAATATCATCGGCTCTTACAGCTTTTACATGATAGGAAGCCCGTTTTTCTGGATTACTCTGCCTTTTCCGAGCAGTTTCGTGCCTTACATGATAGCACCTTTGCTGATACTGAAATTTGCGTTTGCGTCGCTGGCGGCTTACACTTTCCTCAGAAGATATGTGAAAAATCAGTATTACGCTGTCATCGGTGCTTTGCTCTATGCATTTTCGGGATTTGGAATATATAATATCTTCTTCAATCACTTTCATGAGGCGATGATAACTTTCCCGTTCATGCTGGCGGCTGTCGATAATTTTATATACGAAAAGAAAAAAGGTCACATGGCATTTGCCGTTTTTGCATCTGCTTTTGTCAATTACTATTTCTTTGCAGGTCAGGCTGTATTTGTATTCATATACTGGTTTGTCAGAATGAGAACAGGCAGCTTTAAAATGTCCGTTAAGGAATTTTTGCGATTTGCTCTTGAAGTCGTTTCGGGCTTTTTGTGTGCAGGCATAGTTCTTGTTCCGTCTGTTCTTGCAGTCATACAAAATTCAAGGGTAAATAACTTTCCGAACGGCTGGGGGGCTGTCGTATATACAAGCGAACAAAGATATATGCATATCTTGGAGTCATTCTTCTTCCCGCCCGATATGCCTGCTTATGCCAACTTCACTCCCGATTCCAATGCAAAATGGGCTTCTGTGGCAGGCTGGCTGCCGCTGTTCAGCATGGCGGGTGTATTCTCTTTCTACAAGCTCAAAACTCATAAATGGCTGCGTGTTTTCATACCCGTGCTTTTCGTGATGGCTTTCATTCCGATATTCAACAGCTTTTTCCAGCTTCTTAATGTGGCATACTATGCACGCTGGTTCTATATGCTTACTCTCATGCTCTCGCTTGCAACAATACTTTGTCTTGACAGCCAAGAAACAGACTATTCAACAGGTCTTAAAGTCACTTTCGGCATTACCATGCTCATCACCTGCCTGATAGGACTTATGCCCACAACAACTACCGATACAAAGGGCGTTGCCTCTACAACTTACGGCATTGAAAAATATCCCGACCGTTTCTGGATATGGGTAGGTATTGCTTTCATAGGTTTGATTGCCCTCACATTTGCCCTTAATTTCAGAAAAACTCCCAAAGCTTTTCCAAGAATGCTCTCCGCAATGCTTTCCGTTCTCATCATCTTATACGGAAATGTACTTGTAGGAGTGGGCGTTGTCAATTCAAGCTACAAATATAAGTATATCTCCACTTACGCCATCGGAAACAGAGGGGCTTTCAAAGAACTGAAAGATATTAAAAGTGTTCGTTCAGACTTTTATGAAGAAATGGACAACATGGGTATGTACTGGCAAATTCCTACGATACAGGCTTTCCAAAGTATCGTTCCCGGCTCTGTTATGGATTATTACAAATCTATCGGAGTGGAAAGAAGTGTAGGCTCTCGCCCCGATACCGAAGTATATGCTATCAGAAGTTTTCTTTCATGCAAATATCTCTTTGATAACATAACGGATTCAAAGGACTTTGCCAACAAGGGCGGTACAACCAAAATGCCCGGCTGGAAATTCCTTAAAACCAAAAAAAGCTATAAAATTTACGAAAACGAATATTACATTCCCTACGGCTTCACATACGACACCTATGTAACAACTGATGAATACAATGACTGTACAGAGAAAAACAGAAGTATTCTTATGCTTGAATCAATGGTTCTCACAAAAGAGCAGGCTAAAAAATATGCCGACATTCTCGAACATGATGACAAACTTTCCGACCATAAATATACTCAGGTGGAATATTTCAACGCCTGCAACGAAAGAAAAAAACTGACTTGCAGTTCCGTCAAATTCGAAAACAACAAATTTACTGCCAAAATCAAAACGGGCGATACAAGAGAACTTGTATTTTTCAGTATTCCCTATGAAGATGGCTGGTCTGCAACCGTCAACGGAAAATCCGTTGATGTCGAAAAGGTAAATGTGGGATTTATGGCAGTTGCCGTGCCTGCCAATACAGAATCTACCATCGTATTCACATACAGAACTCCCGGTATGATAGCAGGTATTGCCGTTACAGCAGGCGGTGTTATCATTCTTGCACTCTACCTCATTCTTTATAAATCTCCCAAAAAGCGTGAAGATACAGGCATTCTCCTCTTTGACGACTTGGGCGAGGCTGAATTTGACGAAGAAATCAATGATTTCTTTGAAACCGTAAAGAAAGAGAAAAAAGAAAAGAAACCTAAAAAGCAAACAATCAAGAAAACCCAAAAGCCTGTTGAAAATACCGAAAATGTCGAAAAAGCTGAAAATGCTCCCGAAAAGCTCATGGAAGAACAGAATAGGGAAAATGAACAAATGAATAATGCGGACATCGGACAGCTTTTCGGAAGTGATGCCGAATCTGCCGATAACGAAAATTCAAGAACCAAAACGTAAATCGAGAGTGGAGTGTGAAGAGTGGAGAGTGGAGCAAATGCCGACAAACTCTCCACTCTCAACTCTCAACTCTCCACTCTATTTTGAAAGGATAAGATAAATGCCGACAGTATATTTTGTAGTGCCGTGCTATAATGAAGAAGAAGTCCTGCCCGAAACGGTCAAAAGGCTTGGTGAAAAGCTTGATGAACTGATAAAGTCGGGCTTGGCTTCCGATAAAAGCAGAATGATGTTTATAGATGACGGCAGTAAAGATAAAACATGGAATTTAATATCGGACTATGCAAGCCAAAACAAGTATGTTGCAGGTGTCAAGCTCTCAAGAAACAGAGGTCACCAGAATGCACTTTTGAGCGGTCTTATGACGGCAAAAGAGTATTGCGACTGTGCCATATCGCTTGACGCTGATTTACAAGATGACATCAATGTAATAGATGAATTTATCAAAAAATACAATGAAGGCTGTGAAATCGTGTACGGTGTCCGAAGCAGTCGTGAAAAAGATACTTTTTTCAAGCGTTCCACCGCTCAGGGATATTATAAATTTATGAAAGCTCTCGGAGTGGAAATCGTCTATAATCATGCGGATTACAGGCTTATGGGCAAAAACGCCCTTGAAGCCCTCTCGGAATACAGCGAAGTGAATTTATTTCTTCGTGGAATAGTACCATTGATTGGTTACAGGTGTGACTATGTCTATTATGAGAGAAATGAAAGATTTGCGGGACAGTCCAAATATCCCCTCAAAAAAATGCTGAAATTTGCCGTTGACGGTATCACCTCTTTCAGCGTAAAGCCCCTTAAAATCATCTCAAATATAGGCACGATTATTTGTATTTTAAGCGTGATTGGCTTTATTTATGCACTGGTTTCTTTCTTTATGGGAAGTGCCGTTGCAGGCTGGGCTTCTACAATGTGTTCTATATGGTTTCTGGGCGGTCTGCAAATGCTCTGTATCGGCATTGTCGGCACTTATGTCGGCAAAATTTACAGCGAGGTCAAACGCCGCCCTCGTTACAAAATTGAAAAAACTATATTAAATAATGACGGAGAGTGAATTTTCGATGTTTTTCGGTCAGAAAATACTTGACTACAAAGAAGATATTCTCAAAGACCTTGACGAACTGATAAAAATACAGTCCGTTTCATCACAAGGCAGTGAAATGCCTGCAAAGGCACTTGAATGGATATTGCAAAAAGCTGAAAATATGGGGTTCTCTACCAAAAATATCAACGGCATTGCAGGTCATGTTGAATACGGTGACGGTGAAGAACTTGCCGCTGTACTTGCACACGTTGATGTAGTTCCTGCAGGTGACGGCTGGAGTGTAGAACCCTTTGCCCTTACAGAAAAAAACGGCAGACTTTACGGCAGAGGTGTCGTTGATGACAAAGGTCCTGCCATTGTCGCTTTATACTGCCTGAAAGCCCTTAAAGACAACGGCATTGTCCCAAAAAGAAAAATACGTTTGATATTCGGTGCAGCCGAAGAAATCGGCAT
>Ga0256407_10012341_pt1 | contig 11640 bp, 9 predicted proteins | sample RumenRJG_04DNA_FD_193489 | JGI IMG/M metagenome (GOLD analysis project Ga0256407, IMG submission 193489) | Bovine rumen microbial communities from Lethbridge, Alberta, Canada - RJG_04 | ecosystem: Host-associated > Mammals > Digestive system > Stomach > Rumen | place: Canada: Alberta | collected... | reverse complement strand
CCTTGTACTGCTCATACTCCTGCTCGTACTTGTCCTGGCGGGACTTGCGGGCGGCGCGCACAGAGCTCTTCGGACTCTCCACGGCGGGCGCGGGGAGCGGCTCCCCGGCCTTGGCGGCGGCCTTTTCGGCCTCCTTGGCGGCCTTGCGCTCCTTGCGGGAGAGCTTTTTCTTCTTCGACTCTTCCTCCTCGTCGTCCTGCTCGTAGAGTACGTCGTTCAGATCGCTCTCGGGCTTTTCAAAGAACATGGACAGGGCAAAGAAGATGGCGCCGAGCGTGATGAACACGTCGGCCACGTTGAAGATGGCGAAGTTGAACAGCTCCACCTTGAACATGTCCTGGACGTAGCCGTAGATCACGCGGTCGATCATGTTGCCGAGTCCGCCCGCCGCGACCAGCACCAGGCACCAGCGGGAGAACTTGCCGCGGATGAAGTTGGTGGCCAGGGCGATGATCACGAGGATCACAAAAATGCCGGTGGCAACGATGAAGTAGATGCGCGCGCCCTGCCCGCTGAGAAAGCTGAAGGCGGCGCCGTCGTTGTGGACGTTCACGAGGCTCAGCACCCCGGGAATGAAGCGCACCACGTCCGTGCCGAAGAGGGTGTCGGAGACCCAGAATTTTACGGCCTGATCCAGAATGATGACCAGGAGGCCGACGATTGAATACAGCATGGTAACTCCTATCTGCCGGAAAACGTTTCCGGCGCGGTGGAATAGTGCTTACCTCCCTTTGGAAAAAGGGAGGTGCCCCGAAGGGGCGAAGGGATCGATCCCCCAGTCACTTCGTGACAGCCCCCTTTTTCCAAAGGGGGCTTTGTGCCGATTTACAGCTTCGCGACGACTGCCTTGCAGCGCGGGCAGAGGCCGGTCTCGGGATCGGCGTCGACGGAGTGCATCCAGCAGCGCGGGCACTTGACGCCGGGCGCCTCGGAGACGGAGATCTCCAGACCCGGATTCTTCGCGCCGCGGCCTTTGACATGACCGTCGTCGGCCGTGTCGTCCGCGATAAGGCACCGAGACACGATGAAAAGCTCGGACAGGTTCATGGAGGCGACGTCGGAAAGCGCCTTTCTTGCCGCGTCGTCCTTCGCACGCAGATACACGGCGGCCTCGAGGGGCTTGCCGATGCGCTTGGCGCCGCGGGCGGCTTCAAGCACACCGTTGACGTCGTCGCGCAGGGAGATGAGGGTGTCCCACTTCGCCATCTCGTCCGCCGAAAGGGCGTAGTCGGCGAAGGGCTTGTTCATGCAGTTGAAGAGAATGTTGCGCTTATCGTCCCCGGCGCGGTGGGGCATGGCCTGCCAGATCTCGTCGCAGGTGAAGGCGAGGATCGGGGCAAACATCTTCGTCAGGGTATCGAGGATCAGAAACAGCGCGGTCTGGGCGCTGCGGCGCTTCAGGCCGTCGCGCTCTTCGCAGTAGAGGCGGTCCTTGATGATGTCGAGGTAGAAGCTTGACAGCTCCACCACGCAGAAATCGTTTACCGCGTGGGAAACGGTGTGGAACTCGTAATCGTCGTAGGCCTTGCCGACCGTCTCGATAAGCTCGTTGAGCTTCGTGATGGCCCAGCGGTCGAGCGGCAGCATGTCCGCCGGGGCCACCAGGTGATCGGCGTCAAAGCCCTCGAGATTGCCGAGGCAGTAGCGGGCGGTATTGCGGAACTTGAGGTAGTTCTGGCTGAGCTGCTTGAAGATCTCTCTGGAGCAGCGCACGTCCACATGGTAATCGGCGGAGCCCGCCCAGAGGCGGATCATGTCGGCGCCGAATTCCTTGATCATATCGGCGGGATCAACGCCGTTGCCGAGGGACTTGTGCATGGCCTTGCCCTCGCCGTCGACCGTCCAGCCGTGGGTCAGGCATTCTTTATAGGGGGCGCCCTGGTTCAGCGCGCCGACGGCCGTGAGCAGGGAGGACTGGAACCAGCCTCTGTACTGGTCGCCGCCTTCCATATACATGTCGGCGGGCCAGAAGCCCTGGTCGCGCTTCATGGCGGCATAGTGAGTGGAGCCGGAGTCGAACCAGCCGTCGAGGGTGTTGGTCTCTTTGGTGAAGTGCGTGCCGCCGCAGTGGGGGCAGGTAAAGCCCTTCGGCAGCAGCTCGGAGGCCTCGCGCTCAAACCAGGCGTTGGAGCCGTCGGCTTCAAAGACCTTCGCAACTTGCTCGATGCTCTCGTCGGTGCAGACGGGCTTCTTGCAGTCCTCGCAGTAGAACACGGGGATGGGCAGACCCCAGCGGCGCTGGCGGGAGATGCACCAGTCGGCGCGCTCGCGGATCATGGCGGCCATGCGCTCCTTGCCCCAGGCGGGCAGCCACCTTACATTGTCGCAGGCCCGGACTGCGTCCTCCTTGAAGGAGTCGACCGAGCAGAACCACTGCGGGGTGGCGCGGAAGATGATGGGATTCTTGCAGCGCCAGCAGTGGGGGTAGCTGTGGGTGATGTTCTCGCTGGCAAAGAGGACGCCGGATTCCTTCATATCGGCGTAGATGACGGGGTTGGATTCCTCGGTGGTGAGCCCGGCGTACTTGCCGGCGTAGGCGGTGTGGCGGCCCTGATCGTCCACGGGCACGACCATCTCCAGGCCGTAGCGCATGCAGGTGTTGTAGTCGTCCGCGCCGAAGCCGGGGGCGGTGTGTACGCAGCCCGTGCCGGAGTCCATGGTGACGTAGTCGGCGGTCATGAGCAGGCTCGTCTTGTCAAGGAAGGGGTGGCGGGCCAGCATGGTCTCAAAGAAGCTTCCCTCGTGGGTCTCCACGATCTCCCAGCTCTCCACCTTGCCGGCCTTCATGACGGCCTCGACAAGAGCCTCCGCCATGATGAGCATCTCGCCGCTCGGGAGCTTCACAATGGCGTAGCTGTCGCCCGGGGAGAGGGTGATGCCGAGGTTGCCGGGCAGGGTCCAGGTGGTGGTCGTCCAGATGAGGAAGAAGAGCTTCGACTTGTCCAGGTGGCTCAGCTTGCCCTTGTCGTCGGCCATGGGGAACTTGACGTACACGGTGGTGACCGGGTCGTCCTGGTATTCGATCTCGGCCTCGGCGAGAGCGGTCTCGTCGTGGGCGCACCAGTAGACGGGCTTGAAGCCCTTGTAGATGTGGCCGTTGCGGTACATCCTGCCGAACACGCGCACCTCGTCCGCCTCAAAGCCCTTGTTCATGGTGAGGTAGGGATGCTCCCAGTCGGCCACGACGCCAAGGCGCTTAAAACCCTCGCGCTGGATGCCGACGTACTTTTCGGCGTACTGATGGCAGGCGGAGCGGAAATCCGCCACGCTCATGGCCTTGTGGTTGAGCTTCTGCTCCTTGATGATGGCGGACTCAATGGGCATGCCGTGGTTGTCCCAGCCGGGGATGTAGGGCGTCCAGTAGCCGCGCATGGCGTAGGAGCGGACGATGAAGTCCTTGATGCACTTGTTGAGGGCGTGGCCCATGTGGATGTTGCCGTTGGAGAAGGGAGGGCCGTCATGCAGAGAGAAGCGGGGGTGACCCTCGTTCTTCTTCAGCATCTCGTTGTAGATGTCCTGCTCCTGCCAGCGCTTGAGCATCTCCGGCTCGCGCTTGGGCAGGCCCGCCCGCATGGGAAAGTCGGTTTTCGGAAGATTGAGTGTGGCGTTGTAATCCTGTGACATGTGATTTCTGACTCCTAAATATCTATCTTGAACGCAGCCAAACGGATCTCAGCCCCTTTTGGAAAAAAGGGCTCCCGCGCAGCGGGCGGGAGATCGATCCCTCCGTCACTTCGTGACACCCCGCAGCGTTAAGCAAACATGCCGGTGGCATGTTTGCAGCGTAGGCCGCAGCGGCTATGCCGCGAGGAGGGAAGTCGGTTTATGATCGATCCCTCCGCCCCTTTTCCAAAGGGAGGTAAAAGGCAGGGCTGCATAACAGGCAGAGGCGCGCGCTCAGCGCGCGCCCCGGATCATTCTTGCTTATTATCAGAGGGTGAAGGGCTGGGTGTTCTCCAGCTTGCGCTGTCTGGGACGGCGCTGGGTGAGCTCCTCGCCCATGTCGAGCGCGGCCTTCTCGTCGGCCTTGAAGTTCATGGCGCTGTTCTCAATGGCGCGGACAGCCTCGTCCATATCGGCGGCCTTGGGCGCCTCAACAGCGGGAGCCTCAGCCTTGGGCGCCTCAACGGCGGGGGCGGGCTTGGGCTCTTCAACGGCCTCGGGGACGTCCATCTGCTTTGCGATGTTGTCGAGCTTGCCGAGCTGGGTGTTGCACAGGGCCTTGGCGGCGGCGAGGTACTTGGCGGCGGCAGCCTTGGCGTCGGCCAGGCGCTTCTCCTCAAAGTTCGCGCGGTCGGTGATGGAGCCGATGGTCTCCTGTGCCTTCTGCTCGGCCTCGGCGATGGTGGCGGCGGCGCGCTGGCGCGCCTCGCTCTCAATCTGAACGGCGAGCTTCTGCGCGGAGAGAATGGCGGCGTTGAGCGCTTCCTCATTGGAACGGTACTCCTCGATCTTGTCGACGAGGACCTTCATCTTGCTCTTGAGAACGGCGTTCTCCTTCTGGGTGGCGGCGACGTCGTCGGCCAGCTCTTCCAGAAAATCGTCCACGGAGGCCATATCGTAGCCGCCCATGCGGGATCTCTCAAAACCTTTTTCGCGGATGTCCTGTGCAGTAATCATAGCTTTATCTCCCTTTCAAGTCTTTTTTTGACCCTGTCCGGTCAGAAATAGTGCCCGGTATTCTCCGGTTCTGTGTCTGTCTGCTGGGGCTGCGCGCCCAGAATATCCACATTCTGTGGGGTTATAAAATACGTCTTTGCGGATACGGGGGTGATCTTCCCGCCGAGGGCGAAGGCGATGCCGGAGAGAAAATCCAGCAGGCGCCGGGCGGTGTCCGCCGGGACGCTCTCAAGCGTCATGACGCAGGTCATGTCCTGCTGCAGATAGCTCACCAGCTCTCCGGCCTCGTCAAAGGTCTTGGGGCTGAAGAGAATGACCGAGGTGTCCTTCCCGCCGAAGTTGACGGTGCGCTCCCGCCGGGGCTTGGCCGCGTTCTGCGCCGCCTTGCGAAAGCCCCCGAAGATGCCGCCGCCGTTTCCCTCCGCCGGTTTTTTCGGCTGGGCCTCCTCCGCCGGGGCGGGGGTGCCGCCGGGATCGGAGAAAGCGCTCTCAAAGGCCATCTGCGCGGCGCTTACGGCCTGCTTCTGCTCCTTCGGCTGGGGGCGGAGACTCTGGTCGGCGCCCTCAAAAAAATCCTCCTCGTCGTCATACGGCTGCGTCAGTTTTTTCAATCCATCCATGAAACCCATGGCAATCCTCCCGTGTGCGGTCTGTGTCAGGCCTGCGGCGCGGGATAGTGCCGCTCGCCGAAGATAGCCGTGCCGAGGCGCACGATGTTCGCTCCGCAGGCGATGGCGGCCTCATAATCGCCGCTCATGCCCATAGACATAAAATCCATAACTACATTATCGTATTTTTTTTCGCCATTGTCAATAAAAAGCTGTCGTAAAAGACGGAAATATGGAAGATTCTCCTCCGGCGCCCGGCAGATCGGCGGGATCGTCATGAGTCCGCGCACCCGGATACCGGGGTATTGCCCCGCTTTTTCGAGCGCGGCGGGCAGCTCCTCCGGCGCGAAGCCGGATTTGGACGCCTCGCCCCCGGTATTGATTTCCAGCAGAATATCCTGCACAAGGGCGCGCTTTTGAGCCTGACGTGAGATCTCGGCCATAAGCCCCTCGCTGTCCACGCTGTGGATGAGGGAGACCGTGCCCACCAGGTACTTGGCCTTGTTTTTCTGCAGCGTCCCGATAAAGTGCAGCGCCGCGCCCGCATAGGCCCCGGCCGCGTTTTTTTCCAGCAGCTCCTGCACGCGGTTTTCTCCGCAGCAGGGAAGTCCCGCCCGGATCGCCTCTTTGACCCGGTCGGCGTCGTTCATCTTCGTCGCCCCGACAAGCAAAATCTCCTTCGGGTCGCGCCCGGCCTTCTCCGCCGCGCGCGCGATATTGGCCTGAACCTGTACCAGATTTTCCGCAATGCCCATTGTGATACCCTTCTTTGTTATTTATCTTCCTTTTGAGCTCCCTTTGCGAAAGGGCACGACACGTTAAGCAAACGTGCCGGGGGCACGTTTGTAGCCAAAGCGGGGAGCAATCTGTGATTGCGACCTGGGCCAAAGGCTGTCACCAGTGAGCACACTGGTGACTGAGGGATCGACTGGCCTGCACAAGCCTGAACAGAACCTTATGCAAAACAGAATCGATCCCACCACCGCAAGCGGTTCCCCTCCCTTTTTCCAAAGGGAGGTTAGAATTATCCCAGCACTTCCCCCGCCACGAACCGAACATTGTAAAGCTCCTGTGGAAAGTCCACCAGCCGGATGATCAGTGTGACGCGGCCGAGGGCGTCGGTCGTGACGCTGAGAAGCCGCGCGTCCAGCGTGTCCCGGAAGCCCTCCAGTCTCACCCGGCAGGGGCCCGGCGCGGGGGGCGCAGGCCCTTCAAAAAGCGCCGCGCAAAGCTGCTCAAAGCCGTAGACCAGGCGGGCGCTCCCCGGCTGCTCCCGCGCGTCGGAGGAAAGCAGCGCCTCCAAGCGCTCGGGGGTGAGGCGCTCGCTGTCTTCGGGGGACAGAAAGCTCCAGCCGTCGGAATCGGGAAAGAACAGGGCGCTCTCGCCGCCGGTGTCCCGGGCGCTCAGGCGCGCGCCGCCGGGCGTGTCCGGAAAGGCGGCGGCCTCCACCGCCCGCCCCCGCCGCAGCAGCACGCCCCGGAGCCTTCCCCCCACGGGGGCGGCAGAGGGCGCGGCAGAGGGGAGCGGCGCGTCCGCCCCCTCCAGCCGGGTATAGAGCGCGGCGGCGCACCAGGCGCAGACCGCCGCAAACAGCATGGCCGCCAGCGCGTGGAAAAAGAGCCGCTCGCCCCAGTCAGTCCTCACCGTCGAAGGGGATGGGACGGGGCGGCACCACGGTGGAAATGGCGTGCTTGTAAATGAGCTGCTGCCGCCCGTCGGAATCGAGCACCACCGTAAAGCCGTCAAAGCCCCGCACGACGCCGTGAAGCTGGAAGCCGTTCATCAGAAACATCGTGACCACGGCGCGCTCCTTGCGAAGCTGGTTGAGGAATTGATCCTGGAGATTTTGCGTTTTCTGCATTTCAGCCACTCCTTTATTTGCGGAGCGGCCCCATATTCACCGCTCCGTCATAAGTATTGCGTGTGTTGACACGTAATCCCCATGATACCCGCGGCTTTGTAAAAACGCTGTCGAAAAATGAAGGGCGGCTTCAAAATCCGGTTCGCGCTCCCAGAGGATGCGCAGGGCTCCCTCCCAGCGCTTGAACCAGGTGATCTGCCGCTTGGCGTAGCGGCGGCTCCCCAGGCGGATGAGATCCAGAGCCTCGTCCCGGCTGATCTCGCCCCGGAGGGCAAGCACCGCCTCCTTGTAGCCGATGGCCTGCATGGCGGTGCAGTCTGCGGGGAGGCCTGCGGCGAGAAGCTTTTCCACCTCGTCAAAGAGTCCGTCCGCCGCCATCTGTGTCACGCGCCGGTCAATGCGGTCATAGAGATCGGCGCGGTCTTTGAAATCCAGCACAATGCGCGCCGCGTCATAGCGCGGCGGGCGGCGGCGCGTCTCGGCGTCATGCTCGGTGGCGGTCTTTCCCGTGAGGCGGTAGATTTCGATCGCCCGCACGATGCGCCGCCTGTCCCCGGCGTTTAATTTCGCGGCCCGCTCGGGATCGAAGGCGGCGAGGGTTTGAAGCATCGCCGCCCCGCCGCGCTCGTCAAATTCGGCTTCGAGCGCTGCGCGAAGACGCCTGTCCTCCTGATTGTCGGCAAAGTCCCGCCCCGCGATGAGCGAGTCGATATAGAGACCCGTGCCGCCCACGACGACGGGCGTCTTGCCGCGCGCGAGGATATCGTCGCAGACCCGCCCGGCCTCATCCACATAGCGGGCCACGGAGTAGGCCTCCGCGGGATCTATAACGTCCAGCATGTGGTGTACGGCCTCGGACTGCTCGGCCGGGGTGGCCTTGGCGGTGCCCACGTCCATGCCCCGGTAAAGCTGCATGGAGTCGGCGGAGACGATCTCGCCGTGACAGCGCTTTGCAAGCTCAATGCCGAGCTTCGTCTTTCCCGAGGCGGTCGGCCCCGCGACGACGAGGATGCGGTTGTCGGACATAAGGCCGCCTCCTTTCCTTTCTCGTTTAGCTCCCTTTGGAAAAAGGGAGGTAAACGAAAAAATCAAACGATCCTCTTAAAGAGTTTATCCAGATCCCGCCGTGAAAGCACCACGGAGACGGGTCTTCCGTGCGGGCAGTACTTGACCCTGCCGGAGAGAACCGCCTTCACGATGCGCTCAAGCTCGGCGCGGTCGGTGATGTAGCCGGCCTTGATGGCGGCCTTGCAGGCGACCGTGTGCAGGATCTCGTCCCGCGCGGCCTTCGGATCCGGGGCCTTGCCGCCCTTGAGCTTTTCCAGAATCTCCTCTACGGCGGCGCGGGCGTCCGAGGGCTCCATGTCCGCCGGCACGGCGCGCAGGATATAGTCGTCCTCGCCGTAGGCCTCGATCTCAAAGCCGAGCTCGGATAAAAGTTCGCCGTTTTCCTCCAGCAGCTCCCGATCCTCCCCGTCAAGGCGCAGCGTCACGCTCTCCAGCAGCGTCTGGGCCATGGCGGCGCGATCCTGCTGCTTGAGGCGGTCAAAAATCATGCGCTCGTGCGCGGCGTGCTTGTCGATCAGCAGCAGCTCGCCCCCGGTCTCGACAAGAATGTAGAGCTTCAGCGCCTCCCCCAGCAATTTGTAGTCCGGAAGGGCCTCATTTTCCACACTTTGAACAGAGTTTTCCACAGTTTTACCAGATGGATCCGGGCGGTCGGCCTCGATTTTTGTCGAATCCGGCATCTTGACAGACGTCAGATCCAGCCGCGTCTGATAGGGCTGCTCGTAGCTGCGCAGAACAGGCGCCGCTTCCTCGCGCCGCGGCGCGGCGGAGGGCTTCACGCTGTAATTCTGGGCACGGAAGGTCTCGGCGGACATGCTCCGGTAGAAGTCGGGCCGGGCTGCGGGCCTCGCGGTCGGCGCGGGCGCGGGCGTATAGACCTTCGCGGGCGCGGGAGTCCGAACCTCCTGTACGGGTTCGAGTCCCGTGCGGTCTTCCTTCGTGAGCGCCGCGAGCGCCGCGTGATAGACGAGATCGAAGACGCGCTTTTCCTGCGAGAACTTCACCTCGGTCTTCGCGGGGTGGACATTCACGTCGACCGCGGCGTTGGAGAGCTTCAAGTAGACCACGCAGGCCGGGAAGCGCCCGACAAGCAGCGTGTTTTTGTAGGCCTGCTCCACCGCCGACTGCAAAAGGGCCGAGCGGATAAAGCGCCCGTTGCAGTAAAAAAACTGCATGCCCCGGTTACCGCGGCCCGCGGCGGGGGAGGACACAAAGCCCGAGACGGACATGTCCCCGTCCTCAAGCGAGATCGGCAGCAGATCCTTCGCCGTATCCCGGCCTAAAAGGGCATAGACGCAGGATTCCGCCCTGCCGTCGCCGGGGGAGAAAAACTCCTCCTTCCCGTCGCGCAGGAGCCTCACGGACACCTCTGGCCTTCCGAGGGCGCAGCGCAGGGCGGTCTGCACACAGGCGGAGGCTTCCGCCCGGTCGGATTTGAGAAACTTGAGGCGGGCCGGGGTGTTGAAAAAGAGGGAGCGCACCTGCATCACGGTGCCCGCGGGGCAGCCGGTCTCGCCCATGTCCTGGATATCCCCGGCCGAGAGCGTGACGCGCGTACCGCTGTCGTCACCGGGGCGGCGGGTCGTGAGCTCCACCTCGCTCACGGCGGAGATGGCGGCCAGCGCCTCACCGCGAAAGCCCATGGTGCCGATGGCCTCCAGGCCCGTTTCGTCATGGAGCTTCGAGGTCGCGTGGCGCAGAAAGGCGATCCCGGCGTCCTCCGGGGCCATGCCCTTCCCGTCGTCCTGCACGCGGATATAGGTGGCCCCGCCGTCGCGGATCTCCACGGTCACGCTGTGGGCCCCGGCGTCAAAGGCGTTTTCCATCAGCTCCTTGATGACGGAGGCGGGGCGCTCCACCACCTCGCCCGCGGCGATCATATCCGCCACATGCGGGGAGAGTATGTTGATTTCGGGCATCCAATCACCTTCCTTACAGGCTCCCCTGAAAGGGGAGCTGTCGCGGCCGATCCCCCACGAGGCCGTGACTGAGGGGTCAGTTCCGGACTGTACAATGTCCGACCCCTCCGTCATCCGGCTTGCGGGAGACGCCGAATGCCACCTCCCCTTTCAGGGGAGGCGTTTTTTCATTTCCCTTATTATACATGTTTTCAGTTGAAACTTCCATAGTCTATATGTTAAAATAAAATGCTGAGACGTTTTATGATATTGGAGTCTATGAGCAGAAATAACAAGGAGAATCCCCCCATGCCGATCGAGAGAAGAGTCATTGACAATGAAAAAATAGAGGCCCAGCGGGCGATCTGCGCCGAGATCTTTGAGCGCGTCACCGCCGACGGGCAACGGCCGCTTGCCATGGTGGACACCTACGGCTGCCAGCAGAACGAGGCCGACAGCGAAAAGCTCCGCGGCTACCTTGCCGAGATGGGCTACGGCTTTACGATGGACGAATTTCAGGCGGACGTGGTGGTCATCAACACCTGCGCCGTGCGCGAGCATGCCGAGATGCGCGTGCTGGGCAATGTCGGCGCGCTGACCCACGCCAAGAAGGCACGCCCCGGGCAGATCGTGGCGGTGTGCGGCTGCATGGTGCAGCAGGAGCACATGGCCGACAAAATCAAGCACTCCTATCCCGTGGTGGATCTGGTCTTCGGCCCGCACGAGCTCTGGCGCTTTCCCGAGCTTCTCAGATCGGTGATGGAAAAGCACAAGCGCGTCTTCGCCATCGACAAAACCGAAGCCGTGGCCGAGGGTATCCCCCTCCGGCGCGACGGGAAGGTCAAGGCGTGGCTCTCCATTATGTACGGCTGCAACAACTTCTGCACCTACTGCATCGTCCCCTATGTGCGCGGGCGCGAGCGCTCCCGCCGGCCCGAGGACGTGGTGGCGGAGGCGCGGCAGCTTGTGGAAGCGGGGTATAAGGACATCACCCTTCTCGGCCAGAACGTCAATTCCTACGGCAAGGATCTCGACTGCGGGGTGGACTTTGCCGATCTCATCCGACAGATCAACGACATTCCCGGCGACTTTCTCATCCGCTTCATGACGAGCCACCCGAAGGACGCCACCGAAAAGCTCTTCAAAACCATGGCGGAGTGCGAGAAATGCGCCCACCATATCCACCTGCCCGTCCAGTCCGGCAGCGACCGCATCTTGAAGCGCATGAACCGCCACTACGACCGGGCAAAGTATCTGGACGAGGTGGCGATCGCGCGGCGCTATATGCCCGACCTTGTCATCACCACCGACATCATCGTGGGCTTTCCCGACGAGACGGAGGAGGACTTTGCCGAAACGCTGAGCCTCTGCGAAGAGGTGCGCTATGACGCCATGTTCACCTTCATCTACTCCAAGCGCGTCGGCACCCCGGCGGCGACCATGCCCGACCCCTACACCCGGGCGCAAAAGCAGGTGCATTTTGATCAGTTGACCGAACTGGCTAACCGCATCTCCGGCGAAAAGCATAAGGAGTACGAGGGCAAGACCGTGCGCGTACTGGTCGACTGCGAGACCGGCAAAGAG
>Ga0256407_10012340_pt1 | contig 11642 bp, 7 predicted proteins | sample RumenRJG_04DNA_FD_193489 | JGI IMG/M metagenome (GOLD analysis project Ga0256407, IMG submission 193489) | Bovine rumen microbial communities from Lethbridge, Alberta, Canada - RJG_04 | ecosystem: Host-associated > Mammals > Digestive system > Stomach > Rumen | place: Canada: Alberta | collected... | reverse complement strand
CTCATCCGATCCGCCTGTTCCGCCCATAGCAAATACAGGACTATTATTCTGTATATGCTATGGGCGGAACAGGCGGATCGGATGAGTATCCGGGCCTTAAAGATGTTATTCCGAGACATAACTTTTTTGCTTTCTCTATTCCTTTGCAAAAATTTACCGATGTTTTGGGTAAAACCGTCATAGGTGTAGGTTATATTTCTTCAAAAATGGACAATATACAACATACTGATTCCGATGGAAAAAGAATCGGAACAATAAGTGATACCGATAATGCTTATTATTTAACGGCAGCTATTCCTTTGTGGCAGTCTACGACAAGCTTGTATGTCGGTGCTTCTTTGAAATATATTACCAAAAATATGTCCGAGGTTGGAGTATCGGATGGCGGCTTGGATATTGATGCAGGTGTAATCTATTCAATAGATGCCGCAAAATACGGATTAATAAATTTCGGTGCAATATTCCAAAAAGGTGTTAGTATGGGGGATGATTCAGCACCTATGACAACGAAAGTCGGTGTTTCCGATAAAGTTACTTTTATAGATAAGTTACAACTTACCGGTGCAGTTGATTTGGTTCAAAGACAAGATGAACCTTTAGGCGGTAATTTAGGTTTGGAATTCGGTGTTATTGAAGTTCTTGTTTCGGATGCATTTTCCATTAACGGAATATATTTAAGAGGCGGTGTTGAAGGTTATGCTTTGGAAAACAGATATAATATAACTTCCGACTATAACGAAACCGTATCTTATAATTTCGGTTTAGGTTTTGACTTCGGTATTTTGAATGCATATTTCTTACAGCTTGATGTAGCAATATGCAGTGGAAATATATTTGATCAAACTACAAAGTTTGCTCTTAATTTCTTTTTTTAGAGGGTAGAATATGAATAAAAAATTTCTTAGTGTCTTGGTGTCAGTTTTCTTTTTGTTGAATACTGCAGGGTTGACCTTTGCAGACAAAAAAGATGTTGCCGATCCGGCCTTACAGGCAATTATAGCGGAGTTAAGCAGCAGGATGCCCAGATTTATAAATAAGTACGGATCTGCGGTTTTTGTTGCCGACGAACAAATAACAAGAGGAGCTTTATTACAGGCTTTGTATGAGTTTGACAAAAAATCTTCATCTTCAAGTTCATCGGCTTCGGCAGCAGGTGTAATTTCAAAAAAAGAATATGATGCTCTTAATGCAAAAGTTGCAGCATTGGAAAAGAAATTAGGTTCTGCTTCGAAAAGCAGCGGTTCTTCTTCCGGAGAATCGGCAGATATAGTTGAAATAATGAACGATTTGGAAGTAAACTTGCCTACAATGCTTGATAATACGTTATCTTCTTCAAAAGTGTTTAAAAATTTGGAAGCGCAAGTTAAAGCAAATGCTGCAGGCGGCGGTTCAAGTTCTTCCGCAGGTTCAAGTACAGGTGTTTCCGTAGCGGTTGTAAACAGTTTACAAAAAAATATAAGTGATTTGAGTAAGAAAGTTACAACGGTTGAAACAAATTTGGCTAAAAAAGCAGATTCTTCAAAAACGGATCTTTCTATAAATGCAATAAAAGATTTACAAAAAAATATAAGTGATTTGAATTCAAAAGTCAGTTCTGTGGAATCATCGTTGGCTAAAAAACCGGACTCAAAAGCAACAGCAACAGAACTTACCGCTATAAAAAAGAGTGTAAGTGATTTGAATTCAAAGTTTAGCAGTATGGAATCCGCATTAACATCCGCAAAGTCAGGTTCTGCATCTTCCGCGGAAATAACATACTTACAAAAAAATCTTAATGATTTAAGTAAAAAAATAAGTTCCATGGAAACGACAATTGCAAAAACCGATGACTCAAAATCAACGGCATCTTCTTCAGAAATGATTGCATTGAAAAAGAGCGTAAGTGATTTATCTGCAAAGTTTAACAGTATGGAATCTGCATTAACATCCGCAAAGTCGGATTCGAAATCTTCAGCATCTTCCGCAGAAATAACATACTTACAAAAAAATCTTAATGATTTAAGTAAAAAAGTCAGCAGCATGGAAACAAATATAGCAAAAGATACTTCTTCAAAATCGGAAGTTTCTTCGGCGGTTTTAAAAGATTTGCAAAAAAATATAAGTGATTTGAATTCAAAAGTCAGTTCGGTGGAATCATCGTTAGCTAAAAAGCCGGACTCAAAAGCAACAGCAACAGAACTTACCGCTATAAAAAAGAGTGTAAGTGATTTGAATTCAAAGTTTAGCAGTATGGAATCTGCATTGACATCCGCAAAGAACGGAAAATCTTCAGCTTCTTCCGCGGAAGTAACATACTTACAGAAAAATCTTAACGATTTAAGTAAAAAAGTCAGCAGTATGGAAACAACAATTGCCAAAAGTGATTCCGCTAAACCGGAAGTTTCCGCAGATGATTTGAAAACTTTACAAAAAAATATAAATGATATAAACTCAAAAATCAATAATGTTGAAACATCTTTAGCTTCTTTAGGTAAAGACAGTTCAAAAGTCGGTTCATCGGCAAATAATGCACAAGTCTTATATGAAGTAAAGAATTTTAAAAATGAAATAAGTGCAGTAAACAAGAAAATATCAGAAATCGAATCTAAGTTGGCAAGTGCAAAAACAGAATCTTCCGTTTCAAATGCTCCTTCCGATGAAGAAATTAACAGTCTTAAAAAGACACTTGTTCAAATACAACAGAGCTATGTTACTTTAGGTAAGAGATTGGATTCTTTGGAAAAAGATCAAAGCTCTTATGCATCATTGGTTAAAGACAGTTCGGATGGCAGTGCATCATTAAGCAGTTCACAAATGAAACTTATAAATGCAAAAATAAGTTCTATAAGAGAAGAAGTTGATAATATAAAAGTAGGAAGTTCTTCAGCCGAAACAAGCAATAAAAATACTGCAGATATAAAGAGAATTGAAAAGAGATTGTCCAATTTGGAAAATTCAGACAGAAGTTCAAGCAGCGGCAGTTCCGATTCCGATTCCGGTTCCGGAAAGGGTGGAACAATCGCTAAAGTAAGTTTAGGGTTGTCATTAGTTGCAGCGTTATTTATAGCAAGATAAAAGGAGTCTTATAAATGCCAAGACTATTACTTAAGAAAAAAGAAGAAATTATATCGGAATATGTTTCCAGAAAAAACAAGTTGAAGATTTTTATAGGAAGCAAAAAAGGTAACGATATTGTTGTTCCCGATAAAAATGTTTCGGAACATCACTGTACAATAATATTTGCAAACAACCAGTACACACTTAAAGATCAAAATACCATAATGGGAACACAAATAAATCTTCGTTCCATAACGGAAGCTCCTTTAAATTTCGGTGATGAAATTTCTATAGGCGATTACAAAATTTTGTTTTTGGATGATGCTTTAAGTAAACAGGATGTTGTAATTCCTCAATATTATTTAATAGGTGTTTACGGAAGATTTTTCGGTAAAAAATATTTCTTGAAATCCGACGGAGATACTTTTATAGGCAGAGAAAATCTTTCACCCAGAGGTATAGAAAATGATGTTGTATTGTCCGGAGATATGACGGTATCCAAAGGACATGCAAAAATAAGTGCTGTTCAGGGACAATATACTATTACCGATATAGGAAGTACCGGCGGAGTTGCTATAAACGGAGAAAAGTTGGGACAGCTAAACAGTACACAGTTGGCAATAGGTGACGAAATTTCTATAGGCAGAACAATATTCAGACTTGTGGATTATTTTACGGAAGATTATTCGTTACCGTCAAAGCAGCACATACTTGCATTGAAACTTTTTAAGTTGGCAAGATTGGTTACGGTTGTAGCGGTAATTGTTTTGTCATTACTTTCATTATATTTCGGATATACATCTTATTCTTTGGTAAGTTCTGCTCCAAATAAGTTAAATTTATCTTTGGATATGAACTGGTCTAAAGAAACACCTATAAGAGCAGACACTTCTTCTTATGATATTACATCAACACCTATTGTTGCCGATTTTGATAATGACGGGAAAAATGATATTGCTATGCTCACAAGTGCAGGGTTTTTGTATGCATGGAGCGGAGCAACCGGTGATAGTTTGTGGAAACCGATGGATATATATAATTCAGGTATAGCTTCTTTGGTTTGTGATGATGTTAATAACGATGCTATTCCCGATATTGTTGCTGTGTCGGATTCTTCTTTAATTTATATTATTGACGGACAAACAGGCAATATTATAAGAAGAGAGATTTTGGGCGGACATATTTCCGAGATGACGCCTCTTATATGTGATTTGGATGGAGACGGTAAGAAAGATATTGTTGTTACTTCGGAAGATGGTGCGGTTCATTTCTTATATTCTCCGGGATTTGATACCAATTATGCAAAGTATACGGAATTTATAGACGGGCCTTTATATGCAAGCCCCGTAATATTAACGAGGAAAGATTTTTCACCTTTTGTTATTATTGCAAACTATGACAGCAAAGTTTATTTTATAGACGGTAAAACAAGAACAAAAAAGACTATTAATTTACTTGAATTAACAGGAAAAGCTCACCTTATAGCAGGTGCTCCGGCTATCGGAGATATAGATGGTGACGGTATAGATGAAGTTATTGTTCAGTCTAATGTTCCGCAGTATGTGTCGGCTATAAACACATCAAAGTTTTCTGTTATGTGGACATACTTTATAGAACCTGTACCTCCGGCCAATTTGAAATTTAATGCTTCTCCTATTGTTTCGGATTTTACCGGTAACGGTATATGTGATGTAGGAGTTATTTCGGCAAACGGAACAGTTCAAATATTGAAAGGAAAAACAAATTATAATTCCGGTGAAATGTTATGGAAATTGAATTTGCCGGAATCAAAGAGATTGATATCTTCTCCTGCGGCTTACGATTTCGATAAAGATGGTATTGTAGAACTTGTTTTCGGAACGGAAGACGGAAGATTGATTGTTGCAAAAAGCAATCCAAAGAGAAAAGAATTAGAAGTATTTGCAGATATTAAAGCAAGTAATTTGGCTATAACTTCAACTCCTATTCTTGCAGATTTAAACGGAGATAAATTAATAGAAATTTTATATACCAATTTACAGGATTCTATACAAATTGTTAACACCAATGCAAAGACATTAAAGAATCTTAGAATTTGGCCGATGTTTTTGGCAAATGCCGAACATACTTCTACTTTCTCGTTAAAGGAGTATAAGAATAAATCATTAATGTTAATGGGTGCAGGATTATTATTATTATTGATATTCTTCTTCTTTAAAGTCAGATCATCATTAAAGAAATCAAAGAAAAAAGTTAAGGTTACATATTTATGATGATATTGAGTTCGGCGCAGACAAATACAGGCAGAGTAAGAACAGAAAATCAAGATTGTTTCGGTGTTAAACAAGAAAGAGATTTTTTCTTTGTCTGTGATGGTATGGGCGGCGGAGTTGCCGGTGATTTTGCAAGTAAATGTGCTGTAGATGTAATACTTTCCCTATATGATAAAATTGATAAACAAGATTGTTTGGATATTGTGGGAAATGTATATTACAATTATGACGAAAATGTAATTAAACCGATAGCACTTATAAAGACAGCAAACAGATATTTATATAACTTAACAAAAAAATACCCGAAATTATCCGGTATGGGAACAACATGTGCCGGGGTTTGGTTTGACAGGAATTCGGGACTTATTCATATATACAATGTAGGAGACAGCAGAGTATACAGAATAAGAAACGGCAAAATTAAACTTTTAACGGAAGATCATTCTAAAATTAAAGAGCTCATAGATGATGGTAAAATGACTCAGGAAGATGCCAAAATGGCGGAAATTCAGAGTATGATAACAAGAGCTTTGGGAATAGGTAAAACCGTTAAAGTTGATTATAAGTCGGAACTCGTTAAAAACGGGGATATTTATGTTCTTTGTACCGATGGATTAAACGGTGAACTTTCGGATTTTACAATAAACGATATTGTTAATTTGCATAAACCTGATACCGATATGATTTCCAATGAGTTGATAACCGCAGCAAATAACGCAGGCGGAAGAGACAACACTACAGTAATATCGGTATGTATACAGGACGATCTTCAAAGTGAGTACGGATATTTAAATTCCGAACCTACTGAAGATATAGTTGTTTTCCCGGAAGAGACAAAAAATAATTCGGATAAAGAAAATTCATTAATTCGTAAATTCGAGAGAAATTTTTCAGTACCCGTTCCAAAACTTGCAACGAAAAAGAATATTTTAAAAAGTCCGCTTTTTATTGCTGTTATATTGGTTTTGATTCTTATATCCGCAGTTTTTGTTTATACCGCAATATTTAAAGATAAGGGTGAACAAAAAAGTATTGTTGAATTAACGGGAAATATTTCAGGATTGAAGTTGGATATTGAAACTTTTACGGCCGATAAACTTGTTGAGATACAAACTATAAAAGATAAAGTATTTAAAATTCAGGTTGTTCAAGAATGTTATAATGATCCGCTAAATACACTTACACCTATGCAGAATGTGACAGTTGCTTTATCTATAGACGGACAAAATAAGTATATGGGTATGTCGAGTTTCCGACCGTTGGATATAAAGCTTCCGAAAGGGACTTATGATATGACTTTATCTTACCCGGGATATAAAATTTTGGATAAAAATTTAGTTTTAAAGGATAGTGTTTCCGTTACTTTGGAAGTTTCGGATGAGTTGACAAAAATGTTAATAATAATGGTTCCTGAAAAGGATTTTTAGAAAGGAGTAGTAAAGATGGATAAGAAGAGCAAGATTTTGGTAATAGATGATGATGAAATTTTTTTACAAACTATTACCGTAGTTTTAGAAGAAGAAGGTTTTGAGGTTTATGAAGCAACTACCGCTGAAAGCGGAATAGAAGCTTTGGTTGATATACATCCTAACTTGGTTATTTTGGATAAAAATTTACCGGATAAAAGCGGTTTTGAAGTTTTAAAATCCATGAAAAAGAGTAAAAATTTTTCCGAAGTTCCGCCGGTTATGTTGATAACAGCAGATACCGCAATATCAGTAGATGAAGCATTTGATAAGGGTGCTGATGATTGTATTTTTAAACCTTTGAATTTTAAAGAAACGATAACAAGGATAAGAAAATTATTAAAATGATATCAAAGAAAATATTGCTTGCATTAGTTGTTGCTTTTTTGAATGTTCCTTTATTTGCAAGTTCGGACGGTTTTGTTTATGTTTTAAATCCCGATCCGTATTCTCAATCGATAGGTGCAAGTATTTTATCTTTATCTCCTTCGGTTTTCGGATTTTTCACAAATCCTGCGTCAAATTATAAAAATATTTCCAAAGAAGTTCAGTTTTCATACTACTCGATATATAACAATAATTACGGAATTAATGCCGGATTGTTGTGGCCTACGGAAAAAATCGGTAATTTTTCATTTGTTGTTTCTGCGGCAGATTTGAACGAACAAGAAACAGGATATAAAAATTTATTAATGGCAGCAATTAATTATGTATATCCTATAATAGGAAAATTTCCTGTCAGTACAGAAAAAGGTTCCGTAGGTGCCACACTTAAGTTTTATAATATGTCTACATATAATTCCGATGGCTCCGACGGCTCTACAACCGTATTCAGTTTTGATTTAGGATGTATATATTCTTTGGATTTTATAGATAATGATTTAACGGGAGCGCTTACAATAAAAAATTTAGGCAATACTTTTGAATTTGATGATTATTCATTAAATCAAGCTCAAATGTTGACCGCTTCCGCAAGGTACAATTTGTATGATTTGTATAAAGTAGCTATAGTCGGAGATATGGTAAAAAATTTCCAGATTACCGATTTGGGATATGCTTGCGGTGTTGAAGCTAAACCGATTTATCCTTTGTCCGTAAGAGTAGGGTGGAGAGATTACAGGGATGGTATGAATAAAGGTATTACTGCAGGTTTTTGTCTAGAGTTTGACAGAGTAAATATTGCATATTCTTTCTCCGATATAATGCATAGTGATAATGATCAACATATATTTTCTTTAGGAATGTATTTTGGAAAAATTTCCGATACCGGTAAAGCTTACGAACATTATTTAGGTTATTATTTAAGTAAAGCCAATTATGATTATAAAAAGAAAAATTATATATCCGCAAGAAAACAATATGAGGATATTTTATCCGTTTATCCTAACGAAAGTACGGCAAAACATTACGTAAAGCTTTTATCGGAAGATTTGTATCAAACGGATATGGATTTTTCCGATAAAACCGAAAAATTTTTGGCAAGAGCGGATTCTGCATTGTTAAGAAACAATTTACTAAAAGCAAAAAAATATTATGAACAAGCTTTATTGTTGTCTCCTAAGAACAAGCATGCAATTGAAGGTTTGGAAAAAACCAACGAAAGTATAAGAGAACAGGAAATGTATGCGAACAGGAAAAAACATCAAAAAGAGATATCGGAATATTGGATGAAAGCGATGAAATATTACGATAACGGTGAATTCGTATATGCAAAAGATGAGCTTAACAAAATATTGGAAATAGATCCGGAAAATGCCGGAGCAATACAATATTTGGAATTTATACAAAAGAAAGTTGATAAAGTAACGGCAGTTCAGTCTCATAATTTGTTTAAGAAAGGATTAACGGAATATGAAAGTAAAAATTATGAAACAGCTTTGTCTTACTTTAATGCTGCCTACTTGTCTAATCCGGAAAGAGATGATATAAAAGAATATATTGCCAAATGTGAAGAACAAATAAATATTGCTAAACAAATTGCTTTGGCGGAAGAAAAAAATAATACGAGTGATGAATCTAAATTGTTGACAAATAAAAGACTTGAAGCTCAAATGAAAAAGATTTATGATACCGGTGTAGAACAATATACATTAAAAGATTATAAAAATGCCATAAAGACATTTACAAGATTAAAAGCAATGTCGGAAAAAAACAGATATTATACTTACAGCGAACAAATAAAAACATATATTTCAAAATCCAACAAAGCTTTATCTACACTTGCTTATAATGAAGGAAAAGATTTGGAAATAAAAGAAAAATTAACGGAAGCTTACGAAAAATATAAAGAAGCTATTGCTTATGATGACAGTAATTTAGTAGCAAAACAGGCAATGGATACAATAAATTCCGTTACCGCACAAAAATATTATGATGACGGATTAAAAGCTTTTGCAGAAGGAAATAAAGATAAATCTGTAGAACTTTTGAAAAAGGCATTGGAAGTGGAACCTAATAAAATTGAAGCTAAAAGAGCTTTGGAAAGGATACAAAATCAATAATGATAGAACTTAGAAAAGATCCTATAACTGCCAGATGGGTTATAATAAACGATTCAAGAGATTTTCAGTTTGATTTGGATGAAAATGTTGATGATGGTTCGTTGTGTCCGTTTTGTTTGGGAAATGAAAGTCTTGTCCCCGAACCGATAGCTTGTTATGATCAAAAAGGTAATAAAATCGATAAGTACAGTAATAAGTGGCAGGTAAAAGTTATACCTAACAACAAACCTATACTTACAATAGAAGGCAGTATTTTAAGAAAGGCCGAAGGTATTTACGACAAAATGAAAGGTGTAGGTGCTCATGAAATTTTGATAGAAAACCCAAAACATGTTGTTGATAATTTGAAGCCCGGAGATTTTGTTGCAAGTATTTTAGCTGCGCAAGACAGAATAAACGATTTAAAAAACGATTTAAGATTTGAGTATATATTGGTTTTCAAAAACCATGGAAAGACAGCGGGTTCAACAATACAACATCCTCATTTTCAACTTGTTGCACTACCTATTATTCCGAAATCCGTTAAGGAAGAGATGACAATATCTAAAAGATATTATGATTTTAAAGAAAGGTGTTTGTTCTGCGATATTATAGATCAGGAAATAACTTTCGGAACAAGAATAGTTATGGAAACAGGTTCTTTTGTTGCTTTTGTTCCTTTTGCTTCAAGATATCCTTTTGAAACTTGGATTTTGCCGAAAGAACACAGTGAAGATTTTAGAAATTTAAAAGATAAGTATAAATTGGAAGAACTTGCCGAAATATCTATAAGCGTTTTAAGAAGATTAAAGAAAGCTTTAGGAAATATGCCGTATAATTTGGTGGTTCATTCTTATCCGTTAAAACAGGAAAGAATTCCTCACTATCATTGGTATATAGAGATTATTCCTAAAATAACAAAGTTTAGCGGATTTGAGTTCGGTTCCGGAATTTATGTAAATCCTACAATACCTGAAGAATCGGCTAAGTTTTTAAGGGAAGCAGAATAAATGAATATATTAATGGTTGCAGCAGAATGTGTTCCTTTTATAAAAACAGGCGGCCTTGCCGATGTTGTCGGAACCCTTCCTAAATATTTAAAACAACGCGGACACGATGTCAGAATAATAATTCCGAAATATCGTTTAATAGACGGTGCAAAATATAATTTGCAGGCGCTTCCTTACAAGTTGTCTGTATTTGTAGGTAAAGAACAGGAAAATTTCAGAATAAAAACTTGTATGTTGGACGGGAACATTCCCGTATATTTTATAGAAAATTTAAGATATTTTAACAGGCTCGGCGTTTACGGAGATGATTCCGGTGTAGGTTACGGTGATAACAGAGAAAGATTTATTTTCTTTTCAAAAGCGGCTATAGAAGCAACAAAAGCTTTAATGTTCAGACCGGACATTATTCATTGTCATGATTGGCATACCGGTTTAATTCCGGCATATTTAAAAACTACAAATTTAAATGACGGGTTTTTTTGGAATACTTCAACCGTATATACAATTCACAATATAGCATTTCAAGGCAGTTACGATGCCGCATCAACAGTTCCTTTGGCGGGCTTTTCTTGGGAAGATTATAAGAGTGACAAATTGGAATTTTATAACACCTTCAATTATATGAAAGCCGGTCTTGCATATACAGACATAATTTCTACCGTAAGTCCGACTTATGCGAAAGAAATTCAAGGCCCTGCAGGCAAAGGTATGGAAGTTGTTTTACAAACAAGAAAAAACGATGTTTACGGAATATTAAACGGAATAGATTATTCTTATTGGAATCCTAAAGATGATAAAAATATAGTTGCGAATTTTTCCGCGGATAATTATGAAAACAAAAAACTTTGTAAAAAATATTTGCAGGAAAAATGCGGATTTAAACAAGATGAGAATGCTTTCATGTTAGGTTGTGTATCAAGATTTGATATGCAAAAAGGGTTTGACCTGATAATGGATTCTATAGGTCAACTTACAAAATTTAATATTCAAATAGTTGTTTTGGGGTCAGGTGACAGATACATAAAAGACGGTATGTTGTATTTACAAAATTTGTTCAAGGATAAAGTAAGTGTATGTACGGATTACAACGAACCTTTATCTCATCAAATATATGCCGGTGTTGATGCATTTTTGATGCCGTCCAAATTTGAACCTTGCGGACTTAGCCAAATAATAGCATTGGCTTACGGAACTATTCCTATAGTAAACAAAACAGGCGGTTTAGCAGACACAATAAAAGATTTTTCTACATATAATACAAAAGGTAACGGTTTTGTTTTTGATTTGTATAAAGGTGAAAAATTTGTTGATTGTGTGTTAAGAGCATACGATATATATAAAAATCAATTCTTGTGGAATGAAGTGATGAAAAATGCTTTTGCAAGTGAATATTCTTGG
>Ga0256407_10012338_pt1 | contig 11643 bp, 2 predicted proteins | sample RumenRJG_04DNA_FD_193489 | JGI IMG/M metagenome (GOLD analysis project Ga0256407, IMG submission 193489) | Bovine rumen microbial communities from Lethbridge, Alberta, Canada - RJG_04 | ecosystem: Host-associated > Mammals > Digestive system > Stomach > Rumen | place: Canada: Alberta | collected... | reverse complement strand
CAGACAAAACTATATCAGTATCGAAATGGACGAACTTGCCGAAAGATACTTTACCATTCGCAATCTTGTACCTCAAAATGAAATCACTCAGTCGTATATGAAAGGGCAGAATATACTTGCTATTTCCAATACAAACGGCGGTTCTGCAAGCAAAACAATTCCTGTTGTCGGCAGGGCATATACGATTGAACTTGACCCCACGGAAGATAATGAACAAATGTGGCGACCTGTTATCACATTTGCCTCAACTGGTCAGAGGGTGAACGGCTTTGCCGGTGACTTTATCGCCCGTGACAATTATCAGGATAATATCGTCAGAGTTTCCGCTGAAAGATACTCTCCCGATTGGTATGAATATTTCAGCGTTGACGGTATGGCTTATTATTCCGCTTACAGTTTGCGTGCCAATTCCGAGGCGGTCAAACGCTCCCCCGTTATGCAGGCTATCGTAACAGGCGGCAGCTCCGATTTGGAGGTATATACAAGCGGAAATAAAGAGTTGAAATATATTGCGACACGTTTCAATTCCACTACCGATAACAACGGTAAATTCTCGCTTGCACTCCGTGCGGTAGAGGGCGACACCGTTTCCATCGTTATTGATAATAACGATATGCAGCAGGTAAAATATGTCAGAATGATGCGACCCTCTAAAAAAGTCTTGAAAGAACATCCCGAGATATACACTCGTACAGGCGTATTTGATGAATTGGTTGCCGATACCGAAAAGCAACAGAATGTCAACAGACGTATAGAAACACAGTGTGCGATAGTGAATGCTTCCGATATTGATATGCCTATCCGTACATTCTACAGCCCCTATGTCAACAGTGTATCTTTCGCTTACAAAAGGAACGGTGCCAATCCCACAGCCAATCAGATACCGATATATGACTCCGATGAGATGACACTTTCGGTAAATGTAGTAACAAACGGAGCCGATATAAAGAAAGTCAATATCAAGAAGATAGCCCGCAACGGTTCGGTTATGGACTTTGAGGGTCTGTATGATGCTTCTTCTTCATCTTCCTATGACAAAAAGTATGATGTCATGGTAAGCGGTCAGGATATGGCAGCACTCGACCGTTTCTATGTACAGGTAACGGCTGTTCCAAAGGGCGGAAATCGTGAAATAACCTATACCGCTCTTGATACAGGTCTTGAAATGTATGTTCCGCAGGAACAGAAACCGACACAATTCCTTGATTACGAGATGCCGACACCGTATGACGGTTTGCCGATACTCGGTGATATGGCAGGCGATCTCGATTCGGGAAAACTCAGTTGGAGAACTGTTTATGCCGATGAAAATCACAAGAGTACAAGCCCTTATGCAGAAATAGTTACTCTTTCCGTATCCAAAAAGGATATTGAAGAAAAATCCGAGAAACTTAAATCTCTCGGTGGTCCCGAAGATAAAAAGAGCTGGGATACCATGCTCAAGGATAAAGAGAGCGATGTTTATTCCTATCTCAATCAGTCCACTCAGGATAATATCTATGAAGCGTACAAGCAGAAAAAGAATGATAACAGCATTACAAAAGAACAGGCAAAAGAATATTTCAACAGTCATCCCGAAGAAAAGAAAAAATATCAGGATGAATTCAAGAAAAACGCAAAGAAAGATGCTTTGAGCGAATTGGGTGAAACGGAGATTGATGTTTCCCTAAATGTTCTTGTTCAGCTTGAATACAACTATAATCCCGTAAAGCGTACACATTATTATTCCGGCGGTCAGTACATTATCAATGCGGCAGTCAGCGTTGAAAAAACATTCTACTGGACTGTATTCGGAGTACCTGTTTATCTGAATATTGCGGGTGAAGCCTCCATTCAGTTTGACGGACGCTATGTGACGGACGAAGAAGAAACAGCCGCACAGGAAATGGGATATTACGAAAATCTGACAGAAAAAGTTAAAAGCGAATACCCCTATATAGAGCTTGGTCTTGGCATTACTCTCCAGCCCGGTGTAGGTATATGCGGTGTTCTGGGTGTAAGAGGTATTCTGAAATTTGCCTTTGTCGGACGAATGAATACCGATCCCGAGGATTTCGGAGGAAAAGGCGGTACAATGGGTACATTTACCGGCGGTGTCGGTGTTGACCTGCTTGTGTTCTCCTTTGAATATGAGATTGGTTCTATCGGCTGGAAAACAGGTGTATTTAAGGACGAGAATCTTCAGTCGGGAATGCCGTCAGAGGAATCTTTTTCGATAAGAGCATTTGACAACGGCAAGGAATATAAAAACGAAAATCTCCGCAGTACACTCTTCCCCGATGCAAAAACAACGCTTATCAACGGTGCAATGGAATATATCCGTCCGCAGCTGATAGATTTGGGTGACGGACGTACAATGCTTTTGTTCCTCAGAAATATGAGTGATGAAAACCGTGATGAAAGCAATGCGTCAACTCTTGTGTATGCTGTCCGCAGTGCAGACGGCACATGGAACAGAGATGATAACAACAATATAGCTTCCGTTATCGTTGAAAATGACAACATGGCAGACAGTACCTTTGCGGCAATGAAGTCGGGCGATAAAGTATATATTGCATGGACCAACGCAAATATCACGGAAAACTTTGAAAATGATGTCGAAAATGCAAAATCCGTACTTCAGTCGAGTGATATACACATGGCTGTATTCGATATTGCGACCGAAACAATGAGCAATCCTATTACAGTAACAGATGATGAATTTGTCAACTCCGATGTAATGCTTGCTCAGGAAGAAAATAATATTGCTCTGTACTACTTCAAGAAAGATATAAGCACTTCACAGGAAATCACAGACCTTGTCGGTCTGAGCAACAACTATAATACATGGGCAAGAAAAGTATATGATCCCGTGAAAAAACAGTTTATTGAAGTTGCAGCAGGAAAAACCAATCCTTATGAAGAACTCATCGTGATTGAACATCCGCTCATCAACGATGCAATGGTGACAGACCTTTCCGCAGCAGACTACACATACAAAAACAAAAACTACCGTTTTTACAGCTATACCGTTGACCGTGACGGAAATCTTGAAACAGTAGATGACCGTGAACTTTGGGTGCGTGTCACAAACCTTACCGACAGCAGAGATTACTATCCCATGCCGGTAGATGCAGGCAAGGACAGTGTTCTCAGTCCGAAACTTATCAAAATTGAAGATGATGTATATCTTACATGGCTCAGCAACGACTGTACATATAATGCTATCAGTGCCAACCGTATTTTCAAGGGACTTGATGATGTCAGGGGTACGGGCATTTATGCCGAAAACAGCGGTCTGGATATGGTTCACGCCCTCACGGCTGAACAAATTGCAAAGAGCGGCTGGTATAAACTGCCCTATGACTCTCTTGAAAATGCTTCACGAGAAGAACAAGGTGCATTGTATGACCTTTCCTGCAGCAGTCTTGAAAACAGCCGCAAAGAGTTTGGTGAACTCAATACAAACAATGAATACGAAGGTTCGACTTTGAACGATCATCAGCTTGTTGCAGGCGGTGACGGCAACTTGTATCTGTTCTGGACGGAACAGCCCAACATCAATATTGAATATGATACGGGACGTGAACTTTACGGTGCGGCTCTGTATCGTGGAGAAGGAGAGTATTCGGGCTGGAGTGATGCCGTACAGCTTACAAATTACGGTAAAGTCATTGATGAACTTACCGTCAGTGTAGGCAGTGATAAGGGTGCTATCCTTGTAGGCAACCTCTATTCACAGGAAATCGGCTATGACGGCAAAGTGGTATATGATGACCATGAACTTGCAGAAATAGACTTCATACCCGGCAACAGCCTTGAATTTGCACTCGGAGATATTGTGCTTTCAGACTACTATCCCGTAGAGGGAGAGAAAGTAACCGCTTCATTCGGTATTGAAAACAACGGTCTGCTTCCGGCAGAAAAATATCATCTTACCGTGAACGGCGAAAAGCAAACGATAACCGATCAGGCAATCTATCCCGGACAAAGTTCCGAACATAATGCGGAATTTGTTGCCGGCAAAGACGGTGCATTGACCGTATCGGCAGAAGTAAGAGAACTTGGAGAAGTTCAGGAACTTGCCGTTAAAGATTTACAGAGCAACAAAACGGAAGTTTCAACAAAGACCGGTGCTGTATTGGAGTTTGGCACACCTGCCATTTACACCAATGAAGATGTAATACAATACTTTAATAAAGACGGAGTTGAATTTGATTTAACTGACAAAAGTGAAGAAAACATCAATAAAATTATCGGACAGGTTTTGGATATTTCGTCCGTCAGCGATGAAAGATTTAAAGCAGTAGTTGCCGATTATGTCAGAAACTTAATTATCTATCAGGATCATAGTTTTTATTATGCGTGTGTTCCCGTTACAAACGTAGGCAATCTCCCGGGAAATAATCTTGATATATATGCTTATATTCCCGAAGGAACGACTGACGAAATTACAGAAGATAAACTTGTAGGCTTCAAAAATGTTTCGCTTATCCCTGTAAAACAAGTTGACGGTGACGGAAATGCTGTTACGGAAACTGTTTATGCAGTAGTAAGTCTTGCAAATTACATTAACGCTGCGACAGACTTTGATCATCTTGGAGTTCTTCATCTTAAATTCAAATTTGAACTTGACGGAGAAGAATTGGAAGAAACTGCCGTCGCCGAGAGGCAATTCCTGGATAACAGGACGTTGAATATTGAAAATTCTTATGATTACACCATAGCAAGCGGAGAATCTCTCCAAATCGAAACAACAGCATATCCCTGGAACGAATTAAAAGAATTGTCATACTATGTAAACAGTCAAGATGATGAACAGGATTGCATTTCTGTTACAAGCGACGGATTGGTTACAGGCATAAACGAAGGCAGTGCTTTGTTATATATAACAGACTTGTCTTCACCGACACGTCCGACTGCAATATGTTCTTTTTCCGTTACATCTCCCGAACCGCATGAAGTTACCTTTATCGACAAGTTATCGGGAAACGCACATATGCTGATGATCGAGGACGGTGCATTTATTTCCGAGCCGACACCTCCCGTAAAAGACGGCTGGACTTTCAACGGCTGGTACACAGATGCAGAATATACAACGCTGTTTGATTTCAATACACCGATTACAGAGAATATAACTCTCTATGCAGGCTGGACACAGCAGGAAATTGAATATCATACTGTTACATTCTATGACGAATTTGCAGGCAGACCAAACAAAATATCTGTTGAACATGGTACTGTAATTTCCGATCCGCCGATGCCGACTTATGACGGCTGGACTTTCAATGGCTGGTACATTGATGAGGAATATACAACGTTGTTTGATTTTAATACACCTATCACAGCGAATACAAAGCTCTATGCAAAGTGGACAGAGGGACAAAGCGAACTTATCAATGTATCCACTGTTTCGGCAGAGGAAATCGTACTTGGCAACACACTGACAGTCAATGCGTTGGCAACAGGCGGTACAGGTGACTATACGTATGCCGTATATTACAAAAAGACCTCTGATAAAAAGTGGACAACAAAACAGAATTTCACAGACAATGCACAAGTTACAATAAAGCCTGCACACGCAACAACTTATGATATTTGTGCAAAAGTCATGGACAGCAGCGGTACGATTGTCAAGAAATATTTCACTTTGAATGTTACCGCAAAGTTGGAAAATACTTCCGAAATTTCCGCAGCTGCAATTTATCTCGGTGATACAGTAACACTCAATGCGTCGGCAACAGGCGGTACAGGCACTTATACATACGGTGTATATTACAAAAAGACCTCTGACGCAAAGTGGATAACAAAGCAGAATTTCACAGACAATGCACAGATAACCATAGAACCCACAGCAGCAGCAACTTATGATATTTGTGTAAAGGTCAAGGACGAAAGCGGCAAAATTGTTAAAAAGTATTTCAAAGCAACGGTTACGGAAAAGTTGGAAAACATTTCCGAAATTTCTGCAGCAGCAATTTATCTTGGCGATACATTAACAGTTAATGCAGCGGCAACGGGCGGTACAGGCACTTATACATACAGTGTATATTACAAAAAGACTTCCGACACAAAGTGGACAACCGCACAGAAATTTACCGATAATGCACAATTGGACATCAAATTTGCCGAAGCAGCAAATTATGATGTTTGCGTGAAAGTAAAGGATAGCAGCGGAACTATTGTAAAGAAATATTTTGCTTTGAGTGTTACCGCAAAACTTGAAAATATTTCCGAAATTTCCGCAAAGGAAATTGAACTTGGAAATACATTAACAGTTAATGCGGCAGCAGCGGGCGGTACAGGCACTTATACATACGGTGTATATTACAAAAAGACTTCCGACACCAAATGGGCAACTGCACAGAAATTTGCCGATAATGCACAATTGGATATCGAATTTGCGGAAGCAGCAAATTATGATGTTTGCGTGAAGGTAAAGGACAGCAGCGGTACTATTGCCAAAAAGTATTTCACGGTAAGCGTGAATGCCGCTGATGAAAAGCCTAAAAATACTCCTGATTTTTCCATCAATATCACACGTTCGGGCAATATAATTACCATTGAAATTTCAGCAAACGGTGATTCGGATTCTTCTGAGTATGCGATTTATTACAAAAAGAATTTCGATACAAACTGGATCAGAAAACAGGATTATTCCACCAACAGTACTGTTTCGGTAACTCCGCAAACGTCTGAAAAATATGATATTTATGTAAAAGCCAAAGACAGTTTGAACAATATTTCAGAGAAGTATTTTAAGTTTATAGCTTGATGAATCAATATTCATCAAAACAAACATAAGAAAAATACAGGCAATAAAAGATGATTGGAACTGCAAACCGACAGGCAGATAATTTTTAAATTTGCCATAAGTTCTAAACACCTTTAATAAAGGGCAGGGGAAATATTTATATTTCCTCTGCCTTTTTTGCTGTATATAGGAGAATTCGGAATGTGAATATTTATCAGTTTTACTATGAATTTTAATTTCATATATCAGTAACCCGAGTAAGCGTAACTTCGATATTTTTTATACTGTTGCGTGTTACATCGTACTCTTCATCATAAGCAGCGTAAGATTCAACCCATTCACCGTCTGCACGAACCTTTGCCGATTCACAGAGTTTTTTCATATCTCTCCAGATATTTGTACGGCTGACAGGCTTGCCTGTTCGTGTGATAAAGATCCGATTTGATTTTCTTTTCTGCTGCGTATTTCATTTGTTGTTGAAATGACAGAGAACATGATTTAAAATATAATCAACGTGAGTTCGATGTAACTGAAAAATATTCTGACAATTATGAAATTAAGTATGTCATTCCGAACGCAGTGAGGAATCTTCAAAAGATTCTTCGTCGCTGTCGCTCCTCAGAATGACAGTATAATCATTTTTCGTTTTCATCGAACTCACGTTAAAAATGATATTTAATGTCAATTACAAGGAACTTTGAACTACTGAATTTGTTCTAACATTTCGCTTTAATTTTGTCAATAGCTTTTTTGAAAATGACAAAGTTCATTCATATATTTTATTTTCGGATTTTCATAGAGGAACAAAAAAATATAGCAAGGAATTAAAAATCAGAGCGAGATGGAAGTCAAGTTGAAATATGCAGAACGAAATATCAAGTCATAGTGTTTTGCAAAGTACGACAGACGGTTTTATTCGTTGCTCATACTCACAAAAACATTTATCCCCAAAAAACTCTCCGCCATATCAACGATACGGTCGGAGAGTTGTTTTATTTTCTGACGAAATGAATTATTATAAGCTGTTATGATTTCGGTACAAGTTTTATCTCAACTGCTTCCATACGCAGACTTTGACCTGTTGTTCCGGCAGTCTGACCATTCTTTACCCAGCCGGTCCAGCCCATATCTTCGCAATGAGCTCTGTAAACTACGTCATACGACTCGGCATAATCTCCGGTGAGCTTGATTTCCAGAGCCTCCATACGCAGTCCCTGTCCTTCTGTTCCTGCAAGTTCTCCCGAGTTGTGCCAGCCCTGCCAGCCCTGATTCTGAACATAGGCTCTATACTGTACTGCACTGCTTCCGTCCTTATTCTTCAGATCAATTTTAATGCCTTCCATTCTCAAACTGCGACCTGTTGTTCCGGCAGTTGTTGCATTGGTGCCGTTTGAAGTGACGCTGTTTTGCCAGCCGATGTCTTGAACATGAACTCTGTATGAAATACAGGCGGAGAAAGATTTTTCGTTTATGACGGAAGGTGATTCTCCGTTCATGATCTGGGTTGCCGTTGTGGGAAATGATAATTCGCTGCCTGCCTTGAAAAGAAGCATTTTGCAGCTCGGAGCATCTTTATTGTAGCTCACACAGCTCCAGTATTCGGTTTCTATCCTGTTTCTCCATTCATTCCATGAATGAATATTGTAGACTTCCTTTGAAGTAGAATCGTTATTCCTGCTTGATGCATCGAAGGTTTTCATGTAGATATGCATCTCCTTAGACGGAGCTCCGCCTTTGTGAGCAACCTTATCTCCCGATGAATAGGCAACATCAGAGATAGGAAAATAACAGTTGCTGCCGTAATTTGTATTGATTCCCATTGAATTCAAGTACGCATTAAAGCTCATGCCTTTGCTGTATGCCAGCTTGCGTATCTTTTCAATCTGGCTCGGACTTATTTCACTCTTGTTTGCTGCATTTTTAACTGATTTTAAAGTTTCGTCCTTGACACTGTTAAATCTGTTCTCAAACTCACTGTAAAAATAGTAATCCGCATAGTTCGGCATACCACAACTCATACTATCCGTTACAAGTGTTGGCGAAATGACAACGCCGTCACCGTTTCCGTTCATATCCACAAATACATTACGGTTATGATCTTTAGCGTACATAAATGCAGTATAATGACTGATAACACTGCTCTCTTTGTCAGCATTCAATGCCATATCTATCAAATAGATTAATTCCGAATCAATCAAATCCACATCATGGCAGGCATTATTGTAGTCTGCACGAGCATCGGCAGACAATGATGCCACCTGCTCAGGTGTAAACTGTGCAACCTCTCTTGCTGCCATCAGGCATTCCATAGCTGTGCTGAACGAATTGAAATATTCGTTCATAACATAATTTGCAAAAGGTGCTGCCGCATCATACGCATCACCGCTGAACATAGCATTGTTACAAGCAAGCTTATATGCAGTCATAAAACCGTCTCTTGCCTTCATATCACTGGTTGCTAACATAAGTTCTTCACCCGAAAGTGCTTTTGACGATTGAATCACCTTAAATATCAGGTTGGAGTTTGTTGACCAATCTCCCGATTTTCCGATACGGCTGGCAATATATGCGAGTTTTTCCTCATTGCTGATATTTTTATTTTGCTTCGTGTTAATGAGCAAATTGAGCTGATCCGTTGTAGTTTTCATGGAACTGAGCCTTGCTCCGTTACTGCCCAGCAAAATAGCATTTTCCACTGTAGTACAGATTTTCTCAGTATTGCTGTCCATACCTTTTTTAATCTCATTGAATTGCTCATCCATGCGGTCACGCAAATCACTGATATCTTTCTGCACATCTGCAATAGTAGGTCCGCCGTCATCTACTTCCATGAAATATCCAAGTATGCCATTCAAGAGAGGAGCAACTACCGCTCCGCCGGGCATATATGTATTTATGGCAGATATGCCTGTATCCTTAACGATGGAAAGTGCCTTCATTGCTGCTTTTTTTTCAGTGTCTGACATATCTGAAATATCCGAGCTTGCGGCAGATACACTTATACTCATGGCAGGTGTTGCAGTTATTGTAGCTCCTGCGATTGTAAATGCCAGTATTGCAGCCATAGCCATAGGTACAAAGCCTTTTCCTCCTGCAACGTCTTCCAACATTTCATCGGGGATTTCAATGTCATAGTCATCAAGAACCTGCTCCAATTCGTCCTCGGTCTTGCAGGCAAGCACTTTTGACTTTTGTTCCTCCGTCAGCGTATCAAGAAATGTGTTGATGTTCATATTTTCCATTTTGAAAAGCCTCCTAACATGATTTTTAATATTTATTGCACTTCAGCATATTTTACTGAGCTTCTTTTGGAGATTTCTCTTTGTTTCTCCTGTGTCTATATATTAGCACAGAACAGAAAAAAGTTCAATTTACAGTTTATCAATATTCTGTAAAGTTTTTTATGCTTGGGCTGTCAAATGTAAAATAACTTACGAATTGCCATAAAATTGTAAATATCGGGTATTAAATATCTGTTCTCTGCCTGTTGACAAGCTCTGCAAAGATACCGCCCTTTGCCATAAGCTGCTCAAAACTTCCTTCTTCTGCAATACTGCCGTTATCAAGCACCAATATCCTGTCGCAGTGTCTGATAGTTGAAAGCCTGTGTGCAATCACAATACGGGTGCAGCCCATTTTATCGAGTGCGTCGCTGACTTTTCGCTGAGTGATGTTGTCAAGGGCACTTGTCGCTTCATCAAAAATCAGTATTTTCGGCTTGGATACGACAGCCCTTGCAATCAGAATACGCTGTTTCTGACCGCCCGAAATACCGCCCTGTCCTGCCGAAACAAGCGTGTGCATACCCATCGGCATATTCCGTATATCATCGGCAATATCCGCAATTTCAGCGGCTTTCCATGCATCGTCAAGGGTAGCCTGCGGTGCAGCTATAGTGATGTTGGAAAAAATATCGCCTTGAAACAGTTCACCGTTTTGCATGACCGTTCCGATTTTGTTACGCAGACTGCTGAGTTCAAGGAAGTTCAACGCATTTCCGTCATAAAAGATTTCGCCATGTTCGGGTGTACGCAGACCGAGCAACAGTTTTATCAGCGTAGATTTGCCGCAGCCTGTCCTGCCGACAATTGCTACATATTCTTTCGGGCGAATTTTCAATGAAATGTTTTTCAAAATGTATGGTGAATGGTCGTTGTATCTGAAAGAAACATTACTTAACTCAACAGAACCTGTCAAATCGGTCACAATTTGCCTGCCGCCTGTTGTTTCAGGCTCTGTCTGCAAAAATACGTCAAGCATTTTCAGTGTCGGATTGATTTTTCCGACTGACAGAAAAGAATCCGACAGAAGTTTGATTGCACCGAGAACTGTACCGAATGCCACTGAAAATGCGATATATGATGACGGTTCAACACTGTTATCCGCTGCAATGTTATACAGCATAATACTTGAAATCAGACTGATTGCCGTAGTGAGTACACTGTTGAGCCTTATAAAAAGAGGCGGTGAAAAGGTCAATCGTCTGCTTTCGGAATATTCACCGAGCCATTTTGCAAAAAAACGCTTTTCCGCACCCGAAAGCCGTATTTTTTGAATGCCGTTGATGACGCTGTAACGGATTTTGGCTTCTTTGGCGGTTTGGATAATCTGCTTATTGCTGATTTTGGTTTGTATCACTGCGGAGAGTACACCGAAACCGATAGCAATAAGCAATATCATCAGCGTTGGAAAACCGAGCGGCTGTGCTATCCGGAATATCTGCACGATATACAACAGAGATGCCAATGCAGTCAGTCCCGTTCCTGCCGTTGCCGAGATAAGCAGTTCACACAGTTCATCAACCGCAGTTGAAAAGCCTGCCAGTTCGCCCGGACTGATTCTTTCAAAAAAATCTGATGGCAGGCTCAATATCCGCATCATCAGTGCGGCATGAACAGTTAAAGAAGTTT
>Ga0256407_10012336_pt1 | contig 11644 bp, 11 predicted proteins | sample RumenRJG_04DNA_FD_193489 | JGI IMG/M metagenome (GOLD analysis project Ga0256407, IMG submission 193489) | Bovine rumen microbial communities from Lethbridge, Alberta, Canada - RJG_04 | ecosystem: Host-associated > Mammals > Digestive system > Stomach > Rumen | place: Canada: Alberta... | reverse complement strand
TACAACGATATTAAAACAAAAGAGCTCCCCCAAGACCTCTTTGCACCAATTTTTGACACTCAACCAGTTATTAGAGTAAATTTCTCATTGAGTGGAGTATGCGAAGTACGAACAGAGGAAGGAGATTATATCTATGTAAAGGGCGGATATATGGCCATCAGCAGAGATACTTCTCCAAAAACATTTTGTTATCCGACCGGAAACTATGAAGGAATCGAAATCTATCTCTTTGAAGATGCGCTGAAACCGGATCATCCATTTTTTGATCTCTTTGATATTTCCGTTTCTGATTTCAGGGAAACATACCTGATTCGTCAACTCACATTGTTGACAGAGCGATGGGGAGTTTATCTTCCAATTGTGCAGGCTTTGCGCAGACTTATGAAGCTGGATTCTCCCGACTTAGAGCAAATGCGGCTCCATATACTGCTGCTGTTTCGCATGCTTAATGTTGAGGAAATACGCTTGGAACCCGTTTCTGTTTCGGCATTAACCGTTCGTCAGGTAAACTTTGCTAAGCAGGCAGAGAGAATGTTAACGGAAGATTTAGCCCGACGAACAAGCATAGCAGCAATTGCCGACCAGTTAGGCGTTGGTGAGAGCAGTCTGAAAAACTGGTTCCGCAGTGTCTTTGGAAAAAACATTTCTGAATATATGAGGGATTTGCGAATCCAAGAGGCCAAGCAGCTTCTTTCTGATTCTGCGCTTTCCATTGCGGACATTTCGGCAAGGGTCGGGTATGAAAACCAGGCAAAGTTCACATCAATGTTTCATAAATACTGCGGGTGTACACCATCCACGTATCGCAGACAATATGCTGACTTTTCGGAGAAGTGATCGTTTCTTGTATGCAGGTCAGCAAACAGGAATGGATCAAAGCTGTTGACATTGGCACCGTACAGCCATATACCATAAAGACATTGTCTTTGAGATGAATGAAAAGATCTCTCTCGGACATATGTGATGGAAAGATCCACAAATCAAAAGCTTCCGAAGCTCTGCCGCTAAATACAGCAGAAGCTTCGGAAGCCATTATTTTATGCAAGCAGAAACTGATTCTCATCTTTCTTTTTCGCTCTACAATGGCGAGAGCTTATTGAACGTAAGCGCTCAACAACCACCTGTCCCACGAAAAAAGCCGACGCATGAACTGCGCCGGCTTTTGGAGTATTCAGTTATCGAGTCTCTTTCTCAGTGCCGGGTTCCAGGGGAGTAGCGCGTCCAACTCAGTGGCAGCCGGTGTTTTTCCCAGCCAACGGATTTCATCCAGGATGAAACTGAGATAGGAAAAGGGCTCTACATCGTTCGCCTTGGCCGTCTCCACCAACGAGTACACAATTGCGCTGGCCTCGGCACCCTTTGGCGTGTCGCAGAAAAGCCAGTTCTTTCGACCGACCACAAACGGTCGGATTGCGTTCTCCGCCAGATTGTTGGAGATTTCCACATCACCATAGCGCAGGAAAGCATTCAGAGCCTGCTTCTGGTTGCGCGCATATTTGACCGCGTCTTCCAGCTTGCTGCCGGGCTCAGGGTCCAGCTTTTCTACCCACGCCCAATAGGCGTCAAGCACCGGTTCTGTCTGTGCCTGCCGCATCTCCTGCCGCTGCTTTGGAGAATATCCTTCATACTTGCGCTCCAAAGCAAACAGCTTGTTGCAATATTCATAGCCGATGGCTGCTTTTGAAGTGGAGCTTGTCGCTCCTCTCGGCATAGCCTCCCGCCACTTCCGGCGCATATGCGCCCAGCAGCCGCATCGGGTCGCTTTGGGTACCTGGTCATAGCCTGCGTACCCGTCCGTCACCAGCCGGCCCTCAAACTCCTTCAGCAGTGCGGCGGGGTGCTTTCCACTGCGATCCGGCTGGTACTCAAAGTAGCGTACCTGGTGCCGTTCATACGGTCCGCTGGTGTAGACCCACATTCGGCTCTCAGAGGTGTTTTCTTTCCCTTCCTCCTTGTGCACCTGCACCACCGTTTCGTCCGCGTGGATCACCGCGCCCTCTGTCAGACTGGCCTTCATGCGCCTGACCAACGGCTTCAGCCACTTCGCACCTTGGATAACACAGTTGGCCAACGTAGCGCGGGACAGCGCAATACCGTCCCGTTTCCAGATTTGCTCCTGACGGTACAGCGGGATGCCGTCCACATACTTCTGCGTCATAACGTTTGCTACAGAGGAGGGAGACGCCAGTGAGTGCTTCAGAAGCGGAGGAACAGTTTCCACCGTATAGAAGTTTGCATAGCCAGTCTTCTCTTCACAGGTCTTGCACGCATAGGTGCGGGTGTAATATTCAATTACCTCTACCTGGCGGGGGATGACGTTCAGCTCCCGTCGAAGAAACTTCTCACCGATGGGTGTCAGCTCGCTTCCGCAGGTGTCGCAGCAGCGCTGATCCTCGCCCAGCTCCAGCACGACCTTTTTCACCGGCAAATCCTTCAACAGTTCATCCTGCGGCCGCTTCGGCCTTCGCGTATAGGCGGCCACAATGGTTTCCTGCGTGGGTTCCGGCGCTTTCGGGTCCTGCAGCTGCTCCGCCTCGTTGAACAGGCGCATCTGTTCTCCGCCCTTCAGGACATACTCCCGTTTTTCACTGGATTGTCCGAACCTGGCCTGTTGAGCCAGAAGCAGCAGCTCGTTCATACGATCCAGCTTTTTCCTCAACCGCGCGTTTTCTTCGGTGAGTTCCTTCACAGATGCGGTGAGCTCCTGTACTGTGTTCAAAAGTTCCTGTATCGCTTGTTCGGACATAAATCTCACCGCCTTTATGGCATAAATTATACCATAAAAGCGGTGAAATGTACATCATTTTATTCCGTTTTCCTGCTAAAACATGGACTTTTTCTTCACTTTTCGTATTGCCTTCGGCTGCTCGATCTGTAACCCTTCCATCAGCCAGCGAAAGGCCTGCGTGTCGAGCTTTCGCAGATCCTCTGTGCTCCTCGGCCATTGGAACCTGCCATTGTTCAGCCGCTTGTACAGCAGGACATAACCATCGCCGGAATAGTACAGGGCTTTGATCCGATCTGTTCTCCTTCCGCAAAACAGAAACAAACTCTCCTCATCCAATTCCGTTCCATACTGCCGCATCACAATCTCTGCCAGACCGTCTATGCCGCGGCGTATATCCGTATATCCGCACGCGACATAGTAATTTCTTACCCGGCTCAGATCAATCATGATGTCGAAGCGCATTCAGGAAAGCTGCGAGGGCTTTCAGATCCACATTCTCCGGCAGCTTGAGCTCTGTCCTGCCATACCGAATCTCAATCATTTGTTCTGTTCCGACAGGGTTATCTACCCGTACAAGCTGCGGCTCGATGACTGCTGCCGCTGCTGTGCGCATCTTCCGCAGCCAATAGTAGTATGTTTTTTCCGAGATCCCCCGTTGTGAACAGAATTCCCTGTTGCTCAGGCCACTTTCTTGGCATTCCCGGATAATTTCTACCCAGCTCTGCATTCTATATTCGTTCCGCACTGCCAGTACATCTGTCATGTTTATCCCACCTTCTCCAGTTTTCTCGAAAAATTCACCTGCAGTTTTTCGAGTTCTCCGGATATTGTCTCATAAACGTGCGTCATTTGGTAGGCGGGTGATCATTGTGCGCTTACTATTGAACGACAAGCGGATGCGCGCCTTATTCTTTTACCTTCCAGTAGGCCAGTGGGATCAGGTACATCAAGCCTTCGCCCAGGTTCCGCAGGCCGAAGGAGATCGCCTTGATGGGGCTGGGCAGGATTGCTCCAAGCACAAGGCCCAAAATGAGACCAAGAATGGGGTTAAGAATAATGAGTCCTTTCTTCACGCCGAAGCGTCCGCTGAATACGCCGTAGAACAGAGGGATCAGCTGGAGATAGAAGGTTACCAGGATAATCAGATCCACCGGGGCAAAGCTGCCGCTGATGGCAGCGTCCACGTCCGGATATCATTACCCCTTGTTTTTTTCTTCGATCTGATCCATCCAACGGATCATAGTATCCAATCCCAGCTTCATATTGCCCATATTACAGTGACTGCCGGCGTCGTCCCGATCGGTGTACAGCTGCAGAGCCAGCGAACGTGTATTGGGCAGCAGGTCAAATTCCTCGTGGAAAAGTGAGGGCGGGATCATGTGGTCGCTGCGCCCTGCCAGGATCAGCATGTCCTGAGTCACCTTATCGCCAATGCCTTTGAGTGTGAATTGCCGTATTTTTTGTACATAACCCACCGGATCCGGCGCGTCATAGGCATACATACCGTGGAGCAGGTTCCACTTGACGAGCTCGCTCTTTTCCATCATTTTCTGATAGAGCTTGTTGAACACGCCCGCATGACCACGCTTGTACATTCCGTCCATCACCACGCGCAGCAGCTTCGGATCGTCAGCCAGCAGGATGTCGAAAAAGTCGGGAAAGACCGACCATCCGATCACCTTGGTGATCCGCTTTTCAAAAGCCGCCGCTCGGGGAGCCAGGTACCCGCCCAGCGACGCGCCGATGATGGTCACATCCTCCAGATCAAAATAGTCCAAAATTGCCTTAACGGGCTTTTCCCAAGCAGGATCAAACTTCAAGTTCTGTTCCCGCAGGCACCCTCCCTGTCCGGGTCCTTCAAAAAGAAATACATCATAGCCCCGATCCTGGAGATAACAAAGCGCGTCGAAGAACTCCTCGATATAGCTGTCATTGCCACCGTGAAGAAGGATGTGTCCCCTGCAGCTTCCCCTCGCTTTTGCCGAAAGAACCGGCAGGCTGCCGCCCGGATATGGCACCTGAGTGCGGAGCAGGCCGCGCTCCTCCATTGCGGATGCATAGTAAGCGTAAAACAGTTCTTTGGCCCTTTGGTAAGTTTCAAGTTTTGCGGGGTCAGAGTCATACATGAAAAACTCTGACATGCGCAGATAGCCGATCTGGCGCTCTGTGTTGCCTGCCTTTTCCGCCGCTTCCGCAAGGTCTGTCAGGGCTTTCACCCAGCCTGCACTGTCTGAGATGCGCTGGGATACTTTTCGGATCTCGTCCGGGTCTCCATTGCCCCACATCACTACGCGATTGAGCTGGAAGTTGAAATTGGGATCACTGTTGAATTGGTACGTGCCTTTTCTGAACATCAGAAAACCTCCTTTTCGTTCAGACCGAATTCGTTCTGTCGCCCCAAAACGCCGCAGCGGAAATGCCTGTAAGAGCATTTCCGCTGCTTCGTCTATATGGTTTCGGCTCAGTAAAACAGCTTTTTGAGGACATCCTCCATATCCGCCGGTCCGGTGCCGATGGGCGTTGCGGTGAATCGGTCATTGTAGATCAGGCCCCACAGACCGTAGAGGACAAATGCGGCCTTGGCCTCCGCGTTCTCTCCGGTGACGCCCAGACGGTTTTCGATCTTTCCCTCCCGGATCCCCTGCAGCATGAAGACCGCATAGGGGCGGATCAGCTTGCTCACCATCTGCACCAGATCGTACATCCGGTAGGATAGATCGGAGATCGTCTCGTCTCCGGCTGTGGAGAACCGCTCGGCATATCCGTGGATATCCTGCGCGATCATGTCAGAGAGCAGCGCGCGCCGCTCCTCAAAGGGCATGGCCGCGTCCTCCATCAGCGCGCACTTACGGTCCAGCTTCTCGGAAATATAGTCCTCCATCGTGGCCAGATAAATATCCTGCTTGGACTTGAAGTAATAGTAGAACATCCCCGGCGCACCGTTGACCTCCGCGAGTATGTCCCGGACGGAAACGGATTCATAGCCCCGTTCGGCAAAGAGCCGGGCCGCTATGTCGATCAGTTCTTTCCTCCGCTCATCCGGCGGCTTACTGCCTTTCCTCATGGGCTATTCCCTCACAGAACAAGTGTCTGTCTGTAGTATACCTCAACGAGTTAGCCTTGTCAAACTCATTTTTCGGTATCCGAAAGAGAATGATCAGGGCTAAAACGGAAAAAGGCGGTACCGGAATTAATCACTCCGGTACCGCCTCACCCCTTGGTAAATAGCATTAGCCGCTTTTAGTTAATCATATTTACCAAAAAAATCAAGCGCATTTTTGCTGGCATAGAGATCACTTTTTTGCTAAAACACTGATCCACGGGTTTCTGGAATGATGATCACAAATCACGTTTGAAAAACCGGCTGCTCTGAGCGCTTCTTTGATTTCTTCAAGCGTATAGGTTTTCATTCCTTCTATGATTTTTTCAAACTTGAGACCTGCGGCATCTTTCCCATCCGACTCGTTTACGATCAGGAAATAGCCGTCTGGCTTCAAGACTTTTGCCACCTGCCCAAAGCATTTTTCCAGCCCCGGCCAGAAATACACGGTTTCAAATGCAGTCGCCAGATCATATTTTCCCTCTTCCAGCGTCAGGTGAGAAACATCTCCCTGCTGCACATCGCAGCGACCGGCAGCAATCATTTCTTTGTTATACTCCTTTGCTTTCTGCACGGAAAGGTCTGAATAATCAAGCGCTGTCACTTTGGCATAACGGTACCTCTTCAGCAGTTCTCCCGCGTTTCTGCCTGCTCCGCAACCCAGGTCTGCAATATAGTTCGGAGTCATTTCCGGCAGATGACTCATACCCCAGTCAGCCATTTTGGCATGTCCGGAATTCATGGTACTGAGCATGATCTTCCCGAGAAAGCCTTCCGGCTTACGAGTCTGGCTGAAAAAATTCTTAAACAGGTTCAATTCCCTTCCCCCTTCAGGCAGCGGCTTCCATTCCTGCAAGATTTTCCTCGCAGAACAGATGAATAACATTCTCAATCATTTGCTGATCTCTGTCAGCCGGGATCCCGGCTGCGAGCCAGTATGCCAGCGGGCCTTTGTCATACAGTGTCATGGCTTCCGCATCGCTTCCGTAACGGAATTCAATATGCCAGGTCGTGCCCGGTGTGTCGGGCAACAGCAGGAAGCAGCGGAACGCGCCGGCATCTTCATCGGCAGTTTCATAGAGATATCCGTTCAGCATCCCGGCAATGGACGCCTCGCGAGCAAAAGTGTATTCATGTCGGAAAAGTTCCTTGCCGTTTTCATCCAGACCGGCAATCTGATTTCCGTCGAACACAAACTGTGTGACGCCATTGATGAAAAAGCAGTCAAACTGAGCGCTCTCCGGATTTTTTGAATAGGCAGCGACAGCCTCTTGGCCGTAAAGCTTGCCCATGCAGGAATTCTTCAGCATCATTGCCGTTTCCGGAGCGGCTTTGTCTCCCACGATTGCGGCGCAGTTGTCGATCCAAAGCTGATCATAGGCGGGGTCGCTGAGAACTGTGAACAGCTCGTCATAAGTCCCCTTCACGTCGGTCAGAAGCTGCGCGGCAGCTGCTTGGGCATCATTCTGCTTTTCCTCAAACTGATCGCCGCTCTCATACATGGCTGTGGTTTCCCCGATGCGTGCTTTCAGTTCCTTTCCGTCCCATGTCACCTTAGCGTCGCAGCTTTCGATCAGACTGCCCATCGCGCGTCCCGCGACAGCACCTGGCGTCACGGCGCCGATGATTTCCGCCTCAACGCTGCAGTTGCTGATCTTATATGAGGTTTCCTCACCATAGTAATAGAGGCCAGTTCCCACGAGGCCGCCGACATGGGTTGCGCCCGGAACATTCATCTTTACCGTGACATGGCAGTTATCAATGATACCGGGATAGTTCTTTGCGACAACACCTTCGCTTGCAAGGGCAATATCACCGATATGGTGCGTCCCGCTGTAACCGCACAGTCCGCCGATAGCATGACCGCCCTTTTCAGAGCCGATCTCCACATCTGCTGTGCAGTTTGTGACGGAATCCATCATTTCAAGGCAGCCGCCGATACCGCCAAGGCCGACAGGTTCGTTCCCGGTGGCAATGATTTTGCCCTTGGCCGTGCAGTTATCCATCGTACCGCCAAAGCTTCCGCCAATGATCAGTCCACCGCACTCGGCAACATCCTCCTGAATGATGCGCCCGGAGGAAAAGTCATTATCACCATTGACGACAACCGTTGTGCCTTCTGCTGTGCAGTTGTAGACGCTGCCTGTCGAACCGCCGCAGATGCCGCCGATCGCATTGACGGCCGCGATTTCATTCTCGCCTGTGAGCACAATGTCATGCACAAGGCCGCCCATGTTATAGCCGACGACGGCGCCGACCGCCATGGAATAGAGATCCGTGCAGTGGATCCTGATGTTCTCCGCCCGGAGATTCCGGACTTCGCCCAGATTCATGCCGAAAATACCCGCTCCGACGATCGGGGTGCTCATATCCAGCGTCAGATTAGAAATGGTATGCCCTTGTCCGTCAAAGGTTCCGAAGAACATGGTAGAGTATGTCTCCATATCCGCCATACTTCCAATCGGGGTCCAATCGATCCCGGTGAGGTCAAGATCCTCTGTCAGGACGATGAACTGCCCGCCATAGCCCTTTGCGCTCCCATCATTTACACTTGCCGCAAAGGCGAGCAGCTGATCGGCAGTGGCGATCTGATACGGGTCTTCTTCCGTTCCGCTTCCGCCGGCGAAGATGCCCGCCTCCGCTGACGCACTTGCGCAGAAGCATACAAGAACGCAGGCTGCAAGCAGCAGGGACAGCAGCTTTTTCATTTTCATTGTTTTCCTCCCATTCATGAATTTATGTCAACGCTTTACAGCGCGGACTACACGCTTGCCATAAGTTAGCTTTTGCTAACTTATGGTTTGAAGAATAAGGCCGTTATTCCGGCCTTATCCCGAGCAGATCCGCCCAACCCTGTACAAAAAAGCGGCGAAGCTGCCTGACATATGTGAAGGCATCTTCTTTTGTCATATCATGACGGACAACCTCAAACAAGCCGGAGTAATAGGCATTGGAAAGCATATGCATCAGCATCGGCGTGAGCTTTCCCGTGTTTAACGCATCGTTATCCGTTGTTCGCAGAAATTGGTATGTGTAGGAGACTTCCAGGTCGACCAGACGATTCAGCATCTCCTCATAGCAATTGATATCCGTGCAGCGAACCAGGAGGCGAAACACATCCCAATGATCGTACAGGTATTCCACCAGCTGTTCCCAGACCTCGGGCTTGTAGGAAAACACGTCCGCTTTCTGCTCATCGCCCGGCTTCAGAGAAAACTCCTGCTGTTCAGATTCAAGCCATGTAATCAGCTCGTTGACAGGCTTGTCTACAAGCGCGTGAAAAAGGCCCTCTTTATCTCCGAAGCGGGTATAGATCGCGCCGGTACTGGTATCCGCTTTCGCCGCAATAACCCGAAGCGAAGCCTCCTGAAAACCCATCTCCAGAAATACAGCTTTCGCACATTCCAGAAGTTTGTCCGAGCGCCCCTCTACTCGTTTGGCCATCTTGCCTTCCTCAATTCATAACGTCGTTTTGTAACACTGTTATGATACATCTATCAACTAAAAAAGTCAATAGATTATTTCATCCCGCTGTTGGGTCTGATCGGACATTTCCCTGTCAGTTCATAATGGCAGTCACAGCACTTGTCCCCATATCCCAGCGTCATCGTCCGCGTGAAGCCATTACCCATGTAGTGAGAGATCATATAGTCGATATTGCATATTCCGGGCAGCATTTTCTCGGCGTCAAATTCCTTTGAGAAAGCTATAAAGCCGCATTTTGTGATATCTATTTCAAAGCTGTTGTCGTCTATATCCCGATATGCGATCTCCCAGTCGTATGGATGCAGACCACTCTTTTGCCTCTGTTCATGCTTTGCCGCTTTCCGCCGAAAGCCGTTCAGGTAGGTTTTACCCACCATATGTAAAAAAGGCTTCGGCACGGTCAGAAGCATCTTCTCATTCATCAGCCACATCAATTCATCAGCCTGTCTCGCGTCAAGTCCAAGGCTGCGCATTGTCTTATACCATGCGACATAGGCAGGCGCATAGGCGTAATTAAATGAAAACACGCTTGCACCGATATCAGGCGTTCTCTTCAGTACTTCCTTAAACAGCTTATCAGACTCGTTTTTGAATCGTTTCCAAAACGCTGAGCCGTACTTGTTCTGTATCATCTTGCGACTGCGCAGCATCGTAAGGTGATAGATAAACTTCATCATCGTTCCATCGCCTCTGCATCAATGCTCTGGATCCAATTGCAGATCGTGTCGAGAACGATTTTCCCGTTGCCCACATTGCAGTGATTCTGTGCGTTTTCCTTATCCGTGAAAAGGCGGAAGGTCAGGCTCTTTACATTCTTAAGCATATTGATCTCACGGCCGATCAGGCGGTAATCAATGAAGTGATCCTGATTTGCGCCGATGATCAGCATGTCCTGCGTGATTTTGTCCGCTATCGGTTCAAGATCGTAAAGCTTCAGTTTCTTTGCATAACCGTAAGCGTCCTTCGCCTCATAAGCGTAGCAGCCGTGCTTAAGGCCCCAGTCGATCACGGGCTCCTTCTTTGCCTTCTTTTCAAACACAAAGTTGATGAGCGGGCGGGCATGGAGCGTCATAAACAGGTAAAACATCTTCTGAACGGTCGGCTTCTGCATGCCCACGATCACATCCTGAAAGCACGGGAACACGGACCACGCGACGACCTTCGTGATGCGTTTATCGAATGCCGCCGCCCTCGGTGCAAGGTATCCGCCGAGAGAGATCCCGATGATCGTCACATCGTCAAGATCGAACGCATCCAGCACAGCCTTGACCGGCTTTTCCCATTCATGGGTGAAGTGCATTCCCTGCAGGCGCATCACGCCGCCCTGGCCGGGACCCTCGAACATATAGACCTCATAGCCCTGCTCCTGCAGATACAGGACCGTAAACAGAAATTCCTCAAAATAGCTGTCGTTGCCGCCGTGAAGAAGGATCGTCCCCTTGCTCTTACCGTCCGGTACGACGTGCATAACCGGCAGCTTTACCGTCTCATACGGCACTTCAAGCTTTTCAATGCGTGGGTTTTCCCCTTCAAAATAGTCGGCATAGTACTGATAGAAAAGTTTTGTGGCTTTTTCATAGTACACCTTCTTATCGGGATCGCCGTCATACATGAAGAACTCACTCATGCGGTAGTAGGCGATCGCGTTCTGCGTGCGGCCTTCTTCCATGGCCTTGTCGCCGAGAGCGATCAGTTCCCGTTTCCAGTCGGAGCTGGTCTTGATTTTGCCCGCAACGGACTGTATGTCCTCGATCCTTCCGCCGTCCCAGTTAATGACGCGATTGAGCTGATAATCGAAATTTCGCTCTGCGTTAAGCTTATATACACCTTTTTTCAGCTGGACAGGCTGGTTTACATCGTATTTATCCACAATAAAAATACCTCCTCGTTAAGATGCTGTATAAAAGGCTCATGTTTCTTTGTCTTTCTGTTCAAGCCAGCGGTAAAACTGCTCGTGCAGCTGACGCATTTCATCCGGCGCTTTCATCGAGTGCCGGTACATAAACCGATCCCCGAAGGAACTTTGAAAAACCAGGCCGAGTATCCATCCCACAAGCGGCACTGGCAGCAGGCGAAACGCCTGCATTTTTCCTGGGGAAAGCCGGATCTTCCGGGCTGCGATCACATTGAGGTTATCCCGGATCTGCTTTGCGGTTTTTCTCATGAGCACGGCATCTCTTCCCGCATGCTCGGGATCCGCCGCCTCATAATACGCATCTGCAATCGGCACAACCATGGCCAGATGACACAGCTGCCAGGCGTGCATGTCCGGTACGATCTGATATGGTATCTTCGCCCCGTGAAGAATACGGGCAAGCTCTTTTTCTCTT
>Ga0256407_10012335_pt1 | contig 11645 bp, 5 predicted proteins | sample RumenRJG_04DNA_FD_193489 | JGI IMG/M metagenome (GOLD analysis project Ga0256407, IMG submission 193489) | Bovine rumen microbial communities from Lethbridge, Alberta, Canada - RJG_04 | ecosystem: Host-associated > Mammals > Digestive system > Stomach > Rumen | place: Canada: Alberta | collected... | reverse complement strand
TTATTATTTTTTTCATTTTTTTTGATATTTTTGTAAAATATATATTTTTTTTCCTTTTATAAATAATATATATAATATATTCTTTATTTTATTGAATTTTTCCTTTTTATATTAAAAAGTTGTTTTTAATTATATCATTAATTTAACGATTAAATAATTTATTATGTTTTTGATGTTTATTTTTCAAAAACTTGATTAAAATTAAAAATTTATATTGGACATATTTAATTAAATGGAGGGTATAAAAAAAATAAATAAAAATTACTCCATTGTAGATTATAAGATAATTAATAGAATTTTAGGATTTAATATTAAGAAATATTTAAATAATGAAAATATAAAAAAAACAAAAGAAAATGAAGAATATTTAAATAAAATAAAAAATCATATTGAAAAAAATTTTGGAAATTTTACTGAATCAATTGCAAAATATATAAATAAAAAAAATTTCTTAAATTACCAGAATGAAAAAATTAAATATGATTATCAAGAAAAAATAATATCATTTAATAATATATCAACTCAAAAATATAATAAAACATATAATAGATATATAAAACAAAATAAACAATATTCATTTATAAATCAAGTAAAAAAAGCAATAAAAATTCAGAGTATATATCGTTCATATTTATTTAGAAAACAATTTTATAAAACAATAATAGAAAACTTAAATAAAAGATGTATAAATTCAATAATAAAAATCCAAAGTTTCATTCGTCAAAAATTATCATTAAAACATGCAAAAATAAAAATGTTAAATTTAATAGTTATAAAAAATTATAAAAATAAAGAAAAAATAATAGAAAATTCATTTATCTCTTTTTTTTATAAAGTAAAATTTAGAGAATCATTTTTAACATATGACTTAATAAAAAGAAGATATGACTCAGTAAAAAAAATTCAAAGTATATTTCGAGGATATCAAATATATAAAAAAATCCAAACTTTAATTAAAAAAATGAAAACATTATATACAATAACATATCCATTTTATGCCCATGAAGTTCAAATTAAAATTCATGTTTTAATGAATAATATAATAATAGGTAAATTTGGAGAATTAAAATTTTCAATTAGAACATATAAATTTGAATATAATCCAATATTAAAATTATTTATTTTATTTATTGAACCAAAAGAATTAGAAGAAGGAAAATATAGATGTCAATTAATAATTGATGATATTATAACTTGTGATGTAAGATATCCTTATATTGAATTTAGTGATGGGAAATTTTATAATTTAATTAATTTTAAAATTAATGATAAATTAAATTTTAAAATTGATGATAATGAACAAGAAAGTCCAAGTGATGATTTTGATAATACTAATCAAAGTTTAAATAATGGAAAAAATAAATTAGATTATAAAAGAGATGATGATGATTTTTCTGCTTATGAAGATTTAAAAACTAATCTTGAAAGTAATATTTGTACTAATAGAATGGAAGATGTAAAGAAAAAATCTTTAACTGAATTAATTGATTTTGATTAATATTTGTATTTTGTAAATTTATATTATTTTTCCATTACTTATTTTTTATTTTTTCTCTCTTATTTATCATAAATTATAAATTTTAAATCTTATTTATTATATTTAAAAAAATAAAATTAACTTTTGTTAGTATTATTTAAAATTGATTGATATCAAAATTTGAAAATGATATGATGTATTATATATTTATTTATTTAATAATTATGATTAAATATTTTTTAATATTTTATATTTTTATAAGAATAAAAAAATATTAAATTATAATTTAACTTTAATTAATTTTGGTTAAATATAAAATAATTAAAAACAAATTAAAAATGGCAGATGTTAAAGAAATGAGAATTTTTTGTGCTGAACAAATTGAAGTTCCTGAAACTTTACCAGATATTCTTAAAAATTATTCTAAAGCTGTTATTAGAAATAATCCAGAGAATATTATTTCTTTTTCTAGAAAATATTTTGAAAATTTAAAAGAAGAAAGAGATAAAAATAAAAAAGAGTCTGAAGCTACTTTAGATGTTGAAGCTAAGAAACCTTAAATAATAAGTTAGGTTATTCTTATAATATATTATTGTTTTAAATTTTAAATTTTTGTTTTTTTTTATTTTTAATTTTTTTTAAATATTAGAATTTAATAATTTAAAAATATTATTATTAAGAATGTAAAAAAAACAATTTAAATACAATAACGGAAATAAATAATTAAAATATTATTTTAATTATAAAATCTTCTTTGTTCTCTTAAAGTTTCATAATAATTATTTGAATTTCTCCTTGTATCATTTCTTTGTCTAGAATAAAAATTAGAAGAAGAATAACTTGAAAAAGGTCTATTTAAATAATTTCGATAACTATTAATAAAATCAGAATTATTATTAGTATTATTATTATTAATATTATTATTATTATTATTATTTATTTCATTACTATTATTTATTTCATTATTATTATTATTTATTTTAGTTCCATAATTTCTTAAAAGAGAATAATAATTATAATTATGTATATTATTCTCATTATCATTATTATTATAATTCATATTATTATTATTATTATTAATATTATTATTTTCATAAATGATTGAATAATTTCTTGAATTGGTATATTCATATGGTCTTTGAGAATAATCATTATAATTATTTTCATATTGATAATTATTATTTTCAATTTCTTGAGAATAATTATTTGGAAAATTTAAATCAATTTTTTTTATTCTATCTACACTTCTACTATTATTTAAATAATTTCTATTATTATTTTCTTCATTATTATTATTATATCTTCTATTTGGAGTTAATAATAATGATCTATCATAATTCCTTTGTTGAGTTTGAATATTATAATTTGAAAATGATTGAGATAATAATTCATCATTTCCTTCTGTTTCATTTTCTTGACTTAAATTAATAGAATTTCTTTGATAAAATCCACTTGCACTTCTATTAAATAATTTATTATTTTCATCTAAATTATTTTCTATTTTATTTTCACTTCTATTATTCATTATATTATATCTTGATTGATAATTTTTTATTGTATTATTATTCTCATTATTATTATTATTTTTATAAAGTATTGTATAATTAGGTCTAATATTTTGATAATTTGAAATATAATTATTTAATCTTGTTTGATTGGGTAATATATTATTATTATAATTTGAATAATTTGATGTTGGTTTATTAATATAATCATCTAAAGCTTTATTTGTCATTTCATTTTTATTTAAATTTCTAATATTATATTGATTATAATTTTTATTTTGATAAATATTATGAATATTTGAATTATAATTTCTTATATTATTATTTAAATTATCATTTCTTTCTTCATTATAATATATAGTTTTTTTTGTTCTTTCATGTATTGAATTATTATTTTTATTATCAATTGAAAAATTTTGATTAACAATATTAATATTAATATTAGGAGAATTACTATTTGAAAATTCATTTATTCTAGAATTATTATAATTATAATCATTATTATTAGAAATATTATCAAGTTCATTTTTAATTTGTTCTCTTCTTCTATCTAAATAAGTCCCAGTATAAGAAACATAATTAGAATTTGGTTTTTCATTATAATAAGAATCATTATTATATGAAATATTATTTGAATTTTCATTCTCTTCAATTCTATAATTTCCTTTTGGAGTATATGCTAATTGAGGTTTAAATGTTGATATATTTCTTTTTTGCTCTGAAATATTATTTAAATTATTGTAACTTGCTGTATATGGTCTAAATCTATTTGTATTTTCATCTATTGTTCTTTTTTCATTATTTAAATTATTATTTTTATCAATATTTCTAAAATTATAATTATTAACATTTATTGTATTATTTTGATTATCATAAGAATAATTATCATTAAATCTTTTAATATTATTTACATAATTATTATTTTTAATATTATTATCATTATTATTATTAAAACTATTATTATAATTTCTATTATTATTATTATTTAAATTATTATTATTACTATAATTATTATTTTCATTCCTTAAAATCTCATCAACAACATTAAAATCAACTTCATTATTTTTTTTAATAACAAACCTTTTAATATAATCTCTAACATCATTAACATTACTTAAAAATTCCAAAATAGGAATTAACTTCATTAATTCATTATCATTTTTATCATAATGCCAAGTTAAAATTGGAATACCATTTTCTTCATTAACAGAATAAGAAATAGGATTATTATCAATAATAATCATATCTTTTAAATTTCTACCTAATCTACTTAAATCTTTAATAAATAAACCTCTATTTGAAACACAATGTTCTCTAAATAATCTATAATTAATAATATTAAATTTATCTAATTTATCTAATAATGGATTTGCATAATTTGATATTGAAGCAGTAAAAATAATAATTTCATAAAATTTATTCATTCTTTGTAAAAATTCATCTACAAAAGGTCTTTTTAATACATGAACTAAATGATTTATTCCATCAACATTTACATTTAATATTATATCACTTTTAATAAAAAAAGGCTTAAATGCAGAATGGACTAAAGTTTCATCTAAATCTAAAATTAAAGTTTTTTTTCCATTTTTTCCTTCTTTTGGTAATATTATATTATTATTTAATGATGTATTTATTGTATTATAATGTAATTTTTCTGAACTTGATGATCTATAATATTTAATATTATTTGAATATAATGGAGTGTATGATTTAATATTTTGATAATTATTATTATTATTATTGTAATTATTATTATTTTGATAATAATAATTATTTGAATAATTTTCATTGTCACCTGGAGATAAAATTTGATCTTTTAATTTTTGCCAATTTAAATTTGATGTATATGGATTGTAATTATTATTTGAATTTGGATTATTTATTATTTTATTTTCTATATCTTGTGATAATCCTCTTATATGAGTATTTGGTGTATTATTTAAATTTGTATAATTGTTTATATATCTTTGATTTCTTTGAGTTAATATTGAATTTTGATATGAATTATATGAATTATTTAATGAATTGTTATAAGTTGAATTTAATGTTTGTGATTGATTTAAATATGATTGATTTTCTAAATTTTGTCTTTGATAATAATCTGTTTGCATTTATTATTGATTTCTAAAAATAATATTTTAAATTATTTATTTAATTAAATTATATTTTTATAAAGAATAAAGAAAAAAATTTGAAATAAATAAAATGAACAATAAATTACTTATTCCAAAATTATTATTTATGAAAATCAAATTAAGAAGAAAATATGATACAACAATAACTTATTATAACAAAAAAAAAATAAATGAATTAATATTTAATGATTCATCATTATACACAGCAAAATTTAAAGAATATTTATTATTAGAAGATGAAAATGAATTTTTAAGAAGATATTATAAAAATTCAGAGATAAAAAAAAAATTAACAACAATATTTTCATTTTATGCAAATTACTCAAAAATATTTCCAAATTATATAATAATTCCAGAAAGTAAATATATGTATAAAAATATTCAAAAAAAACAAAAAATGATTGATAATTTACAAAGAATAAAAAGACATGAAAAAAGAAATAAAGAAAGAAAAATAAGTAATGATACAATATTTACAAATGGTGCTTTAAATAGTATTTTAAATCAAACTGATTCTTTTTATAAAAAAAATTTAAAAAATATTATTGATATTACTTTTACAAATGATGACACAATAAATAATATTAATAAAATAATAAATAAAATTGAACAAAATGAAATTAAAAATAAAAAACCAATTATAAATATAATAATGAATAAAAAAAAGAATTTTAATAAAGATTTATCATCAATTAATTCACCAAGAGAAGAATCAAGTAAAATTTATAGAAATTCACAATCAAATATTTCGAATAAATTTTTAACTGATTTTTTTTTTAATAAAACAAAACTTAAAAAACCAAAGATAAAAGAAAAAGAAAGATATCCAACAATTGTAAGTTCAAGTTCAAGAAATAATATAAATAATCATCAAAAGATAAATAGTCAAAATTTAAATACAAATATTAAAAGAAAAATATTACAAATGGATAGTACTAATTTTAATTTTAAAGTTAATTTTGATAATATAAAAACTTTAAAAATAAATTCAATTGATAAAAAAAATCTTACTATTAAATATAAAGAAAATTTTTCTATTTCTTCTTCAAGACATAAACCTTTTATTAAATATAATAGTAGTAATGGAAGTAATAGAAAAATTACTACTTTAAGTAATTCTCCAAGAAATGATTTTTTAACTGAAAGAATTGATAAAAAACTTCTTTCTAAAAGAATTATTCCTTTAAAAACTGAAACAAGACAAAAAAGTAATGTTGTATTTTTAAATAGTGTTTTTAGTGATAATTTAAGAATTACAAATAAAAATAAAATAAGATTTGAACCTAATAAAAAGTTAAAATTAAAAGGACTATTTAATCAAAGTTAAATATTATACTTTAATATTTTACTTTGTATTTAATAATATAAAAATAATTTTTATTTATAAATGAATTTATTTACAATAGTATAAAAATATAAATATTATATTTAAAAATATTTTATGTTAATTTATAAATTTATAAATCATCTTTAAAATATTAAATTTTATATTTATTATTTTAAATTTATAATAATTGATTTTTTTATTCAATAAATGTCTTATTTTTACTTTCAATCAATTTGATAGTTAATTCAGATAAGTTTGAAATTTCATTATCTTGATTATAAATTAATTGAGATATTGTTTCTTTTACAATATTAGAAATAATAATAAATTTTTCATTTCTCATAATTAAACAATAAATTCCTTTTAAACAAATTGAAAGATATTCATTTGAATTAGATTTATAAATTCCTTCATAAAAAAATTCCATTATTTTCAAGTTTTCATTAATATAATTAAAATCTTCTAAAGAACAATGATATATGATATTAAATAAAAGAATACAAGTTTCAAAATAAATATTATTACTTTTTCTATAATCAATTATTTTTAAAATAATATTAAGTATATTTGACTTAATTAAAGAATGAATAAGATTAATTGAACTTGCACCTATATTTGATAAACAATATATACATAAATAAATGATTATGTCCTTTTCTTTATTATCATTATTATTATTATAATTAATTAAAATTGAAGATAATGTTTCTAAAATATTTTTTCCAATAAAATATGAAGAAATATATTCTATACTTAATAAATTTATCATTATTTGTAATTGAAAAATTAAATATTCTTTATTTTTAAGATTATTTTGTTTCATTTGTTCATGAATTAAATCACCAAATCCACATGAAATTATAATTTTTGAAATATTATCATCAATAGAAATTTTAGATAAAATTTCATAAATTATAAGATTTAATCTATAAATTTGATTATTATTTTTAATTATACTTTCATAAAAGAAAAGAATAAGTCCACTATAAATATAATATAAGTTTGTATTAATTAATATAATAAATTTACTTAATATTTCTAATAATTCAATAATATAAATTTCATTATTTTGAATATATGTTTTATTTAAAATTATAAATTCATTTAATCTAGTATGAAATGGAGAAATAGAAATTATTTTTTCAAATTCATAAGGATAATCACATATAATATTATAAATAATTGTAAATATTTCTATAGCAATATCATTATTATTGATAAAAGTAAGTTTATATAAATTTTTAATATATCTCATATCATTAATGAAAAAAGAATTAAATTCTTTTGATAAATTAGAATATAATACTAATATTTTAACTATCATATATTTAACACTTAATTCATTAGTCATAAATAATTCATATAATAAATTATTAAAAAATTGTTTTGAATTAATTATTTTTAAACTATTTCCAAAACTATTTAAAATTTCATATAAATTGTTCAAACAAAATTTAATAAAATCACTTGTCTCATGAAATAAATTATCACAATTATTAAAGAATAAAAAATCAGTTTGAAAAATTTCTATCTGAATATTATTCACTATTGAATTTATTAAAAATTTATATTTATCATCATCTATAATTAAGTGATTAAATTTATTTATTTCATTTTTATAAATATTTAAATTTAATGAATCAATATTAATATTTAAATTTAATTTTTTTTCATTTTTAGCGGTTTGATTAATACGTTTTTGCATTATTTTTGTAAATAAATTATTTTTTCTTAAACTTAATGAATAGTCTAATCTTGATTCATATATTTTATTTTTATTATTATCTACATTCAAATAATTAAAATATATATTACTTTTTTGAATATATTGAATTAATCTTTGATTAAATTTTTTATCATTCATTTTTATTTAAAATTAATTTTAAAAATTAAACAAAATTAATTATTATAATAATTATTAGAGTCAATTATAATTTTATATTTATTATTTAATTTATAAATACATAATTTATTTTAATTATTTCTTTTTATAAGTAAAATATTTATAAGCAATAACAAAATGAATTTATATAATTTACAATTATTTTGATTATTGATTTTCAAAATTTCCTGATAATTTATGGAAAGTAGGAATTTCATTTAATCCTAATTTTTTAATATTATAACTTGATTTTGAAGGATTTTTATTATTACTTCTCCCTTCTAAATTATTAATTAATTCAAATAATTTATCATAATTATCAATATAATTTAAAGCTTTAGATGGTTTTTTTCCAATAACACTAGTATAAATATTAATATTATAATTTGAAAATTGTTTTTTAATTTCAGATTTTTTTTTATTCAAATAATTAAATAAAATTTCATCATTTTCAGAATTACCAATTGCCCAAATATAATCAACACTTTTATTATTTAAAATTAAATCTTTAATAATATGAGAAGCAAAAAATCCTTTATTCATATTTTTATTAGAAATTTTAATATAATTAACACCTTTTTTAATTTCTAATTTTATATATTTTAAAAGATTTTCTAAATCATAAATTATACTTTTAGAATATAATAAACCTTGTTCTGGATCACATTCTGAAAAATTCCAAATAACACAACTTTGTTGTATTTCAATAAATGAACCTTGACAATTTTTTGTATAAGGTTCTAAAATATCATAAATTATATTTTTTGCTCTATTAATTTCTGATTCTTTATATAATTGATTAAAAAAATTATCTTTTGGTTTTATATAGGAATAACCATTTTCACTTACTAAATATAAATTTTTATATTCTTTATATTGTTTTATTAAATCATCTTCATTTAATTTTGACATTATAAAAATTGAATTTTTATTATCATTTCCTATTTCATTTAATAATGATATTATATTATTTAATTTTGTTATTTCTATATCTTCTAAATTAAAAAATATTAATCTTTTTGATGATAATTCATAATCTTCTAATAATGATTTTATATTTAATTGAGTTATTTTATTTGGATTTTTCATTAATCTAAAATTTAAACCAATACCAGAACTAATAAAAAATTGTTCTAAATTATTACAATTTTTAATATCTTTAAAAAATGACATTAACCATTTTTTACAAGAACTTTTAATAACTAAATTAAAATCATTTTCTTTATTATCATAATTTTTAACATCACATAAATTTTGATAAGCTTTTAAAAAACCATTATAAATACTTTTAGAATCAAAAGGATTAATTCTAATAGAATGACCCAAAGTAGAATTAATACTTGATAATTCACTAAACATATATTCAACTAAATTAGTATCTTTTAAAAATATTTTCAATAATAAAAATTCATATAAACCTAAAGAATAACTTCCTCTTTTTAAAGTACGAACTAAACAATTTGCAGAAGCCAAAATTGCTAATCTTTGATTATATGAAATATTTTCAATATGAATTTCTATAACTTTACTTTTTGAATTTATATTCTTTGCAAAATTTTTTATTTCATCTATTATTTTTTTTTGCTCTTTTGTTATTATAAATTCACCATTTTCATCAAAGTCATCTGAATTTAATTTTATATATTGATAATATATTATTTTATCTCTATTTTCATTTAAGTCTTCAATAAATCTTTTAAAACCTTTTAATTTATATTTTATTGTTATTAAAAATTGAATTGAATCAATTGATACAAAAACAATTTTATTTTTATTCTTATTTTTTAATTGATTATATAAAGTTTTAAATTCTTCTTTTTCAATTACATTTTTTATTAATTCAGGTTCTGGGGTTATATTATTTACTCTAATAAATAATTTTCTTCCTAAATATGATAAAACTATATCTGCTTGTAAAGTTGATTTATAATCTACATTTAATAATATTTTTGCAGCATTTAAAAAATTTCTATTTGATTCAAAAGAATGAAAACCAATAACTGAACAATTTAATATTGATTTCATTATTTCTTCTCTCCAAGGTATTTTTTTAAATATATCTATACTTGGGAAAGGACAATGTATAAATAAACCAATTGACATTTTTTCATATATTTTATATTTAAAAGTTGAACAGTGAAAATATAATAATGAAGGAACTAAAAAATAATATATATCATTTAGTAATAATAAACTATTTTCTTTCATTAATTGTACTATTTTATTCATTGTTATTTCATTAAATTTTCTATATAAATTCCAATAATTTGTATAATTATTATTTGTATTTGGTATTGAAATATAATGAAATATTGGTTCTATTATTTCTTTAAATAAAAATAAAATAGATTTATACATTTCTTTAGTAATTCTTAAAGGATACATTTTATAACTTTTTTCTAATTTATCATATATATCATTTAAATCTTTTTCATTATTAACTTTATAAAAATTTTTTAATATCCCAACCCATTTAATATTATTAATTTTTTTAGTAACAAAATTTAAATTATTATAAATAGGTTCATTAGAAGAATAAATTTTCCAAACACCATTATTATTTTTATGAATATTTAAAGGTAAATAAAATGAACAAATAATACAATCATCATCACTATTAATTTCTTTATTATTAATAATATCTTTATCAATATTATCTGAATTATCTTCATAACATTCATTAATATCTTCATCACAATTTAAATCAAATAAAAAAGAATCATCTTCATTTTTTTCATCACAAATTTGAAAATCTTGTAAATTAATATTATTATTAATTTGTTGTTCAATAATTCCATTTAAATTATTTCTATAATCAATAAAATTATTAATATTAATATTAGAATCATTAATCTTACTATCATATTCAGATTCATAATTATAATCATCTTTAGAAGGAGTATTCGAAATAGAAAAAGGAAAAGAAATCATACATTTTTCAATATTAGAACCAGGATCATGAATAACTAATCTAACATAATTTTCAATTTTAATTCTTCTATTATCATTATTTTCTGTTATTTCCCATTGAAAAAATTTTCCATCTTTAAATATTAAATATTTATATTGAATTTCTGAATTTTGAAGGGCAATTATATTTTCTTTACTTCTCCATAAAGGATAAATTTGATTATTTGTTTCCATTTTTTCACTTTTTTCTATTGACCAATTACCTAATGATGGTATATTTCCAGTTATGTGTATTTCTTCTCCTGGAGATGTTTGCTTTAGAAATTTAAATTGAACTAAACAATTTTTTTGCTCTTCCATTATTTTTTTTTTTTTATCTTTTGTAAAAAAATTTATACTTTTGAAT
>Ga0256407_10012334_pt1 | contig 11646 bp, 11 predicted proteins | sample RumenRJG_04DNA_FD_193489 | JGI IMG/M metagenome (GOLD analysis project Ga0256407, IMG submission 193489) | Bovine rumen microbial communities from Lethbridge, Alberta, Canada - RJG_04 | ecosystem: Host-associated > Mammals > Digestive system > Stomach > Rumen | place: Canada: Alberta... | reverse complement strand
GTCAATTTCCTTTCCGCCTACACGGTAGTTGATACGACCGTCCTGCGGGATACGTTTTTCGGCAATGTTCATGTTGCCGATAAATTTGATACGGGAAGTTACCGAAGGGATAAGTTCAGCGGCAGTTTCCATATATATCTGTAAATGACCGTCTATACGGAAACGGATTCTGAGGCATTTTTCCATAGGCTCTATATGAATATCGGAGGTTTTTGTACGGATAGCCTCTTCTATCATGTTATTAACGAAACGAATGATAGGCTGGTCATCACCGTTGGCACTTTTTGCTGCTTCCTCAGCCTCGATTTGAGCCTGTGTTTTGGTACTGCCCTTTGATTCAAGAAATTCCTTTGCATCGTCGAGAGCCTTCTGAGCCGCATAGAGTTCACGGAGTTTTGCATCTATCTTCGATTTTTCGGCTATAACCGCCTTAACTTTCATTTTTGTTGCAATAGATATATCTTTCAGTCCCTGATAGTTAAGGGGATCGGCTATTGCAACCGTAAGAAAACGACCTTCCTTTTCGATAGGCACTACTTGATTGCTTGTAGCCATTTCTTCGGGTATCAGACTGCCGACATCATCAGGAAGTTTAAGATCGTCAAGGTCAACATAAGGTATCAGCAGCTGTTTTTCAAGAGCCTTGCAGACTTGTTGTTCAGTAACATATTTTTCTTCAATCAAAAGGTCTGCAATTCTTTTGCCTTTGTTAGCTTCTTCCTTTTGTTTCGCAAGCACACTTTGAAGCTGTTCTTCCGTTATGTCGCCCTCATTGATAAGAATCTGTCCGATTTTCAAATTGCTTACTCTCATGGTATCCTCCCGTTAAGATTTAGAAAAGTTCAAGATAAAGATTTGCGAGATAATAAATCGTGTCAAAAAAGACTATGTAGCCTATTAGGGCTGCCGAAATATACGGACCGAATGCAAGATAGGAACTTGCCGAAACAGTATCTTCCGTTTTACTTTCATCTTCTGTTTCGTTTTCAGTCGCACTTTCATCTTTTGTTTCATTTTTCCTTATTTTTGAAAACAGCATGATGAATAAAAAGCAGACGGTTGCAGTTATCAAAGACAGGATAAATGCATATATCGTTCCGGGAAATCCCGTAAGTATTCCCACAGCCGCAAAAAGTTTCACATCACCGAAACCCATGCCGTCTTTTTTATACACAAGCATTCCGATAAGGTCTATTATCATCATGGCACCGCCGCCTATTGCAATTCCGACAAGCACTGCCCACCATTCGGAATGAAGTATCTTAAAACCTCTTATTATATCATACACGCTGACAGCCGCCGAAAGTATTCCGATAGCTATCGTAAACTGGTCGGGTATTATCATATATTTAATATCGCACACTGCCGTCATTACTGCAAAAAAGACAATCAGTGACAACACGATAAAATATATATCAAACCCCTTGTTAAACTGCAGGCGGCACATAACAAGACTGATACAAAAGATAACTGCCGTTATAATGCCCTCTTTTTTAAAGCAGACTCTTTTTCCCGAGAGAAGTTCCTCAGACGGTTCTTCGCCATAGTCACACAGCCACTTTGCAGGGATACGGTTTATTACCCATACTAAAAGCCATGAAAGGAATATTCCCAGAGGAATACAAGCTGCTGTCCATATCATGCCGCCTACGGTATTAAGATAATCCCATATATTCATATTATGCAGCAGATGATGTTGAAGATGCCGAAGATGTTGCAGGACTTACTGCAGCGTCACTTCCCGAAACGATCGGTGTCATATTTTCTACTTCATCAACTTTCTGCGGGAAGAAGTAGAGGCTGAGAGTGAGAGATATATTATATCTTTTTTCTGTCGTTTTAACTGCCGAACTGCTGTTAGCTTCCGTAACGGTAAGGCTTTCTACATAGTAAGAACCGTCTGACTCAAGCTCAAAGTAATCAAGAGTTGAGAGGAGGTCTGCCTCTGTACCCGAGAATGAAAGAGATATGCTTGAAACATAGAGGGGATCGCCTGTTGATGAAACTCTGCCCTCACCGTCGGTAGAACCTTCCGACGAACTTACCGAGTCAAGCTGTATATTAAGCTGATTTACCATGTTTCTTACGTCATTCGGAAATTCCGTTGCATTGACATGGAGTTTTTTGCTTTCTTCGTTGTATTCTTCTTTCATTTTTGCAATATTCGCTTCAACCTGGTCGGCACGTGCAAGATAGTCTTCAAAGAGTGCTATCTGTGATTGTGCGGACTCATGGTCTGCATTATACTTGCCTATCTTTTCCGAAAACGGTGCCTGTACGAGGAACATGAATACTATGCATAAGATAATGATAACAGCTATCGCCCAGACAAATCCGGGAATTACAAGCTGTTGTTTTGATTGTTTTTTGTTCATAAATTTTTACCTCCGTATCTGATCATACCGCTGACTTTGAAGACTGGCTGCTTTCACTTGAAGAAGATTCTTTTTTCTTTTCCTCTTCTTCTTTCTTTTCATTTTCAGCTTCTTTTTCGGCAAGTTCTTTTTCAAATTCTTCCGCACCCTCGGTCATTGCCTTTTCGGTGATTGTCAGGACAAGCGAACCCGAATATCCATACGCTTCCGTAGTCGTATTGCTTCCCGAAAGTTTTTGACGACCTGCATTAAAGAAATCGTCTATGTAGAAATATCCGTCATCATTTGTCTTATATCTGAAATCAACAAATGCGTCGAAGTCTTTTGCAAGCATTGAAGTAGAAATGGTATTTGTCGAATGTGTGAAACTGATTCCCGAAGTACTTTCAAGCTGTTCTTCTATATCCGTAAAGAAGTGTGTAACAATTCCCGAAGTTTTCATGACGGTTCTCGGAAGAGTTGCAATATCTATACGGAGATTTTCAAGCTTCTCTGTATAATTTCTTTCATCATTAACAAGCTGTTCGGCTCTCTTATATTTAGGTTCTGCAAGGGTTGCAATATCATTATTTTCTCTGATTTGAAGTGCTGCCCACCAGCCGCCTACGATTGCCATCCAGGCGAATGCAACAACACCTACACCTCCTGCAACAAAATTTCCTATCTTTGACTTATTCTCTTTTACAACATCGGAAAGAATGCTGCCTCTGAGGAGGTTAGCCTCACCGATAGGCATATTGAGCAAGCCGTTGAATGTAATAAATGATGTTGCATCATATCCGCTCTGTACGGCAGCCTGGCTTGCTGTGGGAGGAACTTTTCCGCCCGAGAAAAGGCTTATTACGCTCTCATTCGGAGCACTCAGACCTTCCTGACGGCAGTAGTTGGCAAGATTGGGGAGTTTGGCAAGAGTATCGCAATACACAATAAGGTCTATGTCGATACGCATGGTTGACATTACCATTCTCAGACTGCGGACAACCTCACTGACCGCATTGGAAAGCATAGTCATCGTCTGCTTTCTTGTCTGTGCGGAATGGCACTTATTGCAGACACCAAGACCTTCATCTCTTATCAATTCAAGCACACCGAGCTTACTCATACCGAATTCAAGCATGAGCAATTCAACTATATCTTCAAGGACACTTGAATATGACTGCTGGAAAACAGGTGCACCGTTTCTGAGGATAACAAGTCTTATTGCCGCATAGTCAACGCTGAGCAGGGCAATACTTCTTGTAGAGGAGTTAATATCCATTTTTGCCGTATAGAGCATACCTGCAATAGGAGGTGAAATTTTTGCAATATGAAGTCCTGCCGCCTCAAAATTGGCACGTATATCCGTCAGCAAGGCGGTATTCATTGCAAAAAGTGACGCTGAAACATCTTCTGCCTTGCTTGCCTTGCCGTACTGCTGACCGTACTCAAAGTTCAGTACGGTATATTTGGCAACATCTGCATGAAGTACGTTTTCGGCTTCCACACGGGCGAATGTCGGAAGAAGCTTATCTTTTGCAACAGGGTGCTTATATTCCTTTGTAATGAGGATATCTTCTTCCTCAATACACATGAATATGTCACCAAGCTCCATTTTTACGCTTGCCGCACAGCTTTTCACAAAAGCCGCAAGTTCTTCCGACTTTTCATAGGGGCGTTCTTTGAGTGAATCATTCAGTTCAAACACCTGCGGAACATTGAATACAGTCCCTGCACCCGAACCTCCCCTTTTGGATTTAATCTGCAAACCGCCGTCGGATTTTTCATACTCGGACGGGGTGAGTATGAGAAGACCACGAGTAATTTGCAGAACAGTAGCTACTGATTTCATAAACACACCACACTCTTAAAAAATTTTTTTAATAACACCAAATCATCAGCTTTACTGACAATTATAATTTCTCTTTATTATCTTATCACAAAAATATTCAGACTTCAATGTTTATTTTATAAAAAGCTATAATTTGTGCATATAGCATTAAAACACACACCCTTATTTCGTCAATTATCTCAAAAACAATAAATCTGCGACAAAAACCCCCTATTCCCTTTATACATATTGCACATAATACAAATTTATGCCTTTGTCTGCAAATTTCCCCAAGGCAAAAAGTGATTTATTGATACAAAAAATGATTGCAAGCCCCCCGACCCCTCCGTCAAAAATTGACAATTAAAATTGTCAATTTTTGCCACCTCCCCTTTCAGGGGAGGCAAGAGTGGCAACCACAACTTTACAGGTGTATTTTTATTACTTTTTTATAAAGCTTGACATATAAATGACCGGCTGTAAGCAAAAAACTCGGCTCGCCTCCCCTGAAAGGGGAGGTGGCATTTCATCACGCCAGTGATGAAATGACGGAGGGGTCTCGGGGGCGGAAATAAACTTCAAATACTATAAAATTTTTTGACTGATAAATCCGTCTGCAAGAGGACAATATATAATTGACAACTAATTGCTTTATGTAATATAATTATAGAAAAAGGAGTGTTGAAAGCAAATGAAAAGAGTGATAGTGATAGGTTCGGGACCTGCGGGAATATCTGCTTCGCTGTATCTCAAAAGAAGCGGAAAAATTGATGTCACGGTCATTTCAAAAGGCATGGGAGCATTGGAAAAGGCTGAAAAAATAGAAAATTTCTATGGATTTGAAACAGCCGTCACGGGTGCGGAACTTCATAAAAGGGGCGTTGAGGGTGCAAAAAATCTCGGCATAGACTTTTTGGAAGAACAGGTCGTTTCACTCAATTTTGATGAGAATTTCAAGCCCGTTGTCGAAACGGAAAAAAATAAATATATCTCCGACGCTGTATTGATTGCAACAGGTGCGTCAAGAAAATCCCCTAATATAAAGGGTTTGAAAGAATTTGAGGGAAAAGGCATCAGCTATTGTGCGGTATGCGATGCGTTTTTTTACAGAAATAAAGATGTTGCGGTCTTAGGCAACGGGGAATATGCACTTCATGAAGCTATGGTGCTGGCACAAACTTCAAAATCCGTCACTATACTTTCAAACGGTCTTGCGGTCAATACGGAGATTCCCGAAAATATCAATATAATCAAAAAGAAAATCACTTCAATCAACGGTGAAAATACGGTTCGGTCCGTGACATTTGACGACGGAGCTGTTTTTGAAACAAGCGGAATATTTATTGCACTGGGCGTTGCAGGAAGCACGGATTTGGCAAGAAAAATCGGAGTGGAAGTGTCTGAAAATAAAATTATTGTAAACGAAAATATGCAGACAAATATTCCTTTCATATTTGCGGCAGGCGACTGCACAGGCGGAGTTATGCAGGTATCAAAGGCAGTTGCAGACGGTGCAAAGGCAGGTCTTGCCATGATAAACTTTTTGAAAACTTGATTTTTGGGAGTGATATACAATGATAGTAAAAAGCGAAGTGGTAGAGAGGACTATAAGAACAGCACAGCATATCATACACAGAATGCCTCTCGACAATCAGCGTTCGGGTCAGACTGTACTCTTTAATGTAAGGGGGATTCCGAAAGAAGTAACCTGCCATTCTTTAAGCGATTTGTCAATGACAGCGGAATGGGTTGTTCCCGAAGTGCATGACGACAGAAAAATCATATTTTATATACATGGCGGAGGCTATGGCATGGGAGATTTGGTGTCATCAAGGGCTTTGATAGCACCTATCGCCAATTACTGCGGACTGAAAGCACTTTCATTTGAATACAGACTTGCCCCCGAACATCACTTTCCGGCACCCATAGAGGATTGTGCGGAAGCATATCTCTATGTGTTATCATTGGGATATGAACCGAAAAATATCGTTATGTTAGGCGATTCGGCAGGCGGAGGACTGATGTTTGCTTTTATGCAGTACATGAAACAGCACAGATATCCCATGCCATGCTGCGGAGTTGCCCTCTCCCCTTGGACTGACTTAACCATAACTTCCGAAACTTATGCCGACATGGACGAGGCGGACCCGCTTTTATCGGCAAACGTGCTTGAAAAATTTGCTGATGACTATATAGATGACAATTCCCCTCTTGACCCTCTGGTATCTCCCGTATTTGGCAGCTATGACGAAACTTATCCCCCCATTCTCATACAAGTGGGAGATAAAGAGGTCCTTTACGGTGACTCTGTTAAAATGAATGAAGTTCTCCAAAAAGGCAAGGTTGACTGTAAATTGGAAGTTTACCCGAATATGTTCCATATATTTCAGTTATGGAAAATAAAAGAAGCCGAAATTGCCATTGACAACATAGACGAATTTATCAACAGTAAATTTTCTTTGAAAGATGGTGACGGAAAACTTGAAACAGGCGAAAAATTGGTATCAACTTGATAATGCCGCAAAAATATATCCTGCCGTGCGTACAAAAAAATGGTCCGGCAATTTCAGATTATCCCTCAATTTCAACGAAAAAGTCGAGCCTGATATATTACAGCAGGCACTTGATGATGTCCGAAAAAGAATAGTAAATTTAAATCTCGAATTAAAAAAGGGCTTATTCTGGTATTTTTTTGAAGAAACAGACCGCCCTGTCCCGATACAGCCCGAAAGACAAAGTCCCTGCGGAAGAATAGGCGGTATTCATAATAAAGATATGCCCTATCGGGTGACATACTACAATAACAGAATAGCCATAGAAATATTTCATGCCCTTGCAGACGGTACAGGGGGACTTATTTTCCTCAAATCCATAGCCGCAAGATATATCGAATTAAAGTACCATGAAAAAATACCCGAATTTGAAGATATAATTTTATGTGAAAGTGAGTATTCCCCCGAAGAAATGGAAGATGCTTTCAAGAGATATGCAAAATTCCGCACTCTCAAAAGCAGGAGTGAATTAAAAGGCTACCACTTCAAAGGTACAGTCCTGCCGAGTGACCGGACAAGCGTTATTACAGGCATAATTCCCTTTTCAAAACTGCATGAAAAATCCAAAGAATATAAAGTAACCGTCACGGAATTCATTGTATCTCTGATGATAAAATCATTCATGGAGTGTCAGAGCAAAAGTAAAAACCGTATAGAAAAACCCGTGAAAGTAAGCGTGCCCGTCAATTTAAGAAAAATATATCCGAGCAGGACTTTAAGAAATTTTGCTTTATATATCAATCCCGGTATAGAACCACGTTACGGAGAATTTACTTTTCAAGAAATAACGGAAGAAGTACATCACTTCATGCGAATGAACAATAAGGAAAAATACCTCAATGCCATAATGTGCAAGAATTTAAGTGACGAATTCAACCCCGTTGTGAGAGTGATACCTCTTTTTATAAAAAACGTTGCACTTTTCACGGCTTTCAAAATGTACGGTGAAACGCTTGTTTCATCTACGTTTTCCAATCTCGGTAAAGTAGAACTCCCCCCCGAAATGTCCAAACATATAGAAAGAGTGGAGTTTATGCTCGGAAAGTTCATGGCAGGAATGCCCTCAGCCGCTGCTTCAAGCTATAACGGCAATCTCTATATCAACTGGACAAGCGGTTTCTATGAAAAAGACGTTGAAAAAGGCTTTTTCACCTCTCTTATCAAAATGGGAGTACCCGTAAAAATAGAATCAAACCTCATATAGAGTGTGGAGAGTGAGGAGTGGAGAGTGGAGCAGTCTTTCCGCCGAAATCGATAACAGCTCAACTCTCCACTCTCAACTCTCCACTCTCCACTCTCAACGAAAGGTGCGTGTAAAAAAATGTCCTATTGTGTAAACTGCGGAGTTGAACTTGACAGCTCTCTTACAAAATGTCCGCTGTGTGCAACACCCGTCATCAACCCCAATGACAAAACAGAAGAAAAAAGTATTCCTACATATCCCGTGGAGTATATGCAGGATATAGTAAAAAAGATGCGTTTTATGTCTGCCAATCTCGTTTCGGTGATATTCCTTACAGGGCTTGTATTATGCCCGTTCTGCAACTATGTGATAAGTGAAAAACTCACATGGTCACGTTATGCCATGCCGTCAATCCTTTTTGCATGGTGCTGTGCAATCACCCCCATTATTATAAGAAAAAAGACCTTTCTCAAATGCATAATTATCGACTTCATAGCGGCATTTATATACCTTGCCGCTATGAACGCAATAACCACACCCAATATAAATTGGTTTGGAAGTATATGTGTGCCGATACTGCTGTACCTGCTGGGAAGTTTTATACTGATGTACAGCCTGTCAGCCAAAAAAATCAACGTCATGTATATAATTTCACTTGGCTTCGTGCTTGCAGGCATATTCTGCATGATGACAGAGTACTTTTTAAGAAAATTCAGATTTCTTGAAATGGAATTTGTGTGGTCGGTGCCTGTCCTGATTTCCTGCATCGGAATAGCACTTCTTTTGATTGTAATAGCAAGGCTTTCAAAAATTTCCGAAATAAGAAAACGTCTGCATATTTAGAAAAGTTTTTTTAAAAAACTGTTGACAAATCATTGAAACTGATATATAATAATTAGGTAAGATTTTTATATGTCAGATGAGCCGGTGTGTCGGAATTGGCAGACGATGCAGACTCAAAATCTGTTGCTCGCAAGGGCGTGTGGGTTCGAGTCCCACCACCGGCATTCAGGACAGGAACTTTTTTGTTTCTTGTCCTATTTTTTTATCCAAAAAGGCAGCTCTCACGGAAAAATCCGCATAGCTGCCTTTATCTTTGATACTTTCCGGGCACAAAAAAAACAAGGCAGGGAATATAAATTCCTTGCCTTATCAAAAAGTGACCCGGACGAGAATCGAACTCGTGTTTCCGCCGTGAAAGGGCGGTGTCTTAGCCGCTTGACCACCGGGCCGAAAAAATGGATAATGGAAAGTGGAAAATGGAAAGTTTATCAAGACCATCATACCACTATATCCGAAATCCTATGGTAGCGGTAGTGGGACTTGAACCTACGACACTTCGGGTATGAACCGAATGCTCTAGCCAACTGAGCTATACCGCCATATCGACTGTCCGCAACAGTCAGCTTCATCATTATACATCAACATATATTTTTTGTCAAGGGTTTTTATAAAAAAGATATATACTTTTTGTATATGATACATAACGTATATATATTACTGTTTGTAATTTACAGCCCGTTCAAAAAGTTTTCAACATTTAAAAGTTGAAAGTGTTGAAAACTTTTTCACTGCCTGTTGAACAATTATTATTCTTTAAAAGCAATATAAGCATAGTTAAAATGCTATATATTGTGTTTTCAAAAAGTCAAGACATATTTTTCCGTAATATTTTTTTATAAATTACAGTCAGTAATAAGTTTTCAACCTTTTCAACATTTCGATGTTGAAAACTTGTACTTTTCAACTTTTACCGATTGTAATATTCGTCTTTTAGTATGGAAAGTCTGTCAATATCATAATAAAATCCATCTTTCAGCAGGTCTTTTCGGAGAGTTCCCTCATATTTCATACCAATTTTTTCCATAACTCTCCTTGAAGCAGGGTTGCAGGACATACAAACTCCCTGAATTTTGTTGAAACCGAATGTTTCAAAGCCGTATTTGAGCATTTCACGGGAAGCCTCTGTTGCATATCCCTTGTTCATATAGTGTTTGTCAATGTAGTAGGAAATATCCGCTCTGTTGTGTTCAAAGGATATGTTGATAAGTCCGACATTTCCTATATAAAGCCCCGTATCACGCAGAAAAACGGCAAATTCATAAGAAAGATTGTTCCGCATATTTTCCTTTATGGTTTTGAGCCACCATTCTGCACGGAATTTACTGTAATTTTGCGGTATGCCGTAGGTTGTGGCATAAATTTCGGGCTGTCGCACAACTCTCAAAAAGCCGTCAACATCACTTTTTTTATATTCTCTTATAAAAAGCCTTTCCGTTAAAAATTTCTTTTCAAACATGAATTATTCCTCTCACACACGGACAAACCCATCTGTCCATTCACATTCATCAATCGCATATTTATTCAATGCCCATTCGCAACGGCTGTATTTTTGTTTCATATTTTCAAGTTCGCATTCGGCAGATTTTTTATCCGTGAAACAGTCACTTTCAATAATATCTGTTTCATCAAGATTTTCATTGATATTCCAACCCTCTATGATATAAATTTCTTTCAAATTCGTGTCGGCAGTGCCGATAATATCTTTGATTTCAATCTGATAGTCACACGGATAATCTTTAAAGCCCTCTACGTTTCTCAAACAGTATTTTGCAGTCTGTTCTGCTTTAGAAAACGAGGAAAAAATGCCTATTACAAAACCTTCTTTGTAATCATCATACGATAACTCCAAATCATAAAAAGTAAGTTTATACAGTTTCATCTTTTTTAGTTTCCTCCTTATCGGATTGGGGTTCTTTGGGGAGAGTACCCGATTTTTTGACGTGGTTTCCGATTATCTCAGATACATCACTGACGGCTATAAATGCAGAGGAGTCTATACTTTTTATGATGTCTTTAAGCTCATGGATTTCAAAGCGTGTCAGAACGCAGTATAAAACCACTTTTTTACCGCTGACAAGTCCCTCACCCTCCATTATGGTGACAGTCCTGCCAAGACGGGTATATATTTTCTCGGAAATTTCCTTTGCGTCGTTGGTGATAATCATAGCAGCTTTTGTCTGTTCCATGCCCGATTCGACTATATCAAGGACTTTTGAAGTAATGAAGTATGTTAAAAGACTATACATAGCTCTATCGAATGATTTAAGGACAATTCCCGCAGCTGCAAATATGATGATATTGCATATCAGTACAAACCCTCCGACAGATACATGAAATTTTTTATTGAGAAGAATGGCAGCCGTTTCGGTGCCGTCAAGACACCCCCCGAATTTTATGACAAGCCCCACGCCTATTCCAAGAATAACTCCTCCGAAGCATACCGCCAGAAGATATTCTTCGGTAGCATTTGCCATAGGTGCGAACACATCAAGGAAAATTGAAAATACTGCCATTGAATAGGCTGATTTTACAATAAACATTTTGCCGAGTTTTCTTGCCCCGAATATAAGAAACGGCAGATTAAGGCATATTGTAAGCATTGAAAGAGGGATTTTTGAAAGAGTGCTTATCATAATTCCGACACCGACAACTCCCCCGTCAAGTATCGTACACGGTACGAGAAATTCTTCAATGGCAAAGGCGGCAATAACCGCTCCCAAAGTCATTCCGATAAAATCAACAAGGAGTTTGAGTTTTTTGTTTTTTATCATAACATCACCCTTTCACAATAATAGCACAAATATCATTTCAGTGCAATAAAAAATACAAAAAAACGCTGTTTCATACACTCTGAAACAACGTCTTTCAATGGTGGGGACAATAGGG
>Ga0256407_10012332_pt1 | contig 11646 bp, 5 predicted proteins | sample RumenRJG_04DNA_FD_193489 | JGI IMG/M metagenome (GOLD analysis project Ga0256407, IMG submission 193489) | Bovine rumen microbial communities from Lethbridge, Alberta, Canada - RJG_04 | ecosystem: Host-associated > Mammals > Digestive system > Stomach > Rumen | place: Canada: Alberta | collected... | reverse complement strand
GTATATGTTTTATTGATTTTGGCAATTTTTTCTTTTGATAATTCAATTAAATTTACATTTGAATTATTTTTGTCTTTCGATTCATTTGATACACATATACATAACGATGAGTTTCCCATTATAATAATATATTTTAAATATAATTTTAGAATATGATATTTTTTTTATTAATTATGTTTAAAATAATTTATTTGTGTTCAGAATTTTTTTAAAATTTTTTTAAAAACAATGATGTAATAACTTATCTAATAATAAAAATTAAATTAAAATAAAATTTTCTTCATCTTGATTTATTAAGTATATAATTATCAAATATTTTATTTTACTTTTTTGTTTAAATTGATTTCAATTTTTCTCTCCAAAAATATAAATAAATTATATTATTTTATAACAAAAATTTATCTTTTATCATAAAAAATATTTATTTTCTTAATTTTTTTATTATATTTAATTTTATTATTAAGTCATTTAAATAATATTTTTTAATTAATATACATTAAAATATGGACAAATTTTTTTCTGATTCATTTAATAAATATATGGGATTTATAAAAGACAAAGTATATCAAATAAATAATAATTCATATAAATTAATAGAAACAAATAATAAATTAATATATTTTAGTTCATTTAATTTAGAAATAAAAGAATTTGAAATAGTATATAATTTTGTAAAAACAATAAAAGAAAATTTATTTAAAAAATTATTAGATGCAACAAAATATGTAGTAAAAGATATAATTTCATTTATAAATGAATCAATTAACACAGAAAAAAAAAAAGTTTTATATTGTTTTTCTATTTGTTTTCTTCATTATTATTCAATTTTCTCTTATAATAAATGTTCTAGTTTTGATATTTTTTTTAATCAAAATTTAATTAATTTATGTACTTTATATCAAATAAAAATAGAAAATTTAAATCAATTTAAAGTTTATTGTTATTCTTTTTATTATCAAATGATAAATGAATTAAATCAATTGAATTATAATTCAATAATTAATTTATATGAAAATCCATCTTATAATGAAAGTTTTATTTCTAATAATGTAATAAAAAATATTAAAGAACAAGTCACAAATAAAATATTTACTCCAATAATTTCAGCAAAAGAAAAAATTGTTGATATGGTTTATAATTTAAATTTTTTTCCTAATAATAATTATGAAAATAATAATAATAATTTAAATTTAAATAATGAATTAAATTCTTTTAACCATATATTAAAAAATAACTTACATGAAATTTATTCTAAAAATGAAGAAAAAATAATAAAAAATTCTGAAAGTAGTTCTTCTTCAGATAATGAAAATTATTTAAATTTTGATTTAAATAAGAATGAAAATCAAATTTTTTCTAAAAGATTATTTTGTGAATTAATAAAAGAAAATATAGACTCAAAAACAAATGAAATAATTGATTCAATTCTTAATAATTTAAATTTATCTTTTTTTAAAGAAAAATTAGAAAAAAAAAATTATAATGATATTGAATTTATAAATCCTTTTCTTTGTTATATTATAGAAGTTAATTCTGAAGAAATAAAAAATCAAATTAAAAAAAATATTACAAATGATTATAAATTTAGATTTATTTTTACTGCAAAAAATATTTATATTAGAGCAATTGAAATTTATTTTTCTTTATATGATTTAGAAATAACTAATATGAATACTTTTATTCCTATTATTAGAGGAAAATATATGTTTCAAAAATATAATCAAGAATTTGAAAATAATATTTTATATTTTTTTAAAATGATTACACAAGAAATGATACATAATAAAACAAATAAAAAAAATATTTTTTTAAATTTATTTTTAAAAATGCAAACAGAATGGAAAAAACAAATTGATGAAAAATGTAAAAATTTAACTACTTTTTTTTCCTCATAAAATAAATATAAATAAATATATTTTTTTGTTATAATAAATAGTAAGTATAATAATAATAATAATTATGGTTTATTTATTATCCATAATATGAAATTAAAAATATAATAATTATTATAACTTAAAAAAAATTTTAAAATAATATTTTATTACTATAAATAAATAATATATGATTAAATATATATATTATTACATTACAATATTTGATACAATTAAAAAAATACTTTTATCACAATATTTTATATTATTTTATATCACAATTTTATTTCTTATTCCCCAATTTCCTTTAATATAATTATAAAATGATATTAGAAATTCAAAAAAATTAAAATTTAATTGGAAGACAACAACAAAAATTAAATTTTTTCTTTTTCTGAGTTTCATCTTTAATAGTATATATAAAAATATTTTCATTATTTCCATTTGTATTCGCTTCAATTAAATTTTCATTTTTTTTAATATCATTTTCTAAAGGTATACTATTAATATTAATATTTTTATCAATTGAATTATTAGTTAATTTTTTATCACTATTCTTTTTAAATTCTATTTTTGTTGCATTTGATATAAAATTTTTTTCTACTGGAATAATTTTATCAATAATTCCTTTTTTTATTTCTTCTCTTTTTTTATTATCTAATTCCAAATTACAAAATGTAGAAAATTTATTATTTATTTTTTCAATTATTCCAAATTCTTTTTCAAAAATATTTTGATTATTGACAACTGAAAAAAAATTTTTATTATTATTATTATTCTTATTATTATTATTATTCTTATTATTATTATTATTCTTATTAATATTATTATTATTATTATTATTATTCTTATTAATATTATTATTATTATCATTATTATTATTATTATTATTATTATTATTATTATTATTATTATTATTATTATTATTATTATCTTCTTCTTGTTTAAGATTACTACTACTTTTTTTTGAATCATGAATAAATATTTGTATATTACTACTCATTTGTAAAGACGGTTTTTCAATTATTGGTTCTAATTTTTCTTGTTTTAAATTTTCAATTTCTTTATTTTTCTTTTGAATTAAACTTTTCCTTAAAAAACTATGTAACATACTTTTTCTTCTACTATTATTTATAGTAGTTTTAACATTTTTTTTTTCATCTTCACTTAATTTTAAAGTTTTACTTTTTTTTTTCCTTTCTACTTTAATATTTGTTTTTAAAAAAGCATGTGATTTTTTTCTTTCTGCCTTTAATTTAGTTAAAAAATTTTCATAATATTCTTTATTATCATCCCATTCATCATTTATTAATTCTCTATTTTTATTTTTATCTAAAAGTAAAGTATTTTTTAGAATTGAATCTACTTTTTTATTTAATTGATTTGATAAATAATTTGCTGTTATTGTTCTTTGTTTTTTTACTTTATCAACTATAGAAATATTATTTTTCATTATTTATATAATTTTATTTGTTAATAATTTTAATGTAAAATATTTTTAATGTTTTTTTAAATTATTTTTTTATTTTTATTTTTTTATTTTTATTTAATTATTTTTTAAAATGTTTTTTTTTATTTTAATTTTAAAAAATACATTGATACTTATTTATATTTCTTTATATTACATAAAAATGAATAATAATTCTATAAACTAATGTTATATAAAAATTATCCAAAAAAATTTTGAATTCTAATATATTTATTCATTATTAATTTACATTCAATAAATTATTTTATTAATTAATAAATTAAAGGAAACACCTTTTTCCCCATTTTTTTTAATCATAATTTCAGGAAGAAATTTACAATTAAATTCATATCTATATAAAAATTCATCTTTAAATTTTAATTTAAAATCTTCTATTTCACTAAAATTATTTATATTTTCAATATCTGAAAATTTTTTTTCTAAAAGTTTATTTAATTCAATTTGTTTAACTGAAGCAAAAAAAAATGCTTCTTCAATTTTTTTTTCTTCTTTATTTTCAATAATATAATTAATAATATCATCATCATAAGGAATTAATTTACTAAATTTTTCATTATCTTTTAATAATATTAAATTATCATTTAATATTGGAATTAAATCATTAATTTCAATATTTAAAATATTAGAAATAATTTTATTAATAATGTCTTTTTTAATTAAATTAAATATTTTATTATCTTTTTTAATTTGCTCTTTCCATTCATTTTCTTTATCAAAAATTTTTATTCTATTATTATCTAAATTTGGATAATCAATTTCTTTTACTTTAGAAACAATTTCATTAATAATAAAATTTAAATGACATAATAAAGTTGTATTATATTTCCATAAATCATTTGAAAATTGAGATATATATGATTTTAATGATAATAAATATTTATTTATATATTCATTTATATATTTTTCAAAATTATCCTTTGTAAAATATGTATAATATAAATAAGATAATCCTCCTATTACAAAGGAAAATCCTAAGAAATATTTTACTAGTTTATTTGAATTATCCATTTAATTGAAAACTAGTAAAAAAATTAAAAATAAAAAAAAATAAAATAAATAAATAAAAATAAATAATAATTTTTTTTTATTAAAAATTAATAAAAAAACATAACAAAAAACAAATTAAATATCATTATAATCAAATTTATTCATTCATTCTTTTAAAAAAAATATCAAAAAAAAAATCAATTTTAAATAAAAAAAAATTATTTTTTTTCAACTTCAGCAATTTCTTTTAATAATAAATCTTTAGATCTTGTAATTTGATCAACAATTCTATTATTTTCTCCATCAACATATTTTTTTTTAAGTTTAGTATCTTGATTTAACCCTCTAATTAATTTATCTTGTTGTATTTCTCTCATAATATCATTTGCTTTTTTAATATCAGGAAAATAATTATGAGCTTGTTGTTCAATACTATAATTTTTTAATATTTCATAATCATTATAATAATGATTAATATTATCATTATTTATACTTTTTGAAATTTGATTTAAACAATCATTCATATTTTTTAATTCTTTAATTCTTAATTCCTTATCAGGAAATTTTCTTTTAATTTCTAATTTATTTTTTCTTCTTCTTCTAAAAGTTGTATTTGGATTATAATTATTATTATAATTATTATAATTATTATTATAATTATTATAATTATTATTATAATTATTATTATTACTATTATAATTATCAGTTTGTAAAGTTGGTGCAGTATTTATTCTTTTTTTTAATTTTTCATGTTCTTTTAATAATTTTTCATATTGATGTTTATAATAATAAGGATCAATTATTGTTTTTAAATCATCATCAATATGTTTTTCTAATTTTTGTATATCTTCATTAATTGAAGGATCGGCTTTTCTTAATAAATTTAAATTACCTAAATGAATTATTGGATTAAAATTCATAAAAGCTCTATTTAATTGTTTTCTATAATTATCATTTATATATGTAAAATTTATTGGTTTACTTTTTTTATTATTTTTCTTATTTTTTTCATCTTCTTCTATTAATTTTTCATCTCTTTTTTCTTGAGATAATGATTGATTATTTAATTTTGGTAAATTTAAACTTTGTAAATTTGTTTTATTTACTTTTTTTGATGTTTCTATTAAAAATAATGCATTTAATTTTTTTAATTCTTCTGTTGATTGATTCATATTTGAAATTATTTTATTTACATCTGAAATTATTTTTGTTGATGTATCTGATAATTTATTTTCAAATTTCTCATTTTCTCCTTCATTTTCTTTTGAAGATGTTTTTTTTGTCTTTTTCTTTTTTTTAATATTTTCTTCTTCATTTAATAATTCTGCATAATCAGAAATATCATTTTGATTTCTTTTAATTCTTCCCATTATATTTTCATTTCTTAAATTTTCTGTTTGAGTGTATACTCTTATTTCATATAATTTTCTCTTTTTTTTCTTATCTAATATCCCATATGTATTTGACATTAGTTTTAGTTTTAATTAATTATAATTAAATTATTATTTATTTATATTTAATTTATTTTTTATTTTTTTTTATTTTTTATTTATAATAAAATGTTCTTATTTATATATTTAATGGATAAATCAAATTTTAAAATAATTTGATTCATTTATTTAATAATGAAAATACATAAAACATAAATTAAATAATAGACTAATTACTCATTTTTAAAATCAGATAATTTATAACAATAAAATTCATAATTTTTGAATAAAAAAAAAATAATTATTATTATCAATTAATTATACAAATTATTATCATTAGAATGAATAATATTTAATAAAACAGGATATTTAATAGTCAATTTTTTATATAATTTAATCCCAAAATTAATTGATTTTAACTCATTAATCAAAACTGATATTTTATTTAATATTTCATATTGTTGTTTATTATTACAATGAATTAATGCCTTTTGTACTATATAATTACCATAAGGATCTAATATTAATTTTTTTATATTTTCCTTTTCAATAATTTTTGAAATTAGTTTATTTTTCAAATTATCAAAAAGAAAAAATTTTTCAATTACATTCGAAGAAAATTTTTGATTTGAATAAAAACATAAATCTTTAATAATAATATCAAAAATATTTTTATTTCTCTCTTCACCATTTATTTTAATTATAAATTGAATAACATAATTTCCATATTGATCAACAATTAATAATTTAATTTTTTTATTAATAGCATTTAATATTTTTTCAAGTTCATTTCCTTTAATTTTATCAATAAATTTTTGTAAAAAGCAACATCCATTTTTATGATTTGCAATTTGTTCAATACATTTTTCAATTTTTTCATAACAAAAATTATTATTAAAATTTTTAGTTAAAAGAATTTTTTGTATTATATGATAACCATTAATATCATTAGAAAATAAAATAATATTTGGTTTAATTAAATTAACAAAATTATCATATAAATCTTTTTCATTATTATTAATATAATCAATTAATTTTTGAATAACTCGAGTTCCAAATTGATTAATTCCAATATTTGAAAAAGATGAAGTTATTAAATTTAAAAAATTATTTAATTCTTTTGGTGTTAAATACTCAAAAAATTTTTGTATTAAATAATTTCCAAATTGATCTGTTATTGTTTCTAAAATATGTTCTAAAATAATTGGATACATTAAATTAAGTGATAATTGAGTGTCTTGTTCTATTTTTTTTTGAAGAAATCTACATCCAATTTGATCTTTTGCTAAATTATATGATTGTTTTATAATTTCTGAATTTTCTAATTTGTATAAATTTGATATATTTATTATTCTTTTTGATTTGTTATTTGATTTATTTGAAATATTATTATTTATATTTGTATTATTAATTTGAAGTTTTTGAGTATTTTGATTTGGGAAATTATTATTTTTAAAATTAGAATTGTTGATATTATTTTGAAATGATATTAATGATTGATTTTTAATTATCTGGTTTTTAATATTATTGTAATTTTTTTCATTTATAATATTTGATTTATTGTTTATATATTGATTTTGGTTATTTATATAAATTGTAGGAAAAGAATTTTTATTATTGAACTTTTGATTAAAATTATTATTTATAATATTATTATTTATATTATTATCTTCGTTTTTATTGATATAATTATTGAAAGAAAATTTTTGAGAATTTGTTATGATATTCAAATTTCTCATAGGAAATGAATTGTTATATATATTATTAATCATTTGATTATTATTGTTTATTTGTAAATTATTTCCATTATTAAGATTAAAATAAATATTATTATAAAATTGATTATTATTCATTTGATTTGTAAAAAGATAATTATCACTTACATTATTATTATTAATAATAATATGATTATTATTTATAAAATTATTATTATTATTCATAATATTATTATTAATAATATTATTATTATTCATAAAATAAAATTTCATATTATTATAATTATTATCATAATTTTCTTTAATAAATTCTTCTTTCTCATTTTCATTATTATTTAAATGATTATTATTGAATTTATTTTCATTATTTATAATAACATTTGGTGAAGAATCATAATATTGTAGAATAGGGCTTAAATAAGTATTTTTATTATTATCATTTTCTCTATCTGGAGTAAGATAAAATAAATTTTTTTCCATAAAATTTAATTTTTTATTTTCTTTTAAATTACTTTCAATTTGTTTATTTATATTATTTTCATCATTATTATCTTTTTTTTTATCTAAGGAATAAAAAGTATTTAAATTTAAAAAACAATCATTTCGCAAAATAAGTTCTTTATTTTTTAATTCATTATCATCATTTTCTTTTGTTATTATTAAATTATAATGAAAATCTTTATTTTCAACCGACACTTTATTATTATTATCTTTTTTAATAAAATTATTTTTTTTTTCAAATGATGATATATTTATTATTTCTTTTTTTTCTTCTAAATTTGTAGACTTTATATCATATTTTGACATTTTTATATTAAATTGTGGAATATGTAAATTAGATTCTTTTGTTTCATAAAAATTTGCAGACATATTTGTATGGGAAATTTATGGATTTAATATTTTAATATTTTGATTATAATATATTTTGGAAATATGTGAAAAAGAATAAATTAGGATTGCAACATAATAAAAATTAATAATAAATTAAATTTTTTATAATAAAATTATTAAAAGTTCAATTGTATTTTATAGTATTTTTTTACATTTTTAAATACTTCAATTAATTGTATGTGATTATTGTTGTAAAAAAAATTTAAATAAATAATATATTTATATAAATAAGAATAATAAATCATAAAAATTATTTTAAAAGAATTAATATTTAATCTCATAAATTTAAAATATAAAATTTAAAATATTTAAATTTTAAAAAAAATTAAAAATAAAATGGAAGAAAAATACTCCTATATTGAACAAGGTAAAAAAATAATCTTTTTATAATAAAACAACTTAATATAAAAAAATAAAAAAAAATAGGAAAAAAAATTTGGTATAAAAAAGAAAAAAAACATAGTATAACTGATATAGATGGACCATTATATTCAATAGGAAAAGTAACATCAATAAACATAAATTTAAAAATAATAGAAGTTGATAATTCCAAAAATAAAATTCCTTTTTCAAAAACATTACCTTTTATAAATGATGAAAATATAAATATAAATGACATGACAACATTAAAGGAAATAAGTGAAATTGATATATTAAATAATTTATCAAATAGATTTATTGAATCAAATAAAATTTTTACAAATATTAATTCATTATTATTAATGATAAATCCAAATAAAAAAATAGAAAAAATATTTTCATATAAAAAAATAGAATATTATATTGAAGAACATAAAATAAATTCTCCTGAAATTAGAATTGAATGTGATAAACCTCATTTATTTGATATAATATTAATTTCAATTGAAAATTTATTTAAAAATTATACCAATCAATCAATTATTATTAATGGGGAATGTGGAAGTGGAAAAACAGAAATTTATAAATATTCTATTAATTGTATTATATATTATTTATTAGGAAAAAATCATATTGAAAGAAAAATGAATTATAAAACTTTTTTAAATAAAAAGTCTATTGAAAGACAAATTGTAAGTTGTAATAAAATTTTAGAATCTTTTGGAAATTGTAAAACTATTTTAAATGATAATAGTTCTCGTTTTGGAAAATATTTAAAAATATTTTTTAATATTAAAAATAAGAAAATTATTGGAGCTTCTATTAAAACTTTTTTATTAGAAAAATCAAGAGTAACTCAATTAATATCTCAAGAAAGAAATTTTCATATTTTTTATCAAATTTTATTTTGTGAAAATGACTTTTTATTAAAGAAATTATTTATTACAAATGACCCTTCTAAATATAATTATTTAAATAAAAATAAAAATCATAAATATAATACTATTAATGACAATGAATTATTTAATGAAACAATTGAATCTTTTAGAAATATTGGATTTAAACAAGAAGAAATTGATTCAATTTTAAAAATTGTTGTTTCTATTTTATTAATTGGAAATATTTCTTTTATTCAAAAAAATAATAAAATTGAAATTGAAAATTATAATATTATAAAAGATATTTGTGAATTATTAAATTTTGATGAAAAAATATTAATTTCTAATTTTGAATCTTATTTTAATATTAAAGAATGTGAATATTATAAAAATTATTTTGCTGAAGAATTATATAATAGATTATTTATTTGGATAGTTAAAAAAATAAATTACTTTTTAAATGTTTATGAAATTGAAAATGATTCTAATATAAAATTTATTAGTTTATTAGATTTTTTTGGTTTTGAAGATATTGAAAATAATTCTTTACAACAATTATGTATTAATTATAGTTATGAAAAAATACAAAATTTAATTTATAAAGAATATTTTGAATCAGAAATAAAAGAATTTAAAGATGAAGGTTTAAATGATAAAATTAAAAATATAAAATATAAAAATTATCAACATATTATTGATTTAATTGATTATAAATCAAATAGTCTTTTTTCAATAATTGATAAATGTTCTATTGAAAATTATTTTATTGAAGATTTTGTTAAGTTAATTCAACAAAATTTAATTAAAAATAAAGGAATTTCTTTACCAAATAATTATAATAATATTAATATTTCTATTAAACATTCTCCTAAAGAAGTAATTTATAATTTAGTAGATTTAACATATAAAAATTATAATGAACTTAAAAAATCAATGAATGATTTATTTTTAAAGTCTAAAAATGAAATAATTAAAAATATATTTTTCTTAATTAATAGTGATATTGAATTTGACAGTTTTGAAAATGATGGAAAAAATTTTCAAAATTTTGATTATGGAAATAAATTATTTTGTAATAATTTTAAAAATGAAATTCAATATTTAATAAATGATATTAAATTATGTGAATGTCATTTTATTCAATGTTTAAAATCAAATGATAATAAAAAGCCATTTACTTTATCACAAAATGTTTTATATAACCAAATAAAATATTTAGATTTATTACATTTTATAAAAAATATAAAACAAAGTTATTCAATTAAAATCAGTTATATTAATTTTATCAAAGAATTTGATATTTTAAAACCAGAATTTAAATATATTAATAATGATATTAATAATATTATAATTTTAGCTAATAGTATTATTAATTTTTTAATTCCTGAATTTGAAAAAATTAATTCTCCATTAAATCCTTTATTTATATATGGTAAAAATAAAATATTTATTAAAAATGATTTTTATTTAGTTTTACAAAATAGAAAAAAAGAATTATTAATAGATAAAATAAATTCTTGTAATGTAATTATTACAGGAGTAAAATATTTAAATAAATATGAAAAAATTAAAAAATATAGAAAACATATTTTAGAACTTCAAAATTATTTTAATATTTATAAATATAAGATTCCAAGAATGAAAAAAATAAATCAAATATATAAAATACAATCAATATTTCAAGTCAATAAAGAAAGAATTAAGTATTTAAATTTGATCGAAGGATATAAAAATTTGTCAAATATTTTTAAAACTATTATTCAACAAAAAATAAATAATGAAAAATTATTTAAATTAAAATGTTTGAATTTAAGATTAATGTTATTTTTACAACAAACTAAAATTCAAAAAAGAGAAATATTTAAAGATATAGCAATACAAATTATAAATAAATCATTTGATAATATTAATTATAAAGAATATAATAATTTATGGATGAAATTATCTCCTTTTTTTACACAATTTTTAGTAAGAAAAAAGTATTCAAAAATAATAAATTATATAAAAATAACTAAAAAAAATTTT
>Ga0256407_10012331_pt1 | contig 11646 bp, 6 predicted proteins | sample RumenRJG_04DNA_FD_193489 | JGI IMG/M metagenome (GOLD analysis project Ga0256407, IMG submission 193489) | Bovine rumen microbial communities from Lethbridge, Alberta, Canada - RJG_04 | ecosystem: Host-associated > Mammals > Digestive system > Stomach > Rumen | place: Canada: Alberta | collected... | reverse complement strand
CCATTATCTGCAGGATCTCTTTCAACTTCTACGAAGTCTGGTTCTTCTATATATTCGCCAGCCAGAGCAGTGTGCCCCCCAGCAGCAACAGTAGTCTTAGTAGCGTCTGAATAGGTATAATACTTAGTGCCAACAGTAAGTTCAGTGCCAGTTGCAATTCTCATAAAGACATTGTCTTCATGTTTTTTGAAATACTTATCTCTTTTTTTAACTGTGTAGTCTGAACCTGTTACTGTATTTTCAATATATGGTATAGAAGTGTAATAAACATCACCCTCTTCCAATACTTTACCTACTTCTATAGGAGTATAGATATATCCCCACTTATTCGTGTTCCACGAAAGCTGGGTCTTGGTATCATTCCAACGCAGGGGCGTGATGGTCAGGTTCTCCAGGTTGATTTCAATACGGTCCTTGATGTTGCCACCTTCCATATATCCGCCTTCAAGCTGCTCATCTTCAGTACCGATAACGCCACCCTGATAGGCTGCATTATATGTACCTTCCTTCACATCGGCATTGTTACAGCCACCCACAAACTTCTCGTAGATATTCACACCCTGGTTAACGGTGAGGATCTCCTTGCCCTCGATGGTCATGCTACCCACGTTACCACCGCAATAGAGGGAACCGATAAAGCTCGAAAATGGTACGTAAGTCTTGGGGGCGCCATCAGATTCACTGTCGAACACGATGCTGGGTTTCAGAGGCATGGCAACACCCGTCATATAGCGCTTGAACACACTGACGTCCTTCAGGTCCAAGTCACTGAAATCACTGCCGCCACTGGCTACATATTCACCGTTTTCATCCACGCCACCAGCATAGTACTTCAGATTGTTTTCATCAACCATGCCGGCACCGTTATTGCCAAGGAACACTTTGTCGGCAATGACGTAAGAACCTATCTTCAGCTCCACCAACGGATTATTCTTCTTGGTAGCGAGCGATGCACAGTTACCACCCAAGAATACAGAACCCTGAATGATGGTGTAGTTTGGCATTGCTTCTTCAGTTGCAGGCTCGGTACCCGCCAATCGGATAGACACCTGCTCAGCATTCGGACGGAAGTTATTGAGGGCCTGACCAGAGGTCATACCACTCGGCACTTCATAGTAGAAGTCACCAAAGGTATTATCGTTCTCTAACTTATCCGTGTAGGGATAGTTACCATTACCACCGCCATAGACATCGCCATAGACGGTCGTATAGATACCAATGGCGTTACCACCATACACAGTACCTGTCACGTCGTTACCGCCATAGACATTATGGATATGTCCACCACGCACCAGTGTTCGGGCCGACAACTCATTCGGGAACTTATAACCCGGCAGGTTCGTACAAGGGGTATAAACACCATTCTGCGTCGGCTTCACATCAGCCATACGGCAACCACCATAGAGGTTGTCGACAATCAGACTGGAGTAATCTTTGATTTCAAGGAGCAGACCCTGAGAACTGGTCATATTACCCTTGTTACCACCACTATACAGGTTACGCACCTTACCCGCCAACAAGTTCCACGTAGGTCGGATGCTCATCTCCGCCTTGTTGTTACCACCAAAGAAACGACCTACCTGATAGGCGCCACTACTAGGCTGCGAGAAGGTGGTGTTGATACCCATCTCCTTGAAGCGAGCTGTAGTGAGTAGGTCGGTATAACCCTCTGGTGCCAGTCCCTTACCAGCCTTATAGGCCGCATAGGCCGTATAAATAGCATCATCGCCCTCTACTCCAGCACTATTCACCAGGATATGGTTCACCACGTCACTAGGGTTATCGACGTGGATAATATTCTGCTCCTTGACCGTAGCATTGTTACCACCACCGTAGGCATAAACAATGGAGCCGCCCACCACCTCCAGATAGGTACTATCCACTTCAGGACGCACGAATGGGCTTATACTCCTGCCAATAATCGTTCCTCCCTGCTTGATGACATATTCATCATTTTCTGTTTCTGTAGGATACTCAAAGTCACCGTTACCTCCAGCAAAGAGCTGTCCGATATATATTTTCTTGGCATTAGCAGGTGGCTTAATATCGGTTGTTTTCTTACCATAGGCATGATTCTCCGGGTCTGTTGATGCGGCAGTTATCTCCTCTTGAGTATAATAATCAGGAACGCCAGCAGTCTTACCATAAGCAGGATCTCCTTCGTTCGCTGCTGCTATCTCTTCTGCTGTATATGCTGTTTTCGTGCTGACGCGAACGTAACTGTTGAAGGTATCGCCAATATCGTTGCGCTTCGGGTCGTCTGCATCTTCAGAATGATCTTCGCGCTTGATGGCTGTCAGTTCCGTAGGCTTGCTTTCTCCTACCGTCATTGCCGTACCAATGGTTCCGGCAATATCATTACCGCCATAGACCTGATTGATCAGGATATAGTCTGTAGCGTGCTCACCATCGATATGTACAAAGGTGTGACCACCCACATTGGCCATACGTGCACCACCAAACACCTTACCTTGCGGGTCGTCCAGTGGGCGTGTTGCCCTTGGGTCTAACACAGCACCAATATCACCAGCCTTCACTGTCACCTTCGTGCTACCCTTCACCTCCGCATGGTTACCACCACCATATACATTACCACCAATCTTGATCTGCCCCTGTGCTACTATCGTGCTCAGGAGTATCATCAACATTATGGTAATATATCTTCTCATTCTTAATTCTTAACTCTTAACTCTTCACTCCACCGTCACCGTTGGGTTGTCCAAGTCCGGATCCGACATCATATACAGGTATGTTGGCTTAACATCCATGTTGAGGGTATATATCTTGCCACGTTCTGCATTCGTAAAACGGTCAATCAAGTTCAGCGGTATGGTGTTCGTTGCCTCACAGTCCTGACGAATCAGGTTTCCATCAGGATTTTTACTCGTATCCGTGTCGTAGATGTCGTAGGTGCATGTCACGACGAGCTGTGTCACCTGATAGGGTATGAAGTGGGTCAGCAGCGAGGTGTGGCTGTAATCGGTGTCCAGCCAATGGCCCTCTGTCGATGTATATACGTAGTTGCCACTTGCGTCGTCACCTGTAGGACTATATTCAACCGACTGAATAGGATTGGTCCCAGTGTCGTTCGCCTGCAGCGTGACAGTCACGTTGGCCAATTTCTTCGTAGGTGCATCATCTGTAGTGGTCTGCAGATAGATTTTCTTCAGCCTGATATGGCGCAGGGCATGATATTCTCCACTCACCTTCATGTTAATGATAAGCGCTGAGCACAGGTGGTCGAAGAGGAAGAACAGGTAATTGGTAGGAGGATTACCAATTTTACTGAGCTTCAATTGGAAGTCACCTGCCTTCAGGCGATTGGTGCGAGGTTCTCCGATGTCATAACTACCATCCTCATCTGAGTCGGTATAGCCACCGTCATAGTAGGTGTAGTTGCCTGCTGTGCCAGTACGGAAACCTTCTCTTGCTCCGATCATGACGCAGGCGTCATAACCCACGGTATTCAGGCCATTGATGGTCAGCACGGCACCGTCTGCATAGGAGTCTGGTGACTTTCCTGGATCCAGTTTCCCAAGCACAGCGTCGCTCGCTGCTTCGCGTGGAACGAAGCCGTAGGCGTAGTAGTCACCAGCCTTTACATTTTCATCAACTACGCCAGTAGGCAGCATCAGCTTCCAGTTATCGGTAGCAGAGACATACCTCAGTCGGGCATGAAGCGGATTCGGAGTATCTATACCTGCCCCATGAGTCAGGAACACATCGATGGTGCTCTGCGAAAGGCTGTGGTCGTTGACGAATGAAGTGCCATCATACAGGTCGTCATAGAGCAGATAGCCGTCAGGAGCCGTCCACGAGCGTCTGTTGACAGCATCCCCCTCTGCCTCACGGAAGCGGACAGCTGATGCCGACAGCTCTATCGGCATTTCGTTTCCAGAAACAGGAGCAGGACCCTCAGCCACCTCGTCGCCAGACGAGCATGCCCAAAGCATCATAAGACTTATCAGTCCCATGAGTCTCATCAACGCTCTTACTATGGTCTCTTCAATTATCAATTCTCAATTCTCAATTATCAATTAGCGAATGCGCCTACCAATTATACACCCATCTCTCCATCGTTCCACCATCAGACCAGTCAGTGAATGCCGACTGCACCATCGTGATTTCCAGACCCTTCGCCTGTGGTGTCAGCAACAGGCCAAGCGTATAGCATGTATTACCCTGGAAGTTTCTTTTAAGGGTTGCCTTAGCCTCTAACGGTGTCGTATCGGTGTCTATCGTATAGGTGACCTTTATCTGTATGCCATCACTCTCGAAGTTACGTGGGATGATGAGCAGTCCCTTGCTCAACAAGGGGATGTATGGTGTCTGCTCCGACGGATTGGCTATCTTGATGACAAACGGATAGGGGATGAAGTCGTCTGGCTTCGGGTCTGGCTCGGGTATCGGTGCCAGATCGCCAGGCTCAGTATTCTTCGTCTGATTCTCCTCCAGCTTCACTGTCATGTCACCGCTGCGCTGCGCCCAGTCGGGCTTATCGGTTCTCTGAGTCGTCAGACTACCCAGGCTCAGCAGTCCCTGTGTATAGAGAGACTTTATTTCGATGCTCTTGATCTTCACGCTATCACAGCCTGCATCCTGTATCACAGAACAGGTGAACATCAGCTTCGACATGCCGTGATGGAAATACCATTCCACGATACCATCGCTGGCGTCCTTACCTGTGGTGGTGCCACTTATCGTGTAGGTGCAGTTATCGTAAAGCACACCATAGGTCGTTCCCTCATCTCCGTCAGTACCACCATACTTGGCAGTGCCCCACAGCGGGTCGTGCTGCGTACCACTGTGGTAGTCGGTGCCGTAGAGAACAGCCTCGCGCGTCTCTGTTCCAAGCACCACAGGCAGCATGGGCAGACCAGTGGTAGCATTTGTCTGCAGCTGGTAGCTCACGTAGGGCGCATAGGCTCGGAAGGTCAGCTTCTCGTTGTCCTTCAGCGGCCAGTATTTCGTGGGGGTGTAGGTCCACTGGCTGTTTTTGTACTCTACCTTCTGGTTCAGCATCAGTATGTTTTGGGTAACGTCCTTGATATGATTACCTGTCTCGTAATCACTTGTACCAGTGTACCAGCAATAGACACCAAAGCCTGAGGCCTGCAGCTCTTCGTTGGTGAGCGCGAACTCACCATCGCCAACGCCACGGGTAGCTCGTGCAGACGCTTCCCCACCCTCGTCTTGAGCGAACTGGCCTGAGAAACCGATAGAGCGCTGTGGCTGCTCGACGGGGTTGTCGTTGTATGGTTCAGCCCCCTCGTCGGTACTGTCGCTACTACTGCTACAAGCTGTCAGCAATAGCAACATCATCAGTCCAGTCAATATGTTCTCTATCGTCCTCATTCGTCCTTGATTTCTATTCCTTCTATGTCAACATACTCGCCCCACTCTACCACCTGTCCCGTAAAGTCTATGCGGTTGGCTCTCAGGCGGATAGTGTATACGTAGTGGTGGTTGGGCAACCACTCGGTCAATGGTAAGTCAGTGCTTGTCAGCTTCATTTGGTTCAGCTGTATCGTTGGAGCATTGCTGTATTTATATTCATCTTGGGCTACAGGATTTCCGTAGATGTCGTACTTGTAGGTCGTGCCGTCGCTCTTAAAGGTAATCTCGTACTCGAGGCTCAGCATCACGTCGTCTCCAATGGTCTGTGGCAACAGCAGTTGCGGCTCGTAGGTCTTGATGTTGTAATTATGTTTTGTGGCCTGATTGCTCCAGTTGAAGCTGGTGACGCCTGTATCCTTGTTGTACAAAGGTGTCAGCCTGCCACTTTTGTACAGGTTGCTGACGCTCAGCGTCGTCAGGTGGAAACTGACAATGTCCTTGCGAATCTCTGCGTCTGCCACGATGCGGAACTCCACCTTCGCCGTCATGTGCTTGAAGAGGAAGGGCACGCGGTCTGTTATCGTCAGGTCGTTGAACGGCAGCCCTGGGTCGTCGTCCGTATCGCGCGTCTTTGGCATGTTGGGCAGCACATCCGACACGAGGAAGTCCACCTGGTCGCCAATGGCATTCTTCACTGTGAAGTCGAAGGTTGGAAGACCCGTTCCACTATTGGTCAATCGTGGTGTGACGCCTGTGGATTCAATATCTTCGTCTGTGCCGTCATTCTCAACACCGTTACAATAGGGGAAGTAGGCGATGAACGACAGCTTGCTGTTCTCGTCGTTGGGCCAGTATTTCAGCGGCTCGTAGGTAAACGGCTCCGTATCCTCCTGTCTGGTAGCCTTCTGGTTCCACATGAAGTTAGGCGAGTCTGTGAGATAGTCGCGTGTATCTGTATTGTGCAGATAGGCATAGACACCCATGCTCTGTCCCACAGGGATGCCTGCAGTTGCCGTAAACTTCGCACTGCTACGTGTGGGCTGAACGGTATAGGCCTCCTTGAAGGCCACAGGTCGCAACTCGCTCCCTGTAGTCTCCGCTGTCCTCGTGGTCTCCTCTTTCGAGCAGGCCATCAGACAAATCAGTCCTATTATCGTCAGTAAATACCTCATATATCGCTCAGCGTTATGGTCAATACATAGGGCGTGTTACCCTTCAACGAACTCACCAACGTCGATGAATCGAATACCTTGGTTACTTCTGTAGGTGTAGCAGCACCTTCCGTCCACTTATAGTATACCACTGTCACCCCTACGGTCAGCGCACCCACTGGTATCAAGTAGATGTACCCCTGGCGATCACCTGTGCTCAGGGCGTTCTGTGCCGTCGTGCTCAGTCCTGCAGGCTGCCATGCATAGGGCATTCCCGGTATATATCGTATCTGGGAGTCTATGATGCCATAGCTCACAGGGTCATTGTCAACATTCGTAATCTGGATGATGTGGTCTTTGTCGTCACCACCTCCATTCTTGTCGAACACCTGGTTCGACCATACAGGGTAGTATTTCTTGTCAACACCGCTACCCGTGGTTTCCTGACTGCACAGCGACAGTCGTCCCGTCTTGGCCATCCTGCCTGTCAGGGTAATCTTTTCTATCAGCACCTTCGTAGTGCCTGGATCGTTTGCCAGCGCCACTTTTATCTCCAGTCGTGCCAGGGCGTGGCGCATCTTCATGGCCAGCTTTCCTGCAGCAGGAATGCTTCCTGGCTCCTCATAGTACCACAGCAGATCCACCACGTTCTGCGGATTATCGCAGCGACGATAGTCCACATAGGGTGCTTCGCTATTATCTGAAAGGCCATAGATGCCTGTGCCGCTACCGTCTATCGGCAGTTCCTGATAGGGAGCGTATGCGCTGATGTAGCAATGTGTCAAATCGTTAGGCCAGTATTTCACGGGCTGATAGCTCCAATAGCCTGTCAGGGGGTTCTCCATATCGCCCACATGGGTGTACTCCACCTTCTGGTTGTACATCAGGTTGGGCTTGTTGTCGTAGGTTGGTGGGGTACCTGCTGTCACGCTGGCCATTGCTCCAAAGCCTGTGGTGTACAGGTCTTCGGTGTTCATCGCCCCTTCATATCCAGCTCTTGTCGTGTTCTCCTCCTGGTCATCATAGTTGCATCCGAAAGATATGGCAATGGCCTCCTGGGGTGCAACCTCCTGGGTTGCATCCTCGCTGGAGCAGCTCGTCATCCAGAGCATTGCTCCCAGCATCATCATGCCATATATCTTCAGACTCTTCATTTTATTCGTTTTGCCATTCTTCTATGGTGCCTGTCTTGCTCGAGAACGATGCACCAACGAGATACTTGGGACGGCTGTCGGCCTCATAGGCCTTGGCATAGCCGCGATCTTTGATTTGTTGTAGAGCCTCTGCTGCCGTGCCGTCGAGCTTGAACTCGAAGATATAGATGTACTTCGGGGTCTCGATGATGCAGTCAGCACGACCCTCGCTGAGTTGCTTCTCCGTATAGACAGTGTAGCACGAGATGAGGCGCATCAACAAGTAGAACGTATAGTGGAAGTACAGTTCCCTGTCCTTCTGGTCTTTCTTAGGTCGCATGCTGTAAGGCGTCTCTGCCAGGAAAGAGGTAAAGAGTTTCCTTACAAGTTCCAAGTCAGCACTCTCCAAGGCACACACCACTTGATTCACCCACGATGGAGTATCTTCTTTTGGCTGCAGATATTTATTAGCCAGCAGCGTTATCATCCCCTGCTTCACCTCGTGATTGGGGAAGTCAAGCAGATAGGTATTGAAACGACGGTCAACGTCCTTGATAGTGAGGTATCCGCTCTGGAAGAACATTGGCAGCGGCATTTCTGTGTCAGCCTTGTAGTCCACGAAGGTCTGTTCGGGGTAATAGCGGCCTGTGTAGTTCATCACCTCCTCTTGGCTCTTTGACAGCAGGCGAACCATATAGGACGGCGTACCAGAAGTGAACCAATAGTCCTTCATGTCGAGCTTGGCAAAGGTATTAAGGATGCTGAAGGGGTTATAGACATCCTTCATCCGCTTGCTGAAATGGTAGCCATCATAGCGATGTTTCAGCTGTTGCTTTGTTTCTTCCTCGCTTTCTCCCAGCATATCGGCCAACTCTGTTATACCCTCAGCAAAAACAGTATGCAACTCCTCTTCAGTAATACCCAGCAGGGTGTCGAAGCGGTTGTCTATGGAGATATCGTCGGGCTGATTAAACCCGCTGAACATCGACACCTGCGAGAACTTGGTGATACCTGTGAGCAGGACGAAACGCAGATGATCATCAGTGGCCTTGAAGACGGAGAAGAAGCCCTTCAGCAGTTCGCGATTGTCATTAAGCTGTTTCTCATCATCGGGATTGCCCGTCTCCAAGAGGTCAAGCAGCGGTTTGTCGTACTCGTCGATGAGCACTACCACTTTCTCGCCTGACTTCTCATGCATTTCCGAGACAAGATGAGTGAAACGCAACGCTGCATCGAGTGATGGTACACCATTCTCTGGATTCAGAACTGGTTGTATGCCATATTCCTGTTCTTTTCTCTCAATTTCATAGAGCAGGTAGTCTCTCAAACCATTCATCTTGGTCTTTTGTCCGAGATTGAAGTCGAAGCTAATCACTGGATACTTCTTCCACTCCGTTTCCAGCTCCATCATCTTCAAGCCCTCGAACAAGTCCTTGCGCCCTTCAAAGTAAGCCTTCAGGGTGCTGACCAACAGGCTCTTGCCGAAGCGGCGGGGACGTGCAAGGAAGTACACACTTCCCTGGGCCAACTTATAAACCAAGTCCGTCTTGTCCACATAGACGTATCCGCCCTTGCGAATCTTCTCAAAGCTCTGTATGCCAATAGGGTACTTCATCCTTTTTTTCGTTAGTTTCTTCGTTCCGTTATTTACATTCCTGCAAATATAGTAAATAATTTTTATTTGTCCAAATTTCTTCGTCGTTTTAACACATCGCTTACATACAATTCGACTTATAATTCATGATAATTCGTGGGCCATTAATGGTAATTCTCTGACCTAAAGGTGCAGAGTGTGGTGTTGCATTCGTGTTTATCTTTAAACATATAATTGCCATGTAATTGACCATGTAATTAATCATATAATTCATGATAATTCGTGGATCATTCGCGGTAATTCGTGTCTATTTAAACATGTAATTGCCATGTAATTGACCATGTAATTTTTGTTTCACTCATAAACGGGCTGCATGTTCTTGTCAAGCAAGATGCATTCGTTTGTTTCCTCATCGTAGGCGTAACGCTCTCCCTGTAGACTTGGCTGCCCAAAGTTGATGAGCAGGCCAATGGGTTTATGCGTCAGACGCAGATAGTTGAAAAGCTGTGCTCTATGTGCTGAGTTAAGCTCGTCTACCGATTTCAGTTCCACCACCACGTCACCTACTACAATATCCATCTGATAGAATTTGTCCAACCGACGGTTCTTGTAAAAGCACGGTATTTGTTTCTCGCGCTCATTGCTGACACCTCGGTCTAGCAGTTCCAAGTGCAAAGCCTCGTTGTATACTGGTTCCAGCAGGCCCCAGTTCAGCTCATCGTGCACTTCCATTGCTGCACCAATGATTTGATAGACGATGTCTTTGTACTTCTTGTAGTCCATTGTTTCTTCTTCTGGCTTCTAAGTCGTTAATATTCAAACTTGATAATTAATGATAATTCGTGGTTCATTAATGGTAATTCTCTGACCTAAAGGTGCAGAGTGTGGCGTTGCATTCGTGTTTGTCTTTCAACATATAATCACCATGTAATTTTCCATGTAATTATTCATGTAATTCTTGTCTTCATTCGTATCGCGTATACGCGCGTACGTGTACGTACATTAAAATATATAATGGGCCTGGGATGGGCCACACGCGCTTTTAGTTTTCCTCATCGCAGGGCGGTGGCTTGGCGCCACCACCCCACGAGTTGGATTTTTTATAGTTTCCGCTACCGAGGTTTCTCGTCGTCCGTTGCTTTTCCGCTTTTTCGTCCGTGCCTACGGACTGCGAGTCCGAAGCCTACGGACTGGGAGTTCGCTCCCTACGGACTAATATCTACCTCGTAGCTTCAGCGTTAAGCTACGCAGAGATTACTCAGAAGTGTTCTGAGGCAGGTTGATCTCGCTGGTCGTTGTTACCCAGTCAACAGCCTCAGCCTCAAGTTTCACACTGGTCATACCCAGGATGAGCTTCAGATTGTATGCCACACCATTCTTGAAAGAGGGCAGTTCAATTGCCTTCTCAACTTCATTCTTGGTATATACTACTCCACCATCTACATTGGGGTCTGTAGTAGAGACATAGTAGGTAATCTTAACTTTGATAGTCTTATCTGCAGTCTCTTGAGCTGTTGGAGGAATAAGCATGAAGTAGTTAGAGTTAGCAAAATAGTAGTCGGTTGTCGTAGTGGGAACTGGTACCGTTACAAGTTCAGTGGATGTAGCGTCTCCTAAAGCCAGATTAGCAGGATCTTTAACCATGACATAATCACCTACTATAGGAGTCTCACCAGTTGGATAATATGTGTTACCATTCTTCCTATATGCTTTTAAATCCTTACAATCACCTACGTTGCCACTAACACCACCGGTAACAGCAATAATATTAGCATCTGCGATACTATATATATTCTCCCATACAGTAGCATAAGGATAATCTGTTCTAATAGTACCTGTAATATCCGTATAAGCTTCACTTAGGACATTCTTCTGCAGATAGGTAGTTGCAGGTGAAGTAGTCTTTGACCATGCGTTATATGTTGCATAACTAGGCGTCGACCCCTCATTATCGGTTGCAGCAGCAAAGTATGGTACTGATGGAGAATAAGGAGGATCTGTAGATTGTTTTGTATATCCAGGAATATTTGAAACCTGAATAGCATCAGCCAATTTGGTTGTTACACCAGTAACTTCTTGCTGACCGAGGGATGCGCCACCGGGACCTTTGGTTGCATCAAAAATCAGATGTTTTGCCAAACCATTAGCGGCATTAATTGTGAAGGTAACAGGGGATGTCGCAACATCTTCCCAAAGTGCTTTGTTGGGAGATGTGTTGTTCAGATTCAGTTTACCCGAAGTACTAAAATTACCCGTAATAGCAATTGATTCAATCGTAACCTTATTGTTGGCAACATCAAAATTTCCACCAGCAGATACCTGGTCAGCAGCCAGCACGACCTTTACACCAAGACGAGCTAGAGCATGCTGGAAGAGGAACTTCATGCTAGTGTTTACAGCAGGCTTTTTAAGGCCGATGAGAGGCATACCT
>Ga0256407_10012330_pt1 | contig 11647 bp, 10 predicted proteins | sample RumenRJG_04DNA_FD_193489 | JGI IMG/M metagenome (GOLD analysis project Ga0256407, IMG submission 193489) | Bovine rumen microbial communities from Lethbridge, Alberta, Canada - RJG_04 | ecosystem: Host-associated > Mammals > Digestive system > Stomach > Rumen | place: Canada: Alberta... | reverse complement strand
AATACACCTGCTGCTACTGACCATGGATTGTCTTTCTGAACGAACAAATTAGACACTACACCTGCAGGAGGTAACAGTTTTGCACCTCTTCTATTCCATGGATAGAAGTATCCAACATGAGTAGCTCCGTCTTTAATATTAGGAACTGTGAATGTTTCTGATGTTGCTAGAGCTTTATAATTGATGCTTCCAAACTCATCAGTAAACTCTTCTATCTTAGACAGAGCTAATGCAGATGGAGCGTTGAGCAAGCCGGTAGCATGTTGTGCCATACATATTTTAGCAAATATAGACTTAGAACTTGGTTCAATACCATAACCCCAGCAATCTACTAAATATCTAAAGGATACTACCATACGATCTGTGATAGCCTTCCACATATTAGTATGACCCCATACCATCTCCTCAGCTGGAGGTAAGAATTTACCAGTAGTAGCATCTCGTTCTGCTACAGCATACTTCAATGGAGCTTCATCTGAGTCTCTGAGAGTGTTGAGAATTGCTTTGTAGTTATCTGGGTATTGTGCACAAGGCTCTGCACCTACTGGAATCTTGTCCATATGAACTGTTTCCAAGATTCTCTTCTTTGCAGGAGTTCCTTTTTCACAATAAGGCTTAGTATAACCTACGATGTTAGTAGTCGCTGCTAGATTTCTCAAGAAGGTGTCTATTGAGATATCTACACCTGATGCGTTAACCAATCCAGGAACAGATGCACCTGTGTATGTAATGACACCGCTCATACCATTGCAGTCAAACAAAGCATCGTCTTCACGGATAAACTGCAATGTGTTACCATGTTCACCAAGACCCCATGCTTTCTTCAATGCAATCATATCATTAGACAATGTACGTACATCATTAAATATGACTAACGTAAACATAAAGTCTGAAAGTGTATAATCAGCAGCATCATAACCCTTTTCATCAAGATATTCCTGCAACTCAAATGGGATGTCACCGCCATAATAATCCGATATAGGAATATTATATGCTAGCATTGTAGATGTGTCACTAGGTGTCTTGTACACATATGCACGAATATCATTACCGGATGCATTCGCAAGAAATACGAACTCATCACCTGTAAATGCAGGATCGTCAGGATTTAGTTTGAGGTCTTCGTCATTAGTATCAGTCAGAATACGATTACCAATGATGCCACCGTTCTCAAGCAAGTCTGGCAAGCTGATCTGTATCAAAACCTTTTCAGCGTCTGTTGTTGGTTCATATGTTATATCAATAGTTTCGTGCTGCTCACTTATGCTTACTGAAACCATGCCAGGAATCTCTGGAGTGTCTGTCCGATAAGTTACTCCTTTAGAATATACTTCTGCAGGGTACAACAGAATGTCAATAGCAGGAGTATTAGTATCTAGAACATACTCTGCATCTTCACCTACTACAGTATCATCTGCTTTCTTATATCTCAGCAAGCATGCTCTACCTATAGGTTGTTCATCCTTGATATAGTACATATAAGGACAGTTGCGATTGATATCCTCAGAGAATACCAAGACATTATGATAAGTTACGGTATCATACAAGCCAGGATCGTTGTTTACTGGCCATACTACTGGGCTGGTACCACCCTTATCCTCAAAGTCACAAAGAAGCGACGATTCTTCCTGATCAATTATATTAGGGTCTTCCCATGAATCACGAAGACGGTCTGGCCAAGGTTCGTACCATAGAGCAGTTGAGAACACACCTTTAATTAACGAGGTGAAAGGGCGAGCCTTCTTTGTACCTATAGCATAGCCATTGATTATTTTGTCTGCTTCTGCATAGGAATGTAGATTGAGTGCAATGATTGGACCTGCTTTCAGCATGTCGATAGCAGTTCTATGGAAGAAACATCCATTTGCTTCTAGCTTAGGATCAATGTTACCAAATATGGATACAAATTGATCAGAATCAACAATCTTAAATGGTTTATTAAAAGGGCCCTTATAAGAAAAGCCTGGAACAATACGGCCTCTTGAATAGGTACTCTCGTATGTAGGCTGCATAGTAGACAAATCAAATTCACGGCGGTACGTGCCTGCTGATTTGATACTAACTAAATCTTGAGATATTGCCATAATTATATTATTTCGACGAATATATATCTATTTACTTGTATAGTGAAAACATTAGAACTCAGATATAATCATATAATAAAACATGAGATACTAATAAAGCCTCTCCTACCAATATTCAAACACATAATAACCATTACGCCAAGTTTTCCAACGCTTCATAATATGCAGATAGATATTCATACCATTGTTCACCCTTCTCGTCGTCAGCAGTGAATGTGTTTATGATACTCATAGCATTCTTATAATTTGGATCTCTCACTATAGATGTATCTTTTGCGTTCATTGCTGCTGCTGCTGAATCCTCAGGAGAATCATATTCAGCTCCCTTGTGAATCCATACTTGAGTCTTTGGGCCTACAGGGCATAGAACTACTTCATCCTCCATGCCGATAAGGTTATATCCATATTTTTTTTGAAGAGCCTTTAGGTATTTGATAGGGTTGCCATCGAGCTCACCACATAGATCGCAATCTACTGTAACCATATCATCACTAGCATTGTACAAACGTCTTTCATTCATACGTTGTGCACTCTCTTGAAATTTCCTTGAATAATCTTTGAATGATAAAATTGACATAATATGAAATATGATATATTGTTATATTTACTCTGCTTATTAACGTTCAAATACTGTATGGTTAAAAAAATCTTGAACATCTTTTCAGATATCTATAGCAGTTCTATGGAAAACTACCATTCGCTTATAGCTTAGGAGCAATGTTACTAAATATATTATTTCGACGAATATATATCGTAAAGTAAACATGATATTTAATATGTTAATATGCTAACAAAAATAAGGAGAGATTCTCACGAACGTCTCCTTAAAATCTTTTAGTTTACGAAAATCTATTGAATTAAATTTAGCTGTTTTCTCTCTATAAATATAATCACACGTATTGCACAGATGTACCCATTTATATTATTTTTCAATGGATTCTAAAAAAAAATAGAGGGGCCATATGGCTCCTCTATTCATATGTACTTATATCTATTAGATATTACATGCATTTTCTTCTTGCGAACTCTGCGATCTTTGCATCGTGGAATCTAGGACGCCCGTCAAATCCTGTACGGTATCCTAAATAACCATTCATTCTTCGGATCTGCAAGATATGTTTAGAACCACATTTAGGACAGACAGAATCTGCAGGATTATCTGGACCAACGAATCTATGGCCACAATCCAAGCAATAGTCTGCACTATGATTCAGTCCATGATATAGGCCATTTCTCATAGCTTCTTCGATGAGGGCTATACCTGCAGAGATATTAGAAGTTGTCTGTAAACGACTATAAGTGATATGTCCTCCGCCTGATCTGTGGAAATTAGCAATCTCAAGATTCATCTTAGAGATAGGGTCTATCTCTGTATCTACTGCTACGTGGAATGAATTGGTCCAGTAACCATTCTTACTGTATTCATCTTCACCGAACATTTCTTTGTATTTATCTACCGCAGTAGATAGCCAAGACTCGCCTGGAGTTCCATACAGAGCATATAAGATATGGTCTTCTGCTTTATATCTTGCGATATTAGCATTGAGCAGTTCAAGAATCTCTTTAGCGATAACTGCACGGTTCTCTACTAGGGTCTGATTAGCAATCATCATAGTTGCTTCATTGAGACCTCCGTATCCGAACGATATAGTCGCACGTTTCACCATATTCTCTCCAACAACACCATTCTTCCAGTCAGGGTCTCCATCGAAACCTCCGAATCTAAAAGCAAGAGGCGCTGTGTCAATAGGAAGATGCTTAACAAACTCAACAGTGTCTCGATGCGCTTCACGAGCTAGATCTTGATAGTATGTGATTCTTTCTTTCCAGTCATATCCTTTAGTAAAGGCTTCTTTGATTATCATAGGAATATTCAATGAGATGACACCCATGTTGAATCGGTATATAGACAATTCATCGTCATCGCCAGCAGGTTCAAACCCACCCTTTTCCCAATATGGACTCAAGAATGCACGGCATCCCATAGGAGAGATAATCTTGCCCCACTTCTGATAAAGTTCCCCTGTCGCACCGTGATTCAATGACAGGAAGTCAGGATACTGGGTATTTACTGAACATTCTGCTGCCTTTAAGAATACGTCATGGCATTCTTTGCCTTCACCATGAATATTTTCATCATACAAAAATACAAGTTTAGGGAAAATAGCGGGGATCTTCTTGCCTACTGGACCGTTACCTTTCAATCTTTGGTTAAGGATGCCCATAGATACTCTCTTTGCGAACATGGAAGTACCTGCACCGAATGTTATAACGATGAAAGGATAATCACCGCGGAACGATGACACAGTATTAACAGAGCATTCTAATGCTTGGAAAGATTGCTCCAACTCTTTGTCCACACGTTTTAATGATGCTTCTCTTGCGACTTCTACAGAGACACCAAGATCCATATATTCTTTGACATATTTATTATATGACATTTCGACATATGGAGCAAGAGCAGTATCTATTTCAGGTAGTGTCAAACCACCAAATTGACCACCAGACTGTATTTGAGTAATCTCACGCATGTTGCCGATAGCAGCGGTTATGCCATGAGGTTGGGTGATAGGCATGTTATTGAAAGTGTACCCGTGTTCCAACAGATGTGATATGTTTAGGATACAACAATTGTAAGTCAACGATTTTGAGGCTAGATCATGAGGATACAGGAACCCCTGTTTAATAGCCTGGGCAAGTTCATCCTTTTCATCGCACAGCAAGTGATTGGAGATAGGAGCCATAACCGCGTCAGATACAGACATTCTCCATGTCTGCAGATTTTTCAACTTGTCACTGTTAGCATTAGATCTATCGTCAATATTGGCTATACAATGCTTGACACTATCTATAATATTGTCCTTTACCTCATCAATAACTGCGCGGATACCCTGAGGATCCCCTTCTCTGGAAAATTTACTTAATTTCATTGTTTTTTAATAACTAGTATATTTAACTCAACGTCGAAAGAATACTATCTACTATAAAGTATGACATGAAGTATGCGTCCACAATATCATCCATCGGTTTATAGTCTTTAGTGGCCACTGTAGAGACTAATTCCCTGAAGGCATCATTAGGGCCCTTTCTAGTGAATGCTTCACACATTTCTTCCTTAGTAGCAGTACCTCTGCCTGTTGCATGCTTCTTGACACTTGTGGGAGGAAGCATATAGGTATTATTTACGGCTACACCTACGGTCTCCAATTGATTTGGGACATCTCTAATGAAGGCACATCCTGCTATTAAGTCTACAGAAGAAGAGCCTGAAGCCACATACGCCGGTGCTTCTATAGCCATAACTACTTGATTACTATCGCAATATGAACAGAAGCTAGATATAGCCTGAATAATATGCTCAGCGACAGATTTCATGTTACAAAAACGGTTCAGATCATTTTCTGCCATCATTTTATAAACATTCAGATCTTCCTTATGAGCATCATCTAGAACCGATTCAAGCTTTTCTATAGAAGAGCCTTCGTGTAGTATATCTTTAATGGCCGCACATATGTCGTTCGCCTGCTTCTTTATATTTGCGTCGTTTTTTATCTTTGCATGTTTAACTTTAGTTCGGTCAACATTATCTGCAAAGATATGGACAATTACCCCACATTCTTTCAGCTCATCAATGACTTTCTGTCTCTTGCGAGGGAGTTTACCATCATGAGTTACGAAGAATGAGTGATATTCATACGACAATGTCTCTGAGTCAAACAGAAACATTGCCGTTGATTCTAATGAGGGGTCTATACCTATGTATATCATATCTGACGCTTTATAGGAAGGATGTATCTCTCATCGTCGATATCATAATAGATAAGAGAGTTGTTCACTTTAAAAGTACCTACAGGCTTGTTGAAAGGAAGAATAGCAATACTTTCAGGTGAAACTATACTGATCACTGTTGAGCCGTCTCTTTTAGAGCCTTCTGCATCAATCTTCATAGTATTGATCGTAGGCACGTTGTCGATAGCGGATAGGTTCTTGCTAGATACGGCCTCTGATAACATTTCTTTGGTAGAGTCGCTTAAACTATTATACACACGAATCTCTACTGGCTGGTCAGGATGTGCTACAATTATGTACGCATCAATTGATCTGCTCATCTTATTTAATGTGCTAATTGACCACATTGCATCTGGGGTCATAGGAAACGCATAAGATGCTGGCTGGCTAAGAACGGCATCTTTAACCTCATTCCATATGCTTGCTGCATTAGAAGAAATAGCCTCAAACTTAAAAGTACCAGCAGCAGGATCTCTTACTTCCATGCGGACCGCATTCATATGTTCATCCTCTGGATAGCTTCCTATCACGAAGGCAATAGTGATATGGTCTTCCCCTTCAGGGATACGCATACATGCGACAGCATCGCTAGGATAAGCTAGACGCATAACGATATCAGACCATTCCTCAGCTGCTCCAGTAGGAACTCCATTAATACATTCTTTGGTTAGTTGAATGACTGTGTGGTGTGCTCCTACCTTTTTCTTCAGAGGACACGTTATCTTCATGGTATCCTTTATAATGTTAAGGGAAATTTTCGCGTAGCTCGTGTTACTGAAAGCATCTTTCAGTGCGTCCAGCTTCTGTCTGTCGATATCGACAGTAACAACGTCTTTACTCATGTTGATTTGTTTTTGTAAATTTATAATATATAATATATAATCACATCAAAGCATGAGATATCTCAGTAAAACGTATTTGGGAGACGCAGCATCAGTCCCTGCCACGCCATTAGACACTATGTGGTATAATGGGTCAGCCTTCGGTATACGCTCCTCGGCATTAAGTGATACACTTTATGCGGTATGGGGATATGATGTAGATTATGTGAGTGTAGACGATGCAGATTTTTATGCATGGTCTAATCAGCCGACGAATCTGCTGGGTACAGGCGTCAGCCGTACACTATGGCATTCCAACAGCATGAATGGAACAGAGGGCCTATGGAGAGATACTAACTATTTCTTCGGGCTGACTCATGAAACCTTGCAAAATAATGATCTGAATATTATTCATGCATATCACAGATATAGTTCCATCGATGACATTATACAGTGTGCAGATAATGAAGGTGAATACTCTTCGTCGATAATACTATGGATGTGGGATGTCAGACATTATGACCCCTTCAAGACTACTTATTCTACCTTGCGTCCCGACCACTCATGGGAATATGCAGCTTACCATTACATATATGATAGCGGGAACGTCAGACCCCAATGGAAAGTCCATACGAACATATATGACTCTATAGAGACCTTCGGCATATATACGTTAGAAACAGGGCACCCTGATAGCGGAGAATATGATCATGACAAATATATAAACTCCAGTATTCATTATCTCATGGGTACTGTGGATAGATCATTTAATGGTTATTATACATCAAGTGATGTAGGTAGGGATGATATCGAGTGGGGAGAAGGAATGTCTTTATCATGGAAGACCTACGAGAATGCTGTCACTACTGATTCTATCCATCCAGAAAATTCTATGCTATACTTGATTAGGTCAAGCAGAGATAATATAGATAGAGAAAATGTACATGAGCACCGATATATATTTTCATATCTGGGGTATCCAGGAGGAGGAAAGAATTGTTCGTCTCTAGTATCTGCCCGATTCATATATGGTCATGATAATGACAGCAGCATAAATGATGACACGTTCTTATACAGTCATGAAGTGTTTAGAGCTTTCAATATACAGCAGGAATATGGTGTAGTTGATCAGGGCAGTGAAGATAATATGCAGAAATTCATATCTAATGAAGATATGAATGAGTTCAATAGCCATAGTGATTTTGTGGACAGCAGTACTGAATGGTACCAGTTCATTATCATCTAATCACAAAACGAGGCATGCTGTATTATATCAATCACCTGATACAGCATGCCTCGTTCAGTTATATAGTTATATCACCAATTATTTCATTGTACACTCTTGTCAACCTGCGTTCGCATAAATGAGATTTCTGCTCTCATTTTTTCAGTCTCATTCGTGTAAAATATAATATCACGTGATATAACAGATATATCTTTATTCAACGAGTCGCACTCAACTCTCAATTGTTCTATTTTATGCTTGTTTTCCTGCGATTTAAGCGCATATCTTATCGGAGTAGATAAAATGGCTAGTAGAAGAAAAATCTTCGTAATAATCTCAAAATTTAATTGTTTCATGTTTTTACTTGTTAGATGTATCTTCTTTCTTCATTATATACTGCCTTGTGATGTTTGTGGTCCTCTTATCTATAATGATCTGTTGAGAAGCCTTCCTGTCTAGCTGGCGGGACAATGCATCTCTTTCACCCATAGCAGAATTATATATTACAGACAGACTGTCCTTGACATATTCTATACGTGCGATGCGCTGGGTGAGGCTATCTCTATCATGTTCATAATTCTTGCGTGCCTTAGTATCTATATTGAATACTCTAGAGCTTATTGATAATGTGATAGTCATAGTGACCACTAGCCACCATACTTTAATTTTATTTAACGTTTCCATCTTTTGATACTACTAGATTGTTTAAATTTGATTCTTCTGTTATATATACGAACTTATAATTGATCTTATTTTTACACCATTCTCTTGCAGCCATTGCCTTAAAATAGTTCTTAGTGTATGTCAAGAAAGCATCTCTATATCGGATCATTGCTTTCTGTGAATTAGTCTTCGGCTTGTCGGGCTTCCTAAGTTGCTCGCTAGGCTTTACTTCGCTGACGTATACTGTATCTCCAATCTTGAAGACTAAATCAGGATAATACGAATGTTGCTTATTGTCCCCGTACGGAGCAGGATAGAAATAAGATATACAGAAAGGCTCGCTTGCCCACCATTCTACCTCAGGACTATCGTCAAGCCATCGCATACATTTGAACTCCCAAGACGAACGATATATACACTTCGTAGGATCTCCTTTATATTTGACGCTGTTGTATATTTTATAGTACCCCTGCTTGTACGAACCTTTCTTATTAGCATGTGGCTTATTATTCTTTATGTCCATCTGTGCTTATACATACTATGTTATATAATATGATTTACAACACACATGCCTTATGACATAAAGAGGTCCATCATCATATCGTCGTCATCTGTAAATGTTGTACGGTATGCCGCGGTAAGAAGCCTGTCTATAGGCGATAGCACATATTTCTGGAAGCACTCATCGTAATCAACTTTAAGTATCTCATCGAATTCCTCAGGAATTGTATCTGGGAAGCTCAGTGTGGTAGCTAATTCTACTGAAGAATCACCTGCAATGTTATCAGTGAACATTGTACCACCGATAGTCTGTAATCCTCCTTTAGGTATCTTTCCTTTTTTGTTAGCTGCTTCGTTGAAAGTTTTGCAGGTATATATAGGAATCTGACATTTGATCTTTACAGAATGTGCCTTAGAACCCGCCTTGATAAGCTCATACTTATCTTGCAAGCCTAATGACTTAATTAGATAATTATATAGCACCGCACCTTTCAGTTCTGGTGTTGCATGAGGCTTGACTTTAATCTGGCCAACGTCGCTCAAACAATAGTTAGTCAAATTATTGATCCTTCGTGTAGGAGCGAATGTCTCAGGAGACACTACAGCAAATAATCCCTTCATCTTAGATATCTTAGTCATAATGTCATCTTTAGTGTATCCGACTTCTTTAATATCGAAGATCATATCTACGATAGCCTTGATCTGCTCTTTACAATAAGCAGATACACCAGACTTAACCAATTCTACTCCTTTAGCGACCATCTTGCCTTCAAGATGGACATCAGGTTCTTTCCACTGCACAATTTCAACATAATTCTTCTTACCCAGCCACAACCCTTTAGAAGCATAAGCCTCTAGCTCAAAGTCTAGCACATGTTCTGCATTGAATCCTGCGGCCATATCTGCGAAGAACTTAGAGAATAATTCGGACATTAATTCTTTGTCCAGGCTCAACACGAAAGATTTGCCAGTCGGCTTTTCTCGTGTGATGTCTGTCGCATCTGCATAACGTGCAAGAACACTGTTTTCATCAGGATACTTCTCTGTAGACAGATATGTGATGTGCTTCTTCTTGCCAGTCCGGAAGCTCCATACATCGTGTTCCATCCAGGTAGTGCATTTTATGACTTCGTCCCATTGCGAATATAGTGAGTCGGTATCAATATATACAGATATGTCTCTAGTGAGGTCTTTGCCTTTATGAGTCGTTCCCATCTTGTTATGAAGGGCTGTCATGTCTTTCCATTTGGTTCTGAAAAGGTCGTTCACAAATTTCTCTGTAGTAGTGATTGTGTACTTCCCTTGTGTAGTAATCGCCTCAGCTACTGCGACATTGAAGAAATAATTGGCAACAGAACCGAAAGCGCCATATAGTGAATTGATAAGAATCTTAAGAGTCATCTGCTCATTGTCGTTATCCTCATATGCAGTATGTGCTGCAGCATATAACTCCTCTAGTTTCTTTTTTAACTCAGAATTCATTTTTATTGTTATTTCATTATCTGTTATATATAATCACATAGATACGCTTCACGGCATCAATACTCGTTCTTTAATAGCTTATCCTCCCAAGGTCCATATGTTTTGAACTCAACAGCCTTTTCCATCACCTGGTCGAAATCATACTTGTACACGTTGTCAGGGTCAATAAGTCCTATATGATAATATACTTTCGTCGGTACATTTTGGAAACACTCTGGCATAGTCATGTCTATGACATTGTCAGTTTTAATGTCTTCGCACCAGCAATGGTTGTACACTATGCCTTTGATAGGTCCCTGGCCAGTTACTAGTCCATGACATAGTCTGAGATTGGGATTGCTTCGGTGATTTTTCATAAAGTATTGATACCCAACAACATAGCAATCACCTTCTTGGTTTTCTGCGGGTATATTGTTCTTGCTTTCGTTAATAAAATCAGAATAAGATATCATAATAATACATTTGTAGTATAATATATTTACAAAAAACCATGGAGCAAAAATGCCCCATGGAACATAAAACAAATCATTACGACAACATTATTTTATCGGCACGACAACGCCAAAAGGAAACGTAAAAAATCATCGAAGTTATCCTCTTGTACCTTCACCTCTTCCTTTTCATTGGATTGTTTCTGTACGTTATCATCGTTCGGTTTAGCATCATCACCGAACTCTTCTATGATACGACGTCGGACATCTTCTGGTATATTCGGCATTATACGGAAAAGCCTCTCACACGTCTCATTAAGTACTTTCTGTGTAGTATTACTTGTACCCTCATTTCTATCATTTGATGAAGTCTCTCCGAGATATACACCAGCAAATGTATGCGCGTGCAATTCGTTAGCGACTTCGGTCATAAGGACTTTAGCGTCGTCATGAGGCTTACCGCAGTAGTTAGATGTTCTCTTGAGGGCTACTACGTTAACATTATCCCAGAAGCTTGCAAATGCGATCTTAACCGCGGTACATGAAGGCAAGATGTAAGCTGCCTGTACTTTGTTTCCAGAAGCACTGATCCTCATATAGGCATCCGCGATATATTTGATATCATTGATGATGTCTGCATTCTCGGGCGTC
>Ga0256407_10012329_pt1 | contig 11647 bp, 8 predicted proteins | sample RumenRJG_04DNA_FD_193489 | JGI IMG/M metagenome (GOLD analysis project Ga0256407, IMG submission 193489) | Bovine rumen microbial communities from Lethbridge, Alberta, Canada - RJG_04 | ecosystem: Host-associated > Mammals > Digestive system > Stomach > Rumen | place: Canada: Alberta | collected... | reverse complement strand
AGAGGGCGATGAGTACTTCCTGCGCGTTCTTCGCGGCTTTGGTGGCCGCTTCGGCTGCCTTCGTGGTGGCTTCCGCCATCTCCTGTCCGTAGCCCCGCTGCATGCCGAAGCTCACGATGAGGTTCAGGAGGGTGTACAGGATGGCGGCGAAGAGGACGGCCGCGATGACGCTGGTGCCGCCTCTGCGCTTGATGTACAGCGCGCGTTCGTCGTTGTTCTCGATGGTCTTGGCCTTCGTCAGGAGCTGTTCGCAGCGGCGCTTGTAGATCGTGTTCGCGAACATGCCCATGAGCAGGTGGATCGCCATGATGATGTAGTGGTTGATCTGCAGCGCGACCGGGGGCTGCGGCATCTTTTCCATGAGAGCCGACATGGCCTCTTCGGCGGCAGCTTCGTCCGTGGCGTCGGTCAGGACGTACTGGCGCGCCAGCGAAACGCCTTCACTGTAGTACTCGACGACGCTGTCGAGGGCGATCAGCGGCACGAGGAACTGGAGGATGACGAGGATGAGGGCAAGGCCGTACATCCGGCGGTACGCGCTCCAGAGCGTGGGGGCGATGAACGCCGCGAAGTTCCCGACGAAATGCCGCTTGGTGCGGTCCATGATGAAGAACTTCGGGATGTACTTGTTCTTGTTCTTCTGGATGACGTCTCCGTACTCCCGGACCCGGAAGTCGCCGAGCATCTCATCTGGCCCGATGACCCGCATGGTGGGTTTCATCTCGCCGTGGTCGCCGGTCGTGTAGGAGGCGTAGTTGCCGTATTCGTTGTCGAAGGGCATGCCGTCGGGACGGGTGTCTCTCCCGCCGTTGCCGGTGCCGAAGGTCTGCGCTCTCTTGCGGGCAGCCTCTTCTTCCCGGGCCTTCTGTTCCGCCTCTTCCCGCTCCTTGCTGTAGGGGATCTGCCAGACGAAGCCGGAGGCATGTTTGTTTTCATAGAGACAATGGCCGTTCTGCTTCCAGCAGGCGCGGTGGGCAGGGGTGCCGCAGTCAGGGCAGACCACCACGTCGTCGTTCTCCTGGAACGGCTTTAAGCAGTAGGGACACTGGACGTATTTCAGATCCATAGAAATTGTTCCTTTCTGTGGTAAATCGCCGACATTATACCGCAAACGAAAATTCTTTACAACATTTCAAAGGTCTTATATAATATCTAAAGTTTCCAAACGAAAGACCAAACGACAAAGGAAGGTAATTCCATGCTGCAATACGAAGAACTGCGCCTCGCCGTTCTCGAGAACGAAAAGCCGCTGCAGGAGCTGAAAGAGGCTCTGGGCTACGACACGATGAAGGAAGAAGTGGCCAAACTCGAAGCGGAAGCCGCGAAGGACGGGTTCTGGGATGACGTCGAAAACTCCCAGAAGGTCCTGAAAGAGACGAGCCGGCTGAAGGCGAAAGTCGAAAAATACGATAAACTTGAGAGCCTCTACGAGGACACGCTCGTCATGATCGAACTGGCCAACGAAGAGGAAGACGAGTCCCTCTACGACGAGTGCAAAGAGAGTGCGGACCAGGTCAAGAGCGAACTGGAAGCCATGACCCTGTCCACCCTGCTCTCCGGCGAGTACGACGAGTCCAACGCGCTCCTCACGTTCCACGCGGGCGCCGGCGGCACGGAAGCGCAGGACTGGGCCTCCATGCTGTTCCGCATGTACAACCGCTGGGGCGAGCGCCACGGCTTCAAGGTCAAGACCCTCGACTACCTCGACGGCGACGAAGCGGGCCTCAAGTCCGCCACCATCCTCATCGAGGGCGAGAACGCTTACGGATACATGAAGAGTGAAGCAGGCGTCCATCGCCTCGTCCGTGTCTCCCCCTTCGACTCCCAGGGACGTCGTCACACGTCCTTCGCGTCCGTCGAAGTCATGCCCGAGATCGACGACAGCATCGAAGTCGACCTGCGGCCGGAAGACATCGAGATGGAAGTGTACCGCGCGTCCGGCGCCGGCGGACAGAAGGTCAACAAGACCTCCTCTGCCGTCCGACTCATCCACAAGCCCACGGGCATCGTGGTCAGCTGCCAGGTCGAGCGTTCCCAGCACCAGAACCGAGAAGTCTGTATGCGCATGCTGAAGTCCAAGCTCATCGAGATCAAAGAGCGTGAGCACCTCGACAAGATCGAGGACATCAAGGGCGACCAGCTGCAGATCGCCTGGGGTTCCCAGATCCGCTCCTACGTCTTCATGCCCTACACCCTCGCGAAGGACACCCGCACCGGCTACGAGATGGGCAACATCAACGCCGTCATGGACGGCGACATCGACGGCTTCATCAACGCTTATCTGAAGATGAAATCGCTGGAAGCAATGGAGAAAGGCGAGTAACATCCCCTCCATATAATGAATATTGACAATACAAATATCACTTGTTATAATTATTGCCCGCGTGAAGAGTTTTCACGCGGGCTTACTCATGTAAGTCGATCCTTGCTCCGGACGAAGCAAGATCCGGGGCCACAAGTCCAAAAGGAGGTGCAACAAATGGCCACTAAAAACTATGAAATCATGATGGTTTTCTCCGTCAAAGATGGTGAAGAGGCTGCAAAGGCTCTTCAGGAGAGATTCCAGGGTCTCATCGAGAAGAACGGCACATTAGGCGAAGTTGACGAATGGGGCAAGCGCGCTCTTGCTTACCCGATCAACGACGAGCCGGAAGGCTACTATGTCGTCGTCAAGTACTCTGCCGAACCGACGTTCCCGATGGAACTTGAGCGTCGTCTCAAGATCACCGAAGGCGTTCTGAGATTCCTCAACATCGCCGAGTAAGGAGGTCGAACCCAATGCTTAACTGTGCAATCATCATGGGTCGCCTCACCGCAGACCCCGAGCTTCGCACGACCGGCAACGGCATCAGCGTCACCAGCTTTTCCGTCGCTGTCGACCGCAATTACCAGAGACAGGGCCAGGAGAGACAGACGGACTTCATCAACGTCGTCGCCTGGAGACAGACCGCCGAATTCGTCAGCCGTTATTTCCGGAAAGGTCAGATGATCGCAGTCCAGGGTTCCATTCAGACCCGCAACTACGAAGACCGCAACGGAAACAAACGGACCGCTGTCGAGATCGTCGCGGACAACGTCAGCTTCTGTGGCTCCAAGGCTGAGACCGGTGCTTCCACCGCTCCCGCCGGCTACAACGTAGCTCCCCAGGCCGCTCCCGCAGCACCCGCTGCCCCGCAGGCCCAGTCCTTCTCCACCGCAAGTGCAGACGACTTCTCATCCGTCGAAATGGATGACGAACTCCCCTTCTAAGGAGAGCATCTTAACAAGGAGGTAATACCATCATGGCATACGATAGAAACCGCCGCCGTGGACGCCGCAAGGTTTGCGCGTTCTGCGTCGACAAAGTCGAAAAGATCGATTACAAGGACACCGCCCGCCTTCGGAAGTTCACTTCTGACCGCGCGAAGATCCTTCCCCGTCGTGTCACCGGTACCTGCGCTTACCATCAGCGTGAGCTCACCACCGCCATCAAACGCGCAAGACACGTCGCTCTTCTGCCCTACACCGAAGGCTAAGCTGGCAACAGCCTGACCCTCGCGGCAGAATCAAACAAACAGCAAAAGACCGAAGTCCTACGACTTCGGTCTTTTTTGTTATGCTTTTAATGATCCGGGCAGGCCTTACGAATAGATGCTCGAGAACGTCGAGGTGTCGAGGTCAATGTCGCCGAAATAGGAAGTGAAGTCCATGCCGAGGTGGTCGGCCATCTGCTTCATCTCGATGACGGTCTTGACGTCGACCGGCACGCCGTTCTCTTTCACGCGCTCGACTGCCAGGGCTTCCTTCTCGCCGTGGGTGTAGATGCGCTCGGCGCCTTCCGCCTTCGGGGCGTCCCGCAGTTCCTGCAGGAACGTGGAGAAGTGCTCCTTCAGAGCGTCCGGGTCGCCGAAGATGGCGGGGTCGAGGGCGATGAACCCGTGGCAGGTGCCGCCCTTGCCGTTCATGTGCGTGTGGTTCGAGGTGATGCCCATGGAGGCGATGGACGACAGCAGCTCGACGAGCATGCCATAGCCATAGCCCTTGTGGGAACCGAGTTTCTCCGTGCTGCCGCCGAGGGGCATGATGCCGCCGCCGGCTTTCGCGACGATGTTCTTCAGAACGTCTTCCGCGTCCGTGGAGGGATTGCCGTACTTGTTGAGCGCCCAGCCGTCCGGCAGCTCTTTCTCAGCCTTGCGGTACATCTCGAGCTTGCCGCGGGTGACGACCGTAGTGGAGGCGTCGAAGAAGAAGGGATAGGGGTCCGCCGGGACCGCGACGGCCAGCGGGTTGCTGCCGAGCATGGCCTTCGACGCGAAGGTCGGGACCATGATGGCTTCGGAGTTCGTGGTGCTGAGGCCCACGAGGCCTTCCTTGACGGCCATCAGGGCATAGTAGCCGGCGATACCGTAATGGTTGGAGTTGCGGACCGATACGAGGCCGATGCCGGTCTTCTTCGCCTTTTCGATGGCGATCTCCATCGCCTTGTGGCCGATGAGCTGGCCCATGCCGTCATGGCCTTCGATGACCGCCGAAATGGGCGTCTCGAACACGACTTCGGGTTTGGCGTCGAGCTTGATAAGGCCGCTCTTGAGTCCGTTGTCATAACGGGAGAGACGCTGCATGCCGTGGGACTCGATGCCGTACATGTCAGCGGTCAGCAGGACATCGGTGATGATCGCCGATTCGTCTTTCGTGAATCCGAATGCCTGGAACGCGTCGCCGACGAACTTCTCCAGGACCGGGAGTTGAAAATACATGTGAGCCATAAAAACCTCCGTTGTATACACAATCCGTGTATCGCAAAGAAATGACAGCAGACGTGTTGTCTGCTTTTGCTTTCTGCAAGCAATTACATTATATAAAGGAAACGTTGCTGTGTACAATCGGAAAACTGACCAAAAAAACACCCTGCCGTTTGGCAGGGCGTTGTTCGTATGATGCTTCTCTGCATACTACTTCCCGACGGTGCGGCTGCGCAGGGCGGGCAGGCCGGCGCCGAGGAACGTGAAGACGGCCTGGAAGATGAGCAGCTTCGCGTCGGACATGGCTTCGACGCCGAGGATGGCGAGGGCGATGCCGACGATGCCGGCGATGACCGCGAAGGCCATGGCGAGGATGTTGTTGATGGAGACGCCATCGTAGAGGCGGCGTGCCTCGTAGAGGGTCTTCAGCGACGACTCGACGCTGCCGTTATGCAGGATGCCGGATGTGGAGAAGGGTTTCTCCGCTTCGAAGTACTTGCCGACGACGTCGCCCTGGACCGGGCCGAGGACCTTGACCGCCGTGACGGGCAGGTGGTAGTACTTCGCGACCATCTCTTCCGTGATGTTGCAGTCGGTGTTGCGGACGAGGATGGTGATGCCGGCGCGGTCGATGTTCTGCAGGTAGCGGCGGTACTGTTTGACCGGGCGGTACTTGACGACGAACATGGCGGCCACCTTGCCGGAGATGGCGAGGTAGTTGACCTTGCGGCCGTTGATGGTGTACTGCTTTTCGAACTCTTCATCCGGCAGTTCGACGTTGTGGTTCAGGAGCAGGTTGCGGTTGCCGAAGAGGACGCGGCGTTCGCCGATCCAGGCGGAGAGGCCGAGGCGCTCCTCGTAGGCAAGGCCGTCGACGCTCGGGAGCAGGTCGTACTTGCCGAGGATGACGTTCTGGAACTCGTCGGCCAGCGGGCCTTCCGAGCCGATGACGAGGGCCGCCGCGTAGAGGATGGCGTCGTCGATGCGCATGTTGTGGAAGGTCTTGATGCCGATGATGTGGCAGGAGTCTTTCGTGAAGATGTCTTTACTGTCGATGGCAAAGGTGTTGATGTACGCGCTCTGCTCGACGGCGCGGTGGCCGAGGATGGCGGAACCCTTGCGGGAGAAGCGCTTGTCATCGATGTACAGAGACAGGTTGGAGGCCAGCAGCGCGAAAGCCGGGATGGCGATGGTCAGGATGGCGGCGAAAACGCTGACGCCGAAGACCGCGCTGTGGCGGACCAGGCCGAAGATGAGAGCGGCAAGGAGCGCGACGCCGAGGGCGGCCAGGGTCGGCAGGTGCGCGTTCTGGTCGGCGGGGTCGTCGGCGAAGGATTCCTCGACGAAGCGGGGCTGGTCGGTGATCGGCGCGTTGTAGGCGACGACCGGGTTCTCGAGCTGCATGCCGCGGGTGACCTCGGCAGCGTCCCGCTCGTTCGGGATGACCTCGGTGCTGTACATGTGGATGCCGCTCGTCAGGAGACGAAGGTTGTCGAGGGCCCGGCGGAAGGACAGGTGCCGCGCCACGTTGGACAGCAGCACCGTGAAGGTGGCCGCCGCGGTGAACAGGGCAACGGTGACGCCGGTCGACTGGGATGCCAGCAGGTAGATGAGGTCGGCGATGAGGTTCGCAAGGACCACGACGGTGACCGCGCTGGAGGCGTTGAGCCGCAGGCGGGCGATGCCGAGAACGCCCTTGACGATGGTCTTGTAACTGAGGGCGGCAGCCAGGATGAGGATGCCCATGGCGACGCCGACGGTGACGCCGGCGCTGCCGGCGAAGGTCTCGAGGCTGTAGCCGTTGGAGGCGAGGATGCCGGACAGGACCAGTCCGACGACCACCAGGACGGCCTGGATGATGGAGGTGATGAACGTGAAGCGGACTTTGCGCTCGAGGGAATACTCGATGCGGTCGGCGTCGAGCTCCGCGCTCTCGTACTCGTCGTTCAGGTAGTCCCCCACGTAGGTGTCGTGGTCGACGAAGCGTTCATCGCCCAGCGCGAAGCGCAGGTCTTCGTTGACGGTGTTCGGGTCGTAGTCGAGGGGTTCTTCCTCCCGCTGCGGGACATCCGGTTCGTCGTCTTCGCGGCGATTGAGTTTGAAGCCTTTGATCTGTTCGGCTCTGCGTTCCCGAAGCTGTTCCTCGGTGGCGTCTTCGTCCACCTGGACGGGCTGGACTTCGGGGTTCTCATCGTCGAAGCCGAAGAGTTTGATCTGACCGTCGATCTCTTCCTGTTCTTCATGCTCGATGGTCTTGTTGTCGCCCTTCGCGACGATGGTCTTGTCGAAGGTGTTGAGCTCGGCATCCGCCGCGATGATGGTGGGGATGGGCTCGAGGTCCGCGGTGTTCGTGAACTTCCGGGTCTTGTCGACCGACGGGACCGCGGCGACCCCTTCGGTGATCTCCTGGGGGACCTCCGGCTGTACTTCCGGCTCGGGCTCTTCGCCCCGGAAGTCGGCGACCGCGGCGGCGGCAGCGGCTGCGACGGCAGCGCTGGCGGAGGCAACGGTGGTGCCCTTCGGGGCAGCCTTGACTTTATTGTCCGCACCCGGCATCTCTTCGTCTTCGAGTTTCGTGAACTCGGCCGTGGTGCGTTCGACTTTCGTCGTTAAGATCTGATGTTCGATGTTGGCATTGCGGATGGGACGGATGCCGACGGTCTTCTGGGCCAGGGCCTTCTTGTCTTCCGGCGCCTGGGGCTTGTCGTCCGCCAGCTCCATGATCATTTTGGGCGACCCTGCGTTTTCGTCGATGCCCTTGAAGAGGGCACCTTTATTGTGGACATCCTGCACCGGACGCGGGGTGGACGGTGCGGAGTCTGCCAGAGGTTCGAAGACCTTGGTCTTCTGCATGGCCAGTTCACGGTCCATGAACTTTTCGCGGCCGGTCATGCGCTGGACGCCGTCTTCGGGAGTGGGCGCCAGACCGTAGTCCTCGTCCGTGAACTCCTCTTCCTCGCCGGCGTTCTCGACGACGTGGATGAAGCTTTCGCGGAACGCGCGCAGCTTGTCCATGAAGCCGCCCTTGCCGAGCTCTTCTTCCGGCTCGTCATCGACGGTGACATCGTCGTCGACAAAGCCCGGCACGTAGTCGGTCTCGTCGGTCAGATTCGCCTCCGCGGCCTTCGCCTGTTCGGCGTAGTTCACCACGTTCGAAGCGTTCGGCGCCGGGGTCGGCTCGAAGACCGAAGTCTTCGGCTCTGCCGGTGCTTCGGGTGCTTCTTCGACCGGTTCTTCCGCTTCGGGTGCGGCTTCCTCTTCCGGTTCCTCGGCGGGTTCTTCCGCCGGGGTGCCGAACAGGTCGTCCACGCCCTCTACGTCCGGACCTTCATCTTCGTCGAAGTCGTCGTAGTCGTAATCGTAGTCGTCGTCGAAGTCATCTTCCTCGTCCATGACGGGAAGGGTCTCCTCTTCGACTGCTTCGGCTTTGGGTGCTTCCGCGGACTCGCCCATCAGTTCCGCGACCAGGTCCGAGACCCCGTTCTCCTGAGTGGATTCCAGGAGGTTGTCGATCTCGTCCATTGACCATTGTTTAGCCATTCGTACTAACCTCTTTCAAACATCGGATTGATTGTTACCCATTTTGTATTGCCGTCACCGGGAACTGAGCCCCAGTCTCTGGCGATTGACCTCATACATGACGATGCCGGCGGCAACGGATGCGTTGAGGGATTGTATGTTTCCGGACATCGGCAGGGACAGGATGAAGTCACACTTCTCCCGGACCAGCCGGCCCATGCCTTTGCCTTCATTGCCGACCACCAGGGCCACCGGGCCCGTGAGGTCCGTCTGGCACCAGGTCTCGCCTTCCATGTCCGTGCCGTAGATCCACACGCCGCGCTCCTTCAGTTCCTCCATGCAGGCCGGAAGGTTGGAGACACGGGCGACGGGCAGGTACTCGAGGGCACCGGCCGACGTCTTGTCCACCGTGTAGTTCAGTGTGGCGCTGCGACGCTTCGGGACGATGACCCCGTGGGCGCCGGCGCACTCGGCGGTACGGATGATGGCCCCGAGATTGTGGGGGTCGGAGACCTCATCGGCAATGATGAAGAAGGGAGCTTCACCCTTTTCTTCAGCGAGGGCGAACAGGTCGTCCACCGTCGCGTATTCGTGGGCCGCCACTTTGGCGATGACGCCCTGGTGGTTGGCGTTCCCGCACATGAAGCCCAGCTTTTTGGGGTCGGTCTCCTTGATGAGGACGCCGGCGTCCCGGGCGGTCGCGATGATCTTCCCGATGGACCCCTGACGCTCTCCTTTGGAGACGAAAATGGTGTCGATGTTCCGTCCGGCTTTCAGAGCCTCCATGACAGGATTTCTGCCGATGATGAGTTCGTCCCGGACTTCCTTCTGTTCCATGTACTATATACCCTTCTTCAGTTATAGTTACCCATAATAGGGCATTATATTTAAAACATTATACCAAAACTTGTGGAGTAACACAATAAAGCACCCACCATCTTGATGTATAAACTATCGCGTTTTTCTGTCAAAAAAATGTTAGCTTTGACGGAGGCGAATCGCCCAAATGTATATTTATGCAAATATTTTGCATATTTTTGAATTTTTATGCACTTTCCCCTTGACTTTTATATAGGGCGTTCCTATAATGTGTATCACAACTTGAAAAGACCCCGTAACGACGGGATTGGAGGAATAAAAATGGCAATCGCAAAGAAGAAAAAGGAAGACATCAAAAAGGTCGTTCTCGCCTACTCCGGCGGCCTCGACACATCCATCATCATCCCCTGGCTGAAGGAGAACTACAACAACTGTGAAGTCATCGCAGTGTCCGGCAACGTCGGCCAGGCATCCGAGCTCGAAGGCCTCGAAGAAAAGGCCCTCAAGACCGGCGCTTCCAAGCTCTACATCGAAGACCTCACCGACGAATATGTCGAAGACTTCATCATGCCCTGCGTCAAAGCCGGCGCCAAGTATGAAGACTATCTGCTCGGCACGTCCCACGCCCGTCCGATCATCGCGAAGAGACTCTGCGAGATCGCCATCAAGGAAGGCGCGGACGCCATTTGCCACGGCTGCACCGGCAAGGGCAACGACCAGGTCCGTTTCGAGCTGACCATCAAGGCGTTCTGCCCCGACATGACCATCATCGCCCCCTGGCGTGAGTGGGACATCGTTTCCCGTGAGCAGGAGATCGAATACGCGGAAGCCCATAACATTCCTCTGAAGATCAATCGCGAGACCAACTACTCCAAGGACAAGAACCTCTGGCACCTGAGCCACGAAGGTCTTGACCTCGAAGACCCGGCCAACGAGCCCCAGTACGAGAAGGAAGGCTTCCTCGAGATGGGCGTCTCCCCGCTTCAGGCTCCGGATGAACCCACCTACATCACCCTCGACTACGAGCAGGGCATCCCGGTCGCGCTGAACGGCGAGAAGATGAGCCAGAAGGACATCGTCCTGAAGCTCAATGAGCTCGGCGGCAAGAACGGCATCGGCCTCCTCGACATCGTCGAGAACCGTCTCGTCGGCATGAAGAGCCGTGGCGTCTATGAGACCCCCGGCGGCACTATCCTGTACCATGCCCTGAACTACCTTGAGACCATCTGCCTTGACAAGTATGCCGCTCACAAGAAAGCGGAACTGTCCATCACCTATGCGGACCTCGTCTACAACGGCCAGTGGTTCACCCCGCTGCGTGAGGCCCTCGACGCCTTCGTCGACAAACTCGAAGAGCGCTGCACCGGCACGGTCAAACTGAAGCTCTACAAGGGCAACATCATCAACGCCGGCGTCACCTCTCCCTACAGCCTGTACAACCCGGGCCTTGCCACCTTCGATGAGGACGAAGTCTATGACCAGACCGACTCCGCCGGCTTCATCAACCTGTTCGGCCTTCCCATCAAGGCTCAGGCGATGAGCGCCCAGGCTTATAAACTCGACGACAAAGAATAAGAGGTTTTACCACCCATGAAACTCTGGACCGGACGGTTCTCGAAAGAGATCGACCCGAAAACCAACGACTTCAACTCGAGCATCAAGTTCGACTCCCGGATGTACAAAGAGGACATCACCGGGTCCATGGCCCATGCTACCATGCTGGGCGCACAGGGCATCAACTCGAAGGAGGACACCGAGGCCATCCTTGCAGGTCTGCAGGGCATCCTCGATGACATCGAGTCCGGCGCTCTCGAGATCGACCCGAATGCCGAGGACATCCACACCTTCGTGGAGCAGACCCTGACCGAGCGCATCGGTTCGGCGGGCAAACGCCTCCACACGTCCCGCTCCCGGAACGACCAGGTGGCCCTCGACGACCGTCTCACCATCCGTAACGAGTGTGACGCGCTCATTCCCCAGCTGAAGGAGCTCATCGCCGTCCTCGCGAAGCAGGCCGCGGAGCATGCGGAGGACATCATGCCCTCCTACACCCACCTGCAGCGGGCACAGCCCATCGTCTTCGGCCACCACCTGCTGGCGTACGCCGAGATGTTCCTGAGGGACATCGGCCGCCTGGAGGACGCGAGAAAACGGATGAATGTATCGCCCCTCGGCTCCGGCGCCCTCGCCGGCACCACCTATGATATCGACCGGGAAATGACTGCGAAGGCCCTCGGATTCGACGGCCCCTGCCGCAACTCCCTCGACGGCGTGTCCGACCGGGACTTCTGCATCGAGTTCGCGGCCGCCCTCTCCCTCATCATGGTCCACCTGAGCCGCTTCTCCGAAGAAGTCTGCATGTGGTGCTCCTGGGAGTTCAAGTTCATCGAACTGGACGACGCCTTCTCCACCGGCTCCTCCATCATGCCGCAGAAGAAAAATCCGGACATCGCGGAACTCGTCCGCGGAAAGTCCGGCCGTGTCTTTGGCGATTTAACGACCCTCCTCACGGTCATGAAGGGCCTTCCGCTGGCCTACAACAAGGACATGCAGGAGGACAAGGAAGCCATCTTCGACGCGTTCGACAC
>Ga0256407_10012328_pt1 | contig 11648 bp, 5 predicted proteins | sample RumenRJG_04DNA_FD_193489 | JGI IMG/M metagenome (GOLD analysis project Ga0256407, IMG submission 193489) | Bovine rumen microbial communities from Lethbridge, Alberta, Canada - RJG_04 | ecosystem: Host-associated > Mammals > Digestive system > Stomach > Rumen | place: Canada: Alberta | collected... | reverse complement strand
TTTAAAAAGTCAACTGCATAAAGAATCCCTTTTGCATCACTTCCACTGCAGGATAGACCTCTAGCCTCCTGCGTTCCACAGGCAAATACAATATCATCATAGCTTTCCTTTAATTTATCTATGGTTATATCTTGACCTATTTTAGTATTTTTTATGAATACAATGCCTTCCTCCATCAATAAATGGATTCTTCTATCAATGATATGCTTTTCAAGCTTCATATTCGGAATACCATACATCAATAATCCACCAAATCGATCGTTTTTTTCATATACTGTTACGGTAAAGCCAAAATCATTTAATCTTTTTGCTAAAGATAATCCAGATGGGCCTGATCCTATAACTGCAATCTTTTTACCACATCTTTTGATATCCTTCTTTGGCTTAATCCAACCATTTTTGAACGCTTCTTCAATTAAGAATAATTCATTCGCCTTAACACCAACTGCCTCATCATGTATAGAGCATGAGCAGCAGGCCTCACAAAGGGCAGGACAGACATTTCCAGTGAATTCTGGAAATGGAGCTGTCATTTCTAATCTTTTATATGCCTCTTCATATAATCCCAAATAGATTAAATGATTCCATTCTGGAATTAAATTGGCTAGAGGGCATCCAACATTTCTATTATTTACCTTCATAGCGGATTGACAAAAGGGAACTCCACAATTCATGCAGCGAGAGGCTTGTTCTTTTTGTGTTTTTAAATCAAATGGGATATGAAAATCATTAAAATTCTTAATTCTATCTAAAACCTCATATTCCTTTTTATTTAATCGATTATATTCCATAAAGCCCGTAGGTTTTCCCATTATCTCACCTCCATAAATTTATTAAATGCATCAAGTTCTGGGTTTAAAGATCCATTCTTTTTTGCAAGTTCCATAAATTCCATTATTTTTGCATAATCGTTAGGTAATACCTTAATGAAGTCCTTCCTATTAAAATTCTTCAATATTCCATCTACATATTTTGAATTTGTATGAAGGATATGATTCTTTAGTATTTCCTTTAGCTTTAATTCATCAGAATCATTTAATTCTAATATAGAAACCAATTCTTGATTAATATATTTTTTATTGCTTAATCCATAAATATAGGCAACTCCACCGCTCATACCTGCAGCAAAATTTCTACCAATTTGACCTAATATTACTGCAGTACCTCCAGTCATATATTCGCACCCATGCTGTCCACAGCCTAGGGAAACTACAGTAGCACCAGAGTTTCTTACAGCAAATCTTTCACCAGCAATACCCTCGAAATAGCACTCACCAGAGGTTGCACCATATAAAGCGACATTTCCGCAAATTATATTCTCTTCTGGCTTAAAGCTTGAATTTGGCATTGGAATTACAGATAAAATACCACCGCATAAGGATTTACCAAAATAATCATTTGCATCACCATAAACATGGATAGTAACACCCTTAGTCAATAAACATCCAAAGGAATTACCTGCATTTCCGTATGCATTAATGGTAATAGAATTATCCTTTAGACCTTGATCCTTATGTATTTTTGTAATTTCATTTGAAAGCATAGTACCAAAGGAACGATTGACATTTGAAATTTCAATATCAATTCTTTTACTTAAGCCACCTAATATAGACTCCTTACATAAAGGAAGTAAAACTCTATAATCTATAGTATTCGATAAATCATTAGCCTTATATGCTTTAAAAATACTCTCTTTATTGACAACATCTCTATTAAAGAGCATCTTTCTTGGATCAATTCTATTTTTAAATTCGTCCTTTAGTGCAAGTAATTCTGTATGGCCTACCATTTCATCAATGGTTCTAAAGCCTAAAAGAGCCATATATTCTCTTAATTCCTTTGCAATAAATTTCATAAAATTCATTACATATTCTGGCTTACCCTTAAATCTAGCTCTTAGTTTTTCATCCTGAGTTGCAACACCAACAGGGCAGGTATTTAAATTACATACACGCATCATAATACAGCCCATAGCAATTAATGGTCCTGTTGCAAAGCCAAACTCCTCAGCACCAAGTAAAATAGCAATAGCTAAATCCTTACCCGTTAAAAGCTTACCATCGGTTTCGATTCTTACTCTATCCCTTAATCCATTCATAACTAGGGTTTGATGAGTTTCTGCTAACCCAATTTCCCAAGGGATTCCCGCATTATAAATGGATGTCCTTGGGGCAGCACCAGTACCACCATCATATCCAGAAATCAAAATGGTATTCGCACCAGCCTTAACTACACCTGCAGCAATCGTACCAACGCCAGATTCAGATACTAGCTTTACAGATATTCTTGCGCATCTATTCGCATTCTTTAAATCGAAAATTAATTGTGCTAAATCCTCAATGGAATAAATATCATGATGAGGAGGTGGAGATATTAAGGATACACCGGGAGTTGAATTTCTCGCTTTGGCAATCCATGGGAATACCTTTGCACCAGGTAATTGTCCACCCTCACCAGGCTTAGCTCCTTGAGCCATTTTAATTTGAATTTCAATAGCGTTTGTTAAATATTCAATTGTAACACCAAATCTACCGGATGCCACTTGCTTAATAGCACTACATTTTGAATCTCCATTAGAAAGCATAGTATATCTTTCTCTTTCTTCTCCACCCTCACCGGTATTGGATTTTGCATGTAATCGATTCATCGCAATTGCCATACATTCATGAGCTTCTTTTGATATAGAACCATAAGACATTGCCCCTGTTTTAAATCTTTTTACAATAGAATCAACAGATTCAACATCATCAATAGAAATTGGGTTATTATATTTTAAATTAAATGTATTTCTTATATTTATAACCTTTTTATCAATAAGCTTTGTGAATTCCTTATATTCCTCATAGTCGCCTTTTTGACATGCATATTGTAAATGCATAATGGCAAGTGGATCATAAATATGTTCCATTTTGTTCTTTCTAAAGCCATGAGTTCCTATGGATTCTAATGTATCCTTCTTCGAATTTAAGGCATTATTATAGACCTTGATTGTGTTTTCTTCAATTTCCTTTAATCCAATTCCTCCAATAGGAGATGGAGTATTTGTAAAATATTTAGAAACAATATCATCATTCAATCCAATAATCTCAAAGATTTGAGCTCCATTATAGGATTGAATTGTGGAAATACCCATCTTTGCCATTATTTTTAAAATCGAATGCATCACACCAGTAATGTAATTCTTTATGGACTTTTCAAAGGAATTCTTTATATAACCTCTATTTGTATATAATTCGATTGTTTCATAAACCAAATATGGATAAATCGCATTAATACCAAAGCCAATTAAGCAAGCATAATGATGAACATCCCTTGGTTCAGCAGATTCTAAAACTAAGGAGACATGAGTTCTTCTTGAGGTCTTTGTTAAATGCTGGTGAATCGCACTTGAAACTAATAAGGATGGTATTGCAATTCCCTTTTGATTTCTATCCGATAGAATGATAATAGATGTACCAGAATCAATTTTTAAATCACATTCTCTAAAGATTCTATTTAAAGCATCCTCCATAGATTCATTCTTATAATCATAGGAAATGGATACAATTTCTGTTTTGATTCCATATTTATAAGCATTTCTAATCTTATAAAATTCTTCTTCAGTTAATAATGGATTTTTAATTCGAATTCGAAATGCATTATTCTCCTGTGGATTTAATAAATTACCCTCACAACCTAAATAATTTGTCGTAGACATGACAATTTCTTCACGAATAGAATCAATAGGGGGATTTGTTACTTGAGCAAATCTTTGCTTAAAAAATTGGAATAGATTAAATTCCTTATTCATTAATACTGCAAGAGGAATATCATTACCCATAGATACAACCTTTTCTATTCCCTTTTCTGCAAAAGGAATAATCGATTCCATTAAATCATCATAGGTATATCCATTCATTTTCTCCAAAAGATCAATATCATATTCTCTTTTTATCTCTTTTTCCTTAGGTAATTTGTTTAAATCAATAATTCTTTCATTCCATTTTTTATATGGATATTTATTTGAATAATCTTTTTTTATAATATCATTAGATATTATTTCTCCCTTTTCTGTATCTACAAGTAAGATTTTACCAGGCTCTAATCTCTTCTTTTCTACGATGTTTTCCTCATCAATAGGCAAAGAGCCTGTTTCAGAGAATAAGACTAAATAATCATCTTTAGTAATATAATATCTAGATGGTCTTAAGCCATTTCTATCTAAGGATGCTCCAACCTTTACACCATCAGAAAATATAATAGATGCAGGTCCATCCCAAGGCTCTTGGAAGGTAGAATGGAATTCATAAAATGCCTTTAAATTGGGATCCATTTCATTATCCTTTTCGTATGGCTCTGGAATCATCATCATAATGGTTTCCTCTAAGCTTCTACCATTTAAATACATAAATTCCAAGAAATTATCAAACATAGCTGAATCTGATGATTCCTTTGGAATAATTGGTAATATTTTATTTAAATCCTCACCATAATATTCGGACTTAAATAAGCCTTCTCTAGCTCTTACCATATTGACATTGCCACGAATTGTGTTAATTTCACCATTGTGACACAAAAAACGATTGGGGTGAGCTCTATCCCAAGATGGGAAGGTATTGGTTGAGAATCTAGAATGCACTAGGGCAATGGCAGATTCCACCTTTGTATCTAATAAATCCAAAAAGAAATTTCTAACCTGAGTAGATACTAGCATTCCCTTATAGACAATAGTTTTTGAAGAGAAGGAACAAAAATACAATCTAGAATTATTCTCCATAGCCTTTTTTTCTATGATTCTTCTAGCTAAATATAGTCTTCTTTCAAAGTCTAAGCCTCTATTTACTTCTTCTGGCCTTTTTACAAAAACCTGGGCAATATAGGGCATTGCATCTAGTGCTGTTTTACCAATATCCTTAGTATCTACAGGCACCTTTCTATAACCTAAAATCTCTATGCCAGTTTCCTTTAATCCTTGATTAATTAGTTCAATTTCTATGTTTCTTAAATGCTCATTTTGGGATAAAAATAACTGACCTACTGCGTAATCTAAAGCCTTTGGTAAGCTAAAGCCTAAAATTTCATTTTCAAAGAATTTATGAGGAATTTGAAATAAAATTCCCGCACCATCTCCGGAATTATCCTCAGCTCCAGTACCTCCTCTATGCTCTAAATGAATTAAAATATCTAAAGCATCCTTAATGGTTTTATGTGTTTTTATTCCCTTTATTTGTGCAATAGCTCCAATACCACAAGCATCATGCTCGTAGCTTGGGTCATATAATCCTTGTTTTTGCTCATAATCTTGCATTCGAATCACCTACTTTTTATAATTCATTGCTGCTTCAATAAAATCTTTAAACAATGGATGACATCTTTCAGGTCTTGATAGGAATTCTGGATGAAATTGACATCCTATAAACCAAGGATGATTCTTTAATTCTACAATTTCTACTAAATTGGATTTTAAATTCCTACCTGTAATTTTTAAATCCTTATCAAATATTTCTAAGAATTTATTATTAACCTCATATCTATGTCTATGTCTTTCCTTTATATCTAGCTTTTGATATGCTTTATAGGTTTTTGATTCCATATCTTCGATATGGCAATCGTATAAACCTAATCTTAATGTTCCTCCAATATTGATTCCATCATATTGGTTTTCTAAATAATCGATAATATTATGCTTCGTTTCCTTATCAAATTCTCCAGAATTTGCATCCTTATAGCCTATCTCATTTCTTGCATATTCTATGCAAATCAATTGCATACCAAGACAGATTCCAAATAGTGGAATTTTATTTATTCTTGCATATTCAATGGCAATAAGCATACCATCAATTCCTCTATCACCAAATCCGCCGGGTACGATAATTCCATCACAGTTAGATAGTTTTTCTCCTACATTCTTTTTATCAATTAGACTTGAATCAATATACTCGATAAGAATTCTTTTATAAAAATAATATCCTGCAGCCTTTAAGGCTTCCGCAATAGATAAATATGCATCATGCAAGTTTACGTATTTACCAACTAATCCAATTCTTATATCACCATTAAGGCTTTCGATTCTTTCAATTAGATGATACCATTCACTCATATCTGCTTCCTTAGCATCGATTTTAAAATGCTTCAAAATAATATCATCTATATTTTGCTCATGAAGGCTTTTAGCTACATTGTAAATAATTTTTTGATCTAGGGCTTCAATTACATTTTCTTTATTTACATCACAGAATAATGCAATCTTATCCTTTTGAGATTCTGATATAGGAACCTCTGTTCTTAAAATAATAATATCGGGCTGGATACCTATTTTTCTTAATTCCATTACGGAATGCTGCGTAGGCTTTGTTTTAAGCTCATCTGCGGCCTTTAAATAAGGAACTAAGGTGTTATGTATATATAATGTATTTTCATAGCCAAAATCTCTTCTTGCCTGGCGAATAGCCTCTAGGAATGGTAAGGATTCAATATCTCCAACTGTACCACCGATTTCTGTAATTACTATATCTGCATTGGATTCTATTGCAGCCTTCTTAAGCTTATCCTTTATCTCATTTGTAATATGAGGAATAACCTGTACAGTTCCTCCATTATATTCTCCTCTTCTTTCCTTTTGAATGACATTCGAATATATTTTTCCTGTAGTAATATTTGAATTTTTTGACAAGCTTTCATCAATAAATCTTTCATAATGTCCTAAATCCAAATCTGTTTCTGCACCATCATCTGTGACAAAGACCTCTCCATGCTGGTATGGGGACATAGTACCTGGATCCATATTGATATATGGGTCAAATTTTTGCATAAATATTTTAAGTCCTCTATTCTTTAGAATTCTTCCAATAGAGGATGCTGCAATCCCCTTACCTAAGCTTGAAACTACTCCACCTGTCACAAATATAAATTTTGTTTTCATATTCATCATATATCCACCTATTACAATACCTTTTTTAATCTTTCAATTGCTTCCTTTGTTCTTTCATGTGTATTAAAGGAGGTAATTCTAAAATAGCCTTCCCCCTCTTCTCCAAAGCCTATACCAGGAGTACCAACAACATTTGCATTCGTTAATAAATAATCAAAAAATTCCCAAGATTTCATACCTAAAGGGCATTTAAACCAAATATATGGTGAATTTTTACCACCAGTATAATAGATTTTCTTTTCATCGAAGAAGGAGGATAGCATTTTTGCGTTTTCCATATAATAATTAATATTCTCTATACATTCATGAAAGCCATCCAAACTTAATGCAGCCTCAGCTGCCCTTTGAACAGGATAGGATACTCCATTAAATTTTGTTGCCTGACGTCTAGTCCATAATTTGTGAATACTGTGATTATCGCTTGAAAGTTCTAATGGAATAATGGTAAAGCCACATCTTAAGCCAGTAAATCCAGCTTGCTTAGAAAAGGAACAAACCTCAATTGCACATTCCTTACTACCCTCAATTTCATAAATAGAATGAGGATAATTTGAACTTGATATAAAGGCCTCATAGGCTGAATCATAAATGATTAAAGAGCCTTTCTTTCTTGCAAAATCTACCCATAGCTTTAACTCATCATAATTATATGCACTACCTGTCGGATTATTCGGTGAGCATAAATAAATAATACTAGATTCCTTCATATGATCATTAGGTAGTGGTAAGAAATTGTTTTTCTCACTTCCAACCATATAGTATATGTCTCTTCCACTCATTAGATTGGAATCTAAATAAACTGGATATACAGGATTAGGAATATAAATCGGATTATCCCCAAAAATATCCACTATATTTCCTAAATCTGATTTCGCACCATCAGAAATAAAAACACTATTTAAATCTAAATCTACATGAAATCTTTTATAATACTTCAAGATTGCTTCCTTTAAAAAGCTATATCCATATTCTGGTGGATAGCCCCTAAATGTTTCCTTCTTTCCCATTTCATTTGATGCATTGATTAATGCTTCAATAACATTCTTACCTAAAGGTAAGGTAACATCTCCAATTCCAAGCTTAATAATATCTGCATCAGGATTATATTCCTTATATTTTGCTACTCTTTTATTGATTTCTGAAAACAAATAATTTTCAGATAATTGATCAAAATTAGAATTTATTTTTATGTTCATAAGCTATATTCTCCTTTTCCAACAAATACTTAACAATAAGATCTATACAAGCATCATAGAGTGAAACTCTTTGGTTCATTGCCATCATTTCAACATATTTATGAGCTTCCTCCTCAAACATTTTTTCATATACAACTAGAATTGTCTTTGCAAATTCTAATGCTCTTATTTTTTCATAATCTAAAGTCTTTTTCTTTTTTATGCTTCCATATAAGGCTATTTTTAATACCTCTAAGAACTTATTTATACTTATTGGTCTTCTTATCGTAATAAATCCTTTATCAAAGTTAAGATAGAATGGTTCATACTTAAAATAGGAATCAATAATCATAACAATAGATATGTCCTTATAATCTAGGGCTAATAAATAATCTATTTCCTCTTTCGTATAAACGGTTTTATTTATAATGATTACATTTGTTCTCTTTTCATCAACACAAGTTCCAATTTCATAGATAGAATCTATGGTAGAGCTTAAAACTCCCTTTAGTGGCAATAAAGAAATAATAGAATACATATTCTTTTTGAAATTATTTAAATCCGATAGTATAGTTATATGAATTTTATCCATGCTTTTCATAAAATGCCACTTCCTTTTCCGTGAATTTAAAACAAAAAATCATTAAAATTTGAAATATAATTTGATAAAATGCCGTTTTCTTATCAAATATACAAAGAGTTTAGCACCATTTCTTCATATTATCAATACAAATATTTTATTTTTTTAACTTTTTTTGAATTTTGTTCGTGCAAAAAGTCTAATTTTGCCTAGTTTTCGAATTTAAAACGCTTTATACACAAAATTTTATTCAAAAACACATTGACAAGCGAATTTTAGAGGTTTATAATTGGTGCATAAAGGCAAGGAGGCCAAGTTATTAAGGCCCTCTTGCCCTTTTATTTTTTTAGGAGGGATTTTATATGAAACAAGTTACAGATTACTTTGGATGTCGTGTTTTTAACGACAAAGTAATGAAATCAAAATTGTCTTCGGATGTATACAAAAAACTAAAGAAGACAATTAATGAAGGCAGTGAATTAGACATTAGCGTTGCAAATTCTGTTGCGCAAGCAATGAAGGATTGGGCAATTGAAAATGGAGCTACACATTACACACACTGGTTCCAGCCTATGACTGGTTCTACTGCAGAAAAGCATGATTCCTTCATCTCTCCAGAGGAAGATGGATCTATCATTATGGAATTTAAGGGTAAGGAATTAATTAAAGGAGAGCCTGATGCATCATCCTTCCCATCGGGAGGCTTAAGAGCTACATGTGAGGCAAGAGGATATACTGCATGGGATCCAACATCTTATGCATTTATTAAGGATAAATGCTTATGCATTCCAACGGCATTCTGCTCTTATGGTGGTGAGGCACTAGACAAAAAGACTCCATTATTAAAATCTATGCAGGCTTTGAATAAGCAAGCATTAAGAGTTTTAAAGCTATTTGGAGTAAGTGCTACTTCCGTTAAAACAACGGTAGGACCTGAGCAAGAATATTTCTTAATTGATAAGGAAGTATACGAAAAGCGTAAGGATTTAATTTATACAGGTAGAACCTTATTTGGTGCAATGGCACCAAAGGGGCAGGAGCTTGATGATCATTATTTTGGTTCTATCAAGCCTAGAATTCAAGCTTTCATGAATGATTTAAATCAAGAATTATGGGAATTAGGTATTCTTGCTAAAACTGAGCATAATGAGGTAGCACCAGCACAGCATGAATTAGCTCCAATATTTGCGACAACAAATATTGCTGCAGACCATAATCAAATCACTATGGAAACAATGCAAAGAATTGCAAAAAAGCATAATCTTGTTTGCTTATTACATGAAAAGCCATTTAAGGGAGTTAATGGTTCTGGCAAGCACAATAACTGGTCATTATCTACGAATACTGGAATAAATTTACTAGAGCCTGGTGATACTCCAAGTGAGAATGCACAATTCTTATTATTCTTAGTTTCTGTTATTAAAGCCGTTGATGAATATCAGGATTTATTAAGAATCTCTGTGGCAAGTGCTTCAAACGACTTCCGTTTAGGTGCAAACGAGGCACCTCCTGCAATCATTTCCATCTTCTTAGGTTCTGATTTACAGGCTGTCATTGATTCTATAGAATCTGGAAGTCCATTAAAAACAAATGGTAAGACATTCCTAAAGATTGGGGCAGATGTATTACCTCCTCTACCAAAGGATACAACAGATAGAAATAGAACCTCTCCTTTTGCATTCACTGGTAATAAATTTGAATTTAGAGCATTAGGCTCATCGGATTCCATTTCTTGTGCAAATATTATGCTAAATACTGCAGTTGCCGAGGAATTAAAGCAATTTGCTGATCGATTAGAGAAGGCTAAAGACTTTAATCAGGAGTTACATGATCTAATTCGTGAAACCATTGTGAACCATAAGAGAATTATCTTTAATGGCAATGGATACGATGATGCTTGGGTAAAAGAAGCTAAAGAAAGAGGCTTATTGAATTTAAAATCAACACCTGAGGCATTACAATATTATCTTCATGATAAAAATATCCATTTGTTTACATCTCATGACATTTATACTTTAAATGAAATTCATGCAAGATATGAAATAGGGCAGGAGCATTATTCAAAAATTGTAAACATTGAAGCATTAACATGCTTAGATATGCTAAATAAGGATTATTTACCTGCCATATCAGACTACACAAAGAAATTAGCTGAATCCTTATCTATAAAGAAATCTCTTGGTGTAAATACTACATATGAGCTTGAGCTATTAATTAAGATTTCCAATGGACTTCAGAATGCATATGATACAAAAATTAATCTTGAAAAGGTATTAGAGCATACTAAGGATATTGAAGATTGCACTGAGCTTTCTATGTATTATAGAGAAAAAGTTCTTCCTCTAATGGAAGAGGCTAGAGATATCATTGATTCTATTGAAGTAGATATGGATAGAAAATATTGGCCAGTGCCATCCTATGGCGATTTGCTATATAGCGTAAAATAAAAGTTTTTGGAGGGATTATTTATGTGGGATTATCAGATTTGGAAACTCATTGCTATTGCCTTGATCTTCTTTATGCAAGCAGGCTTTGCAATGTGTGAGGCTGGTTTTACAAGAGCAAAAAACACAGGTAATATTACTATGAAAAACCTAATGGATTTTTGCTTGGGTACAATCACATTCATTTTAATTGGTGGGCCTATTCTATGTGCAGAAAATGCACTTGCAGGTGGGCTATTTGGAGATGTTGGTCAAGTCTATAAAGGAATGTTCGGAGAGGGCGCTTCATGGGCTGGCTGGACAGATTTCATTTTTAATTTAGTATTCTGTGCTACTACTGCTACTATCGTTTCTGGTGCAATGGCAGAAAGAACAAATTTTAAAGCCTATTGTATTTATTCTATGATTATTTCCGCTATTGTATATCCAGTAGAAGCCTATTGGAACTGGGGAGTAGGAAATAATGGATGGTTACAACAGCTTGCTATAAATTGGGGACTAATGAATGGAACCGCACAAGGATTTATCGATTTATCCGG
>Ga0256407_10012325_pt1 | contig 11649 bp, 7 predicted proteins | sample RumenRJG_04DNA_FD_193489 | JGI IMG/M metagenome (GOLD analysis project Ga0256407, IMG submission 193489) | Bovine rumen microbial communities from Lethbridge, Alberta, Canada - RJG_04 | ecosystem: Host-associated > Mammals > Digestive system > Stomach > Rumen | place: Canada: Alberta | collected... | reverse complement strand
CAACAGGAGAAATCCTGAAAGTTGAGGGTACACCTTTCGATTTCCGTGCTCCCAAATCATTCGGTAAGGAGATCAATGCCGATGATGAGCAGATCAAGTTCGGTAAGGGTTATGACCACAACTATGTGCTTAACAAGAAAGAAGAGGGTGAACTGAGTTTTGCAGCACGCATCACTGAGCCGAAGAGCGGACGCACCTTGGAGTGCTATACAACAGAGCCCGGACTGCAACTCTATACAGCCAACTATGCCAGTGGATACAAGGGTGCCAACGGCGCTACCTTCCCCTATCGCTCTGCCGTATGTCTTGAAGCTCAGCATTTCCCCGACACGCCAAACCGTCCTTACTTCCCCAGCGTCATTCTGAATCCAGGTGAGCGCTATAAACAGAAGACTATTTACAAGTTTGGAGTCGTTGAATAAGCAACAACTAAAATCAGACTGCATTTAATTATGAATAATCAGAATTCAACTCCGAACTATACGTTCGCATTGATTGTTGTTTTCATCGTCTGTTTCCTCATAGGATTCATTACTACGATGAACAACTCTATGATAGCTTTCTGCTCTGAGGCTTTCAACTTGACTGCACAGCAGGGACAATATGTAAACTCTGCCTTCTATGGAGCCTATCTGTTAGCCATCCCCTTCTCTCTGCTGATGAGTAAGATTGGTTACAAGGGAACCCTTATCTTAGGCTTGGCAGTTTCAGGTATCGGCTTTGTCATCAACTCATTGGGAATATCGGCAGCCATCTCGGCTCAAGCTAATGTCTATGCCGTATTCCTTGGATCTATGTGCCTCGTCGCCATGGGTGTTGTGATGTTGCAGAATGTAGCTAATCCCTACGTGATGGTGTTAGGTAAGCCTGAAAAAGGTGCTTTCCGCATGACACTGTCACAGGCGCTGAATTCGGTAGCCACTACCGTTGCACCTATTTTTATTACCAGTGTGATTCTAGCAGGCGAGACACCTGCACCAGAACTGGTTCCCAGTCCGTTTATGGGCTTGGGTATCTTCACCCTCATTATCTGCCTTATCTTGGTATTCTTGAAACTCCCAAAGATTGACGAGGGCAAGCAGAGTGAAGAGTTCCACCAGCACCCTGCCGAAAAGAGCAGTGTGTTTGCCTATCCCCACGTATGGCTCGGAGCTTTAGGCATTTTCATGTATATGGGTGTTGAGATTGGTGTTCCCTCCATGTTGCCTTATCGTTTCCAGCAGCTGGGCATCAATAACAGTGACATCGTGACTAGCTATCTCGCATTCTATTGGGGCGGAATGATGGTCGGCCGTTTTGTAGGAGCCGGTATCTTGACCAAGTTCAAGCCTCGTGTTCTCCTTTCGGCATGTGTCAGTCTCGGTGCTCTGTGCATCCTGTTATCTTTGCTGTTTGAAGATAGCATGTTCGGTATCTGGCTCATGTTGGCAGCAGGTTTGTTCCACTCTGTCATGTGGCCTCTCATATTCAACCTCGGTCTGATGCACTTAGGACGCCATACTAAGGCAGCTTCCGGTATCATCAATACAGGTGTTATCGGTGCAGCTATCTTGATGCCAATCATGGGGGCTGTGGTTGACATAACGGGTGTCATCATTGCAATGTGCATCATGTTCGTCTATTATGCCTACATTTTCTGGTTCTGCAACTGGGGAAGCTACATTGGCTTGGGCGACAGAAAATTATTAGCACAATAAAATATTATAACGATAAATCTTTTGATTATATTAAAGTAAAATTATGATGGACATTGAATTTGTAAGAAGCCGTTTCATCAAGCACTTTGATGGCAAAACGGGTAACATCTATACATCCCCAGGCCGTATTAATCTAATCGGTGAGCACACCGATTATAATGGCGGCTACGTATTTCCCGGAGCTGTGGACAAAGGCGTGATGGCCGAGATACGTGCCAATGGTACAGAAGATACCGTTATGGCATATTCTATTGACAATAAGGACCGTGTTGATTTCAAACTCTCAGACCCCAATGGTCCCAAGACTCAATGGGCGCGCTACGTCTATGGCATAGCTTTGGAAATGAAAAAGTTAGGCGTTCCCGTTAAAGGTTTTAATATCGCTTTTGCAGGTGATGTTCCTTTGGGTGCAGGTATGTCATCCAGTGCGGCTATGACCAGTTGTTTCGGCTATGGTCTGAACGATGTTTTCGGAGGCAATGCCTCACAATGGGATATCGTTCTCGCAGGTCAGGCTACTGAACATAATTACATTGGAGTCAACTGTGGCATCATGGATGAGTTTGCCAGTGTATTTGGCAAGGCCGGTTGCTTGATGCGTCTCGACTGTCGCAGTCGTGAGTTTGAATATTTCCCCTTCAAGCCCGATGGCTATCGTCTTGTTTTAGTCGATTCAGTTGTCAAGCATCAGTTGTCGGGTTCACCCTACAACGACCGTCGCAGATCTTGTGAAAATGTGGTGAAGCACATTCAGGACAAGCATCCGGAAGGAAAGTTTGAAACGCTGCGCGACTGCACATGGGAGCAACTTGATGAGGTTCGTTCCGAGGTTGGCGAAGAGGACTACAAACGAGCCAAGTTTGTACTCGGTGAGAAAGACCGTGTCTTGGCTGTCTGCGATGCCTTGAACGAAGGCGACTATGAGAAAGTTGGCGAAATGATGTATCAGACCCACGAGGGACTCTCCAAGGAATATGAAGTATCCTGCGAGGAACTTGATTTCCTGAATCAGATTGCCAAAGAGAATGGCGTAACGGGCTCACGCATTATGGGCGGCGGCTTTGGTGGTTGCACCATCAACCTCGTTCGCAACGACATCTACAGCAAGTTCATTGCTGATGCCAAAAAGCGTTTTAACGAGAAATATGGTCACGAACCTAAGGTCTATGACGTCAATATCGGCGACGGCTCGCGCAAACTTTGTTAGTACTGAAAAGGAATTGCGTTAAAACAAATAAATTCCACTAATAAAGGTTAAATATATGGCATAAAGTGTTATTTTTACACTTTATGCCATTGCTTTTTATTGTCAGTTGAAAAATAAGTAGTAAATTTACACCCAAATTACGAACATAACATAAATAACTAAAAATTTATTAAGATGAAAAATCTAAAAAAAGTATTGTTTGGATGTGGTCTTACTATGGCCATGTTTACAGCGTGCAATTCCGGCGTTCAGCCTCAGTTGACAGTATCAGGACTCGACCCTGCTAAGTTTGACACCCTGATCAATGAGAAGCCCGTTAAACTGTACACTCTGAAGAATCAGAATGGTATGGAAGTGTGCATCACGAACTATGGTGGACGCATTGTCAGCCTTGTAGTTCCCGACAAGGACGGCAAGCCAACAGACGTTGTACTTGGATTCGACAACATCCGACAGTATGCCGATACGCTCAACTCTCCTTCTGACTATGGATCATCAGTAGGCCGTTATGCCAACCGCATCAAGGAAGGTAAGTTCGTCCTGAACGATTCAACCTATCAGTTGAAGAAGAACGACGGCCCCAACAGTCTGCATGGAGGTGGCAACACCGGTTGGATGCACCAAGTCTATGAGGCTGAGCAGATTGGTGACTCTATCCTCAAACTGACGCTTGTTGCAGAAGACGGAGAGAATGGCTTCCCTGGCAAGGTAAAAGCTGTAACCACCTACAAAGTGACCAGCGACAACATTTTGGATATGACATGGGAGGCAGAGACCGACAAGCCAACTATCATCAATCAGACCAATCATAACTATTACAACCTGAGTGGTGATTTCTCACAGGCTGCTTACGATCAGGTACTCTATGTCAATGCCGACAACTTCACACCCAGCGACAAGCTCTACATCCCCACTGGCGAGATTAAGCCTGTCGAAGGTACTCCAATGGATTTCCGCACCCCACATGCTGTTGGTGACAGCATCAAGAGCCAGTTCGACCAGATTCAGAATGCCACTGGCTATGACCACAATTTCTGTCTGAACACCTTTAAGGATGGTAAGGGTGACGACACACAGGTATGTGCCAGTCTCTATTCTCCCAAGACAGGTATCTTCATGGAGATGTACACCAACGAACCGGGCGTACAGGTTTATTCCGGAAATTTCCAGGGCGTTGGTGCTGATGCCGACATTGTCCGCAAGCATGGTATCAAGTATCCCAAGCACGTAAGTGTATGTCTGGAGAGTCAGAAATATCCCGACAGCCCCAATCACAAGGATTGGGTACAGCCTGTTCTGAACCCTGGTGAGAAGTACTTCAGCCACGCAGCTTATAAGTTCAGCGTGAAATAAGAACCATTTCTAGTAACAACTAATAACATTATTAATAAATAAAAAGTAACCATGAATAGTATTTCGCAAGCTATTAGTCAGTCTGGTTTCCAGACCATCGACTTTGTCATTCTTGTCTGCTATCTCATTCTGTTGGTGAGCCTTGGATTGTTCCTCTCACGCAACAAGGATGGCAAGGAGAAAAGTGCCAACGATTATTTCTTGGCAGGTAACACGCTGACATGGTGGGCAGTAGGTGCTTCACTGATTGCCGCCAACATTTCAGCCGAACAGTTTATCGGTATGTCGGGAACAGGTTTCCGCGACGGTATTGCCATTGCAGCCTATGAGGTGATGGCAGCCATTACGCTGGTTGTCATAGGTAAGTTCCTGTTGCCTGTGATGCTCGACCGCAAGATTTTCACCATTCCTCAGTTCCTTCGCGAACGTTATAACGATGGTGTAGGTCTGGCATTCTCTATCCTTTGGCTCTTCCTCTATGTCTTCGTCAACCTGACTTCAGTATCATGGCTGGGAGCTCTTGCTATCGAACAGATTCTGGGTCTGCAGGGCATCATTGTTGATATCATGGGATTCCAAGTTTCCATCCGTATGATCATTGTCCTGTGCCTCTTCCTGATTGCTGGTATCTACTCTATCTACGGTGGTTTGGCATCAGTAGCCTGGACCGATGTGATGCAGGTAACCTTCCTCGTCGGCGGTGGTTTGATTACCGCTTATGTAGCCCTGTCGTCAATGGGTGAAATCCTTGGTACAGACGCACTGGGTGCTCTGCGACAGGTTTATCACGATATGACGACGGGTCCCAATGCCCAAGACGTCCATTTCCACTTGATTATCCAGCAGAGCCACAACGCTGAAGCCTATAGCAATGTTCCAGGTATCGCAGCTGTAGTAGGTGGTGTTTGGCTGACCAACCTCGGTTACTGGGGTTTCAACCAGTATATTATTCAGAAGGGTCTTGCTGCCAAGAGCATTGACGAGGCTCAGAAGGGTCTTGTATTCGCAGGTTTCCTGAAGATTCTCATCCCATTCATCGTTGTTCTCCCAGGTATCTGCGCTTACTACATCATGGGTAATGAAGATACATTCCGCACGATGAACTTGGCAGGTGACATCAATGTTGCCGACGATGCCTATCCCTGGCTCATCCGCAACTTCACCCCGACAGGTATTAAAGGTCTGAGTTTTGCTGCCCTGACAGCTGCCATCATCAGTTCTTTGGCCTCTATGTTCAACAGCACCTCTACCCTCTTCACGATGGATATCTATAAGAAGTACATCAACAAGGAAGCCGGCGACAAGCAGTTGGTGAACGTAGGTCGTATCACATCGGTTTGCGCCCTTCTCATTGCGCTGGTAGCCGTTAAGCCTCTGCTGGGTGGTCTCGATCAGGCTTTCCAGTATATTCAGGAGTACTCCGGATTCATCTATCCAGGTATTATCACCGTCTTCGGCCTTGGTTTGCTGTGGAAGCGTGCTTCTTCACGTGCAGCCGTTTGGACAGCCATCCTCACCATTCCCCTTGGTGTACTGTTCAAGGTGTTCTATCCCGAGGTTCCGTTCCAGTTCCGTGCTGGTAACATCTTCATCATTCTGGTTATCTTCTTCATCTATGTCAGCTACTATGACAAGAACTACGTGAAGGCAGAACCCGTTAGCAAGAAAGATCAGATGCAGATGTACTGGTGGGCTCGCGCTCTGGGTGTAGCCGGACTGTTCTTCATCTTCTTGGCAGGTGCTCAGTGGCTCATCGACACATCAAATGCCGTTAACATGCCCGACGAGAACATGGCCGACTATCTTGGCGACATCGGTTTCCAGGCATTCATCTTCTTCGGTGTGCTGGTAGGTGTTAACTCCGTATGGCTCAGAAGTAATGCACGCGACGGAATCAAAGACCCGAAGGCTCTCCCCATCAAGCTCGAACTGTTCCAAACCAGCAGGGGCTATACCTATGGAGCTATCGGTATTGCCGTCATCACCATCTTACTGTATGCTATCCTTTGGTAATTAATACAAGGAAATGACAACATTTTATTTAGAATATCAAAAGATTTTCGTGTCTGTCGACTGCATCATCTTCGGTTTCGATGAAAACAAGCTGAAGGTGCTGATAGGCAAGCGAAAGATGGATCCAGGTCGTGGCGAATGGAGTCTCTACGGAGGCTTCGTTCGCATCGACGAAAGCGTTGACGACGCTGCCCATCGCACCCTCTACGAACTGACGGGAATGAAGAATATCTACATGCGTCAGGTGGGTGCGTTCGGTAATGTCAACCGCGACCCAGGTGAACGTGTTGTCTCCATTGCCTACTATGCGCTCATTAACGTGAAGGACTACGACAACAGACTTCTGGAGGAACACGGAGTGGAATGGGTTGATTTAGAATCACTTCCCCCACTCTATTCCGACCACCGCGAGATGGTTGACAGGGCTCGCAAACTGATGAAAGAGAAAATCAAGACCAATCCTGTTGGTTTCACCCTGCTCCCCCAGTTGTTCACCCTCACCCAGTTGCAGCGTCTCTACGAGGCTGTCAACGGTGAGACGCTCGACAAGCGCAACTTCCGCAAGCGCGTCAAGGAAATGGATTTCATCGAGAAGACCGAGCTCATCGACAAAGTGACTTCTAAGCGCGGCGCCTCTCTCTATCGTTTCAACAAGAAGGCATATAACGAAGAGTCAAACTTTAAATTATAATATTATGTTAGAAGAACTGAAAGAAAAAGTATTTCGTGCTAACCTCGACCTTGTTAAGCACAACTTAGTGATTTTCACTTGGGGTAACGTGTCAGGTATTGACCGTGAGAAAGGTCTCGTTGTTATCAAGCCCTCTGGTGTTGACTATGACTCCATGAAGGCATCCGATATGGTTGTGGTTGACCTCATGACGGGTAAGGTGGTTGAAGGCGACCTCAATCCTTCTTCCGACACCCCCACCCACCTGGTGCTCTATCGTTCCTTCCCCGAGATTGGCGGTGTGGTTCATACCCACTCTACCTATGCCACAGCTTGGGCTCAGGCCGGCAGGGATATCCCCAGCATCGGAACCACTCATGCCGACTATTTCCATGATGCCATTCCCTGCACGGGCGATATGACGGCTGACCAAATGGCAGAATACGAATACAACACCGGTGTGGTCATTGTCAACCGCATTGAGTCTGGCAACATCAATCCCGTCCACACCCCTGGTGTATTGGTGAAGAATCACGGTCCTTTCTCTTGGGGTAAGGATGCCGACAATGCCGTTTATAATGCCGTTGTCATGGAGCAAGTTGCCAAAATGGCCTTTGTCAGCTTCTCTGTCAACCCCCACACCACCATGAATCCCCTGCTCGTTGAGAAACACTTCAACCGCAAGCATGGTCCAAACGCATACTATGGCCAAAAGAAAAAGAAGTAACAACATAACTATTAATCTCAAAAGTATTAACAAACAATGAACGCATTTGAAAATTTAGAAATTTGGTGGGTAACAGGTGCACAGCTTCTGTACGGAGGCGACGCAGTAGTTGCAGTTGACGGTCACTCTAAGGAGATGGTCGAAGGTCTTAACAATAGCGGCAACATCCCTGTTAAGGTTGTTTATAAAGGAACTGCCAACAGTTCAAAAGAAGTGGAAGCCGTGATGAAGGCTGCCAATAACGACGAGAAGTGTATCGGTATCATCACCTGGATGCACACCTTCTCGCCTGCCAAGATGTGGATCAAGGGTCTGCAGGATTTGCAGAAGCCTCTGCTCCATTTCCACACTCAGTATAACGCTGAGATACCCTGGGACACTATGGATATGGACTTCATGAACCTCAACCAGAGTGCTCATGGCGATATAGAGTTCGGACACATCTGCACCCGCATGCGTGTACCTCGCAAGGTGGTTTGCGGCTATTGGAAAGACGCTCAGGCTCAGCAGCAGATTGCCGTATGGGCTCGTGTAGCTGCCGGTGTTGCCGATGCCAAGAACGTTCGCTGTCTGATGTTCGGTATGAACATGAACAACGTTGCCGTTACCGATGGCGACCGTGTTGAGTTCGAGCAGCGTCTGGGCTATCATGTTGACTACTATCCCGTTTCTTCACTGATGGAGTATTTCAAGAAAGTAACCGATGCCGAGGCTGATGCCCTCGTCGAGGAATACAAGAAGGAGTACACCATTAAGATTGACGAGTCGGGCGAAGAGGTTTACTGGGAGAAGGTGAAGAATGCCGCTAAGGCAGAAATTGCCCTCCGTCGCGTATTGAAGGACGAAGGAGCCACTGCTTTCACCACCAATTTCGACGACCTGGGCGATGCTGACATCAACGATCCCAACTTCGTTGGTTTCGACCAGATTCCAGGCCTTGCTTCTCAGCGTCTGATGGCTGAGGGTTATGGCTTTGGTGCCGAGGGTGACTGGAAGACAGCCTGTCTCTATCGCACACTCTGGGTTATCCAGCAGGGCATGCCCATCGGTTGCTCATTCCTTGAGGACTATACCCTCAACTTTGCCGGCGACCGTTCTTCTTGCCTGCAGAGCCACATGCTCGAGGTTTGTCCGCTGATAGCTGTCGATAAGCCCAAACTGGAGGTTCACTTCCTCGGTATCGGCATCCGCAAGCAGCAGACTGCCCGTCTGGTCTTCACCTCAAAGGTAGGCCGCGGCATCAAGGCTACTGTAGTCGACCTTGGCAACCGTTTCCGTCTGATTTCTCAGGAGGTAGAGTGCATCGAGCCCAAACCCATGCCCAATCTTCCTGTTGCCTCTGCCCTGTGGGTTCCTCAGCCAACCTTCGAAATCGGTGCCGGAGCCTGGATTCTGGCTGGTGGTACTCACCACAGTGCTTTCTCTTACGACATCACTGAAGAATACTGGGAAGACTTTGCCGAGATGGTGGGCATCGAGTATGTCAAGATCAATAAGGACACTACCATTGCCAACTTCAAGCAGGAACTCCGCAACAGCGAGATTTACTATATGTTAAACAAAGCTTTAAGATAATTTAAGCACTCTGTGACCTCTGTGTTAAATAAAAATATTTATTTATGAATACAAAACAAGTTATTGAATCAGGACAGGCCATTCTCGGTATCGAGTTTGGATCAACCCGCATCAAGGCTGTACTCATCGACGAGCAAAACAAGCCTATAGCACAAGGCTCTCACGAGTGGGAAAACCAACTCGTTGACGGTTTGTGGACCTACGCTATCGAGGATATCTGGAAGGGACTGCAAGACTGCTATGCCGACCTCCGCAAGGATGTTAAGCAACAGTACGACTGCGAAATCGAAACCCTCGCCGGTATCGGTTTCTCTGCCATGATGCACGGCTATATGGCTTTCGATGAGAACCAGCAGATTCTCGTGCCTTTCCGCACTTGGCGCAACACCAATACCGGCAAGGCTGCTGCTGAACTCAGCCAGCTCTTCAACTACAACATTCCCCTCCGCTGGAGCATCAGCCACCTCTATCAGTGCATACTCAACAACGATGCCCATGTGAAGGATATCAAGTATCTCACTACCCTCGCCGGCTATATCCATTGGCAGGTAACGGGTAAGTTCGTTCTCGGTGTTGGCGATGCCTCTGGTATGATTCCTGTTGACCCCGCCACCAAGACCTACGATGCCGATATGGTTGCCAAATTCGACAACATCCTCGACGCTAAAGGTCTGCCCTTCCATCTGCTCGACATTCTTCCCAAGTCGCTGAGTGCAGGTGAGGACGCAGGTTTCCTCACACCGAAGGGAGCAAAGATGATTGACGTCAGCGGCCATCTGAAGGCAGGCATCCCCGTTTGTCCTCCCGAAGGCGACGCAGGCACCGGTATGGTTGCCACCAATGCCGTCAAGCAGCGCACGGGTAATGTCAGCGCAGGCACCTCTTCATTCTCTATGATTGTATTGGAGAAACCGCTGTCGAAACCCTACGAGATGATTGATATGGTCACCACACCCGACGGCAGTCTCGTGGCAATGGTTCACTGCAACAACTGCACCTCCGACATCAATGCCTGGGTAAGCCTGTTCAAGGAATACCAGCAACTGCTGGGTGTCAAGGTAGATATGAACGAACTCTACGGAAAGCTGTTCAACGAGGCTCTGAAGGGCGATACCGACTGTGGCGGACTGATTTCCTACAACTACGTCAGCGGCGAACCCGTCACCGGTCTTGCCGAAGGTCGTCCGATGTTCATCCGTTCTGCCGGCGATAAGTTCAATCTGGCCAACTTCATGCGTGCCCACCTCTATGGTGCCATCGGTGTGCTGAAGATTGGTAACGACATCCTGTTCAAGGAAGAGAAAATCAAGGTTGACCGCATTACCGGACACGGAGGTTACTTCAAGACTCCCGGTGTGGGACAGCGCATGCTGGCTGCTGCCCTCAACTCGCCCATCTCTGTCATGGAGACTGCTGGCGAAGGTGGTGCATGGGGTATTGCCCTGCTCTCAGCCTTCCAGGTGCGCAACAGTCAGAAATACTCTCTTGAGGATTATCTTGAAAAGGTGGTATTTGCTGGCAATCAGGGCACATCCGTTGCCCCCACTGCCGAAGATGTTGCCGGTTTCGATAATTACATCGAGAACTACAAGCGTTGTCTGCCTGTAGAACAGAGTGCTGTTGACCATAAGTAAATGATGCTGAAACGTGTCATATCCGTCGTGATGCTCAGTGCCTTCGTGGCACTGGGCATTCATGCTCAAAACGAATCGTGGCTCTCGCGCAAACTGCGTAAGGGCATGAATTACATTGACTCACTCTGGATCAACAAAGCCGACTCCAACTATATCGAGGTTCCCAAGAATCCCTGGCGTGTCGTTATCTATCCCAAGTTCAACGAGGTCTATGTAAAGATGCATTCCGATATCGACTTCAACTATCTCTACGGCATCACCCCCAGCGAATCTCTCGCAGCCTCATGGAACATGCGCATCAATCCGCCCCTCGCCACCTATCTGGGTGTGTGGGTAGGATATCGCGGACTGGGTGTCGGCTATTCCTTCCCACTGCTCAAGAATGCCGGACGCTATTGGACCATCAGTTCCACCGGCACCCGCTACGGACTCATCTTCAGTCTTCGTCGCTTCAAGACACAAGACATCAAGCTCGACCTGCAGGGTCATTTCGAAGACCAGGAAATCGACGAGAAAGCCGTCCCCTACACCAGTCACGCCCCCATCTGGGTTCGCTCCGCGTTCATCGACGGCTACTACGTGTTCAACGGCAAGCACTATTCTCAGGATGCTGCCTACAACCAGTCGGTCATCCAGCGACGCTCAGCCGGTTCGCTCCTACTGGGACTGTCGTGGTATCAGTCGTCCATCGATTTTTCCGACAGGCTCAATGGCGAATTTGTCTTTGCTGCCAACGGCGTGGGTAAAATCAAGGTCCAGCAGGGCAATATCGG
>Ga0256407_10012323_pt1 | contig 11650 bp, 6 predicted proteins | sample RumenRJG_04DNA_FD_193489 | JGI IMG/M metagenome (GOLD analysis project Ga0256407, IMG submission 193489) | Bovine rumen microbial communities from Lethbridge, Alberta, Canada - RJG_04 | ecosystem: Host-associated > Mammals > Digestive system > Stomach > Rumen | place: Canada: Alberta | collected... | reverse complement strand
TTTTTTTTTTTTTTTTTTTTTTTTTTTTTTTTTTTTTTTTTTTTTTTTTTTTTTTTTTTTTTTTTTTTTTTTTTTTTTTTTTTTTTTTTTTTTTTTTTTTTTATTTGATTGTCCAACACCCATTTTTAATTTTAATTATAATATAAAATATACAATAAATTTAATTTTTTATTTATTAATTGTTTTTTATTTATTATATTTGAAATTTTTAATGAAAAATGCTTTTTAAAATATAGAATAAAATTATTGTTGAACTTTCATTATTTTTTAATTTAAAAAAATATTTACAAAAGTTAAATTCATTTTAAAATTCTAAAATTATAGAATTATAATATATTTTAATAATTGATTTAATTAAAAAAAATATAGATTAATATTATTTATTCATAAAAATAATTTTCCATTTTCACTTATTTTTTAAATATAAATAAATTATTTAATTCAAATTTCCAAATTAAATAAATAAAATACTATTTAAAAAAAAGTAAAATATTACATATCACTTTTATTTTTTTCAACCAATAACTGAGGATTACAAAGATATTTTTCAACATTTTCATAAAATAACTTAAAATGAAATCCGAAAATAAAATTATGATTAGCAGTTAAAGAAATACTAATTTTATCATCAGTTAATTTTCCCCAACTAATACAAGGCATAATTTGATGAGGAGCACAAGAAACATTACTCATACTCTCAAAATTAATCCAAGGAACACAAGAAAAATTTGCAATTGGTTCTTCATCTCTAATTGAAGCATTTATTTTATATTGTAATTTTTCAATATTATTTTTTTTAAATTGAACATATTCATTCCATTTATTAAAATTTTCAAAATTTGAAATTGGGACAATTTCAATTTCTCTTATTGAATTATCTTTTTGTAATATTGGAGTTACTGCATTTATTTTTTCATATTCTATTATTTTATCTTTAATTATTCTTCTTTTAAATTCTGGAATTTCATTTATTCCTTCTAAAATACATCCTAATGTTAAATTGAAAAATGGAATATTATTTTTTTTTGAGTAATTATATGTGTCTATTGCTTTTATTTTTACTGTCATATTGTATCTTGATGAAAAAAAAGATATGAAAGGTAATTCTAATGGTTTCATATCTAATGTTTTACTTTTATATTTATTCTTTTCATATTCTGAATAATCCATAATTAAAAAATAAATATTTTAAATTTTTTTTTTTAAAAAATAAAAAAAAATAAAAAATATTAATTATTTTTAATAATGAATTGTGTATAAATCATTCATTAAATTTTTAAATTTTTATATTTTTAAGAACAAATATAAAAAAAATATAAAAAAGTAAATTTATTTTTTATTTTCATCATTATCATCTTTCTGATTATTTTGATTAACAGTAATATTTTTATCATTATTCATTTTTATATTTTGCATAGGGAAATTCCCAACCGTAGGCATCATTCCAGGAAAAACATTATTACCTCTTCTATAAATATTATTATTAATTAAATTAGGATACATCATATAATTCATATAAGGAATATTTCTATTAAAAAGATATTGTGGATAATATGGATTCATATATTGAATCATATATGGATTCATTATTTGAAATGGATATTCATTTAAATTTTTATTAAAGTTAATATTTTGAGAATTGTTATTTTGTGTATTTTGATTATTTTCTGTTTCTTTTTGTTTATTTTCTTTTTTTGTTGGTTCTATGTTAAATTCTCCTCCTTTTGATATTTCCATTATATTAAATGATGATGGAATGTTTAAATTTTCATCAAAAGTATAATTTCCTTCTATATTTTCTTCTTTTTCATTTTCTATTTCTTTTTGTTTTTGTTTTTCTTCTTCTTCTGTTTTATATTTTTCAACGGTTATTATTTCTTTTTTTTGTTTTTTTTCTTCTTCTATTTCTTTTTCTTCTTCATTTTCTTTTTCTTCTTCATTTTCTTTTTCTTCTTCATTTTCTTCATTTTCTTCTTTTTCATCTTTTTCTTCTTCATTTTTATTTTTATCTTCATTTCTAATTATTTTTTCTTTATTTTCGTCAAATTTTTCTTTTGATATATTTTCATTATCAATATTTTGATTATTAGCATTAGTATTTTCTGAATAATTTACATCTTCAAGCTCAACAGCTTGATAAATATTTTTATAATAATTTCTTTTATATGGAGTTTTTGAATATTGATTATTATATGAATTATAATGATTATTTTTATATTTATCATTAGTGTAATGCTGAGTATTATATTGATTATTGTAATGATTATTATAATTATAATTGTAATTATTATTATAATTATTATTATAATTATTATTATAATTCTTATTATAATTATAATTATTATTATTATAATTGTAATTATTATTATAATTATTACTATAATTATTATTATAATTGTTATTGTAACCATTATTATAATTATTATTATTATATTTTTTATATCCTTGATTATGATTATTTGAATAGTTTTTATTAACATAATAATTATTATAATAATAATTGTTAATATGCGTATGATTATTATTATCATATTTTTTATGATAACTATTATTTGAATTATTATTATAATTATTATCATTATTATATTGATCTAAATAATAATTGTCATCATATTCTAAAACATTTTTTTTTTTATTATTATCTTTTGTTTCATCTTTTTCATTCACATCCTTTTTTAAAGTTTGATTGTTATTTTTTCTCAAATTAAGTTTATCATTTTTTATTTCTTTTAAATTTTTATTTTGATTATTATTATTTATTGTCTTTTTTGTTTTATCTTCTTTTTTTTCTTCTTTAGATTTTTTTATTTTTTTTTTCACCTCAGTCCAACCATATTCTTCTCCTTTTTCTTCTATTAATTTTAATTTCTTTTTAATCTCATTTTCAATTTCTTTTTGATTATAATTCTTAGATTTAATTAATTCAAAAACTTCAGATTCATCAAGAGAATTTTTTGCCATAGGAAGAAATTTATTAATTAAAAACTGATCATTTTCACTATATTCTTCTTTTTCTTTTTCCTCTTCAATTGGTTGTTTTTTTTTCTTTCTTTTATTTTTTGTTTTCTTATTAATTTCTTCTTCAACTTTTTCTTCACTATCAGAACTATATTTATCCCATTCTTTTAATTTTTGATCATTCATTTTAATAAATAATTGTGATAATTAAATTTGAAATTAATTAAATATACAATTTTTAAAATAATAAAAAATAATAAAAAAAATATAAATTCTATATAAAAAATAATAATATAATAATAAATAAAAATATTAAAATAATACATTTATCTTATTCAAAAACTTTTTTACCTTCTAAATTACTAACTTTCCTCCTAACAGCACTTTGTCTAATTTTCCTATTTTTTAATTTATTTTTATTTTCCTCTTCATAAATTTTCAATTCAGTTTCATGTATATTATCAGCAACATCATTACTAATATTCCTAAGTAAATCTTCTAAAGTAGTATAAAAATCATCTTCATTATCTTCAATTTCAAATTTATTTAATTTCTTAGCTTCTTCAGTTTGAAGAGGATCATTATTTCCTTCAGCATCAATAACTTTATCTAATCTAATTACAGAACCAACAATTTTATTTAATAATTTATGTTGTAAAAATGCATTTCCTTTATTTTTTCTTCTATTTACTGCTTTATTTAAACTTGCAATATCAGTATGAACTAATCTTTTAATATAAGCATTATTTATATTCATTGTTTTTGGTAATAATATTTTCATTTTATCTATATCTACTATGAAATTATCACTTCCATCATCTATTAAGAAATTTTCTAATATTTCTATTATTATTAAGTTTCTTTTTATAAATCTCCCTTCTAATTCATTTTCTTTATTTATATTATCTTTATTTGAATGGTATAATGAACCTAATGATATTATTTCTCTTTTTAATGTTGTTTTTCCAGCTGTTCGTAATTTATGATAGTATATTACTTGGTTTTTAAATTCTTTGTCTGTTTCTGCTTTTTTTTCCTTTTCGAATTCTAAGAAATCCATAAATAAAGTATGTAAATCATTTTGTTCAGTTTTTTCTCTTTTATGAATAAATTGAAGGAAATTTCTAATATCATTTTTATTTATAAAATCTTTAATTCTATTTTTTTCATTTGAATAATTATTAATATCAATAGTAAGAAACATAGTTTTAAATAATTCATATAAATCTCTAAAATAAATATATAGTAAATATGGTATTCCACCAAAAATCCATGATAAAGTTGTTATTAGATGTCCTTTCAAATTTGCATTATCAATTTGAGAAGTATATTCTGTTATTATTGTAAATATTCCTACAAAATAACAAATTGGAATAAAAAAAAATGATGGTATTGCTTCAATTAAAAAAATAAATGGAAAATAAAAAATACTATAATATATTCTACTTATTATTGTATTAAATTGTTGTTGTCTTGAATTTTCAATTTTTATTATATCTCTATGTTCTAATTGTTCATTTGAATCAAAATCTTCATTTTCATTATTTTGAATTAAATTTTTTTTCTTTTCTCTAAAAAGAATATTGATAGGAATAACAAAAAAATTTAAAATATTCAAAGGAGTAGTAAGTAAAATTAAATAACCATAATTTTTATCCCATTTATATCTTTTAAAATAAGTAATTAATACACTTCTATGTGCAGCATCAACAACTTTACTTAACTGAGTATATTCATTAGATAATAAAGCAATTAACATATTAACTAAAATTAATCCTCCACAAGTAACAAAAGTAATACATAATATAGCACCAAAAAATTTATAATAATCAAAATCAAAAACTTTAGAATTATTTAAATAACCTTGAAATAAAGTAGTAAAAGTAACTGAATATAATTTATATTGTTTAGATGCTTTATAAAAAATAGTAGTATAAATTGTAGCACAACATATCATAATAATTAAATAAATTAATAAATATTTTGCAGCAACAATTGATAATAAATATATTATTCTAATTAAAGGACCTAATTCCTTATATGTTAGTAATATTCCTGTTATTCTTAACCAAACAAAAATATCATTTACACTTAAAATTGATGCTCTAATTATAAAAGCCATATCACTTTTACCATCAGAATGAATTTTATTTCCAATTTCATCATATTTAGGAAATAATTTTTCAGTATCAACTAAAATTAAAAAAGCACTTAATAATAAACAAATTTCAATATAACCCCAAAAATCAATTTTATACTTTCTTTTTTTTGAAAGTGAAGAAAAAAGAATTTGTAAAGGAATTTTTAAAACAATACACCAAACCCAAATAATATAACAAATAAGCATTTTTTTTTTAAGTGGACTTAAATCTTTAAAATCAGTCATAACATCATCATCAGTAACAAGAAAAAAAATAAATAAATTATATAAAACAATTAATAAAATATTAGAAATAGATTCAGGATAATATCTCAAAGAACAAGATTCTTCCCAAAGACTTAACTGATGAAAATAAGTTTTATTATAATCAATTTTATCAAAAGCTAAAAAAGCATTTCCTCCTTTTGTAGTAGGACTTTCTAAAAATTTTTTAAGTGAACTAAAAGAAAAAATACCATCATGTCTTAATCTCCCAACCCACATTTTATTTACAATTGTACCAACTTCAGGTGATTCTAAAACTGTAAAAGCTTCAGTTTCAGCTGCAATTAAATAAGCTGTTCTTCCTCTTGAATCTTTTTGTCCTAAAAGGAATTCTATATATTTTTCACTTGGATTTGCTTCATGTATATTTCTACATAATTCCATTAATTCATTTCTTGTTTTTTCACATTTTATTTTAAAATGAACACTTATTTCACTTATATTATGTAAAATTTCACATAGGAGTAAGCATGTTAAAACTGGAGAATGACAATTAACTATATTTTTATTTTTTATTGAAGAATTTATATTTGAAAGTAAGTTAAATGCTAATGATAAATCTAATGATGTTTTTTTTATGTTACTTAACATTTCTGCACCATAATACATTTTTTCTCCTGCTAATAAATAATTGTTTACTATTCTTTTTTGAATTGATAAATCATCTAATACCATTTTACATCCTTTTTCATTTAAACATAAAATTATTAATTCTAATCCTTCATTTAATATTACTTCTTTGAAATTATTTGGTGTTATTCTCCAATGAGGATGATTTGGGTATCTATATAATAAAATTGATATTTCATCATATGCTTTATTTCTAAATAAAGTTTGTAATAATGTTGTATCATGATCTAAATATTTCCATGATGATATTATTTCTTGTATTATTTCTAAGGAATTTGCTTGGAATAATTTTTCTAAAATATCACTTATTGAAAAATCTATTTTAATATCTTTAAATATAGTATTTTTTAATGAGGATGAAAAAAATGATTCTAAATGACTTTTTATTCCTAAATCTTCATATGGTAATAATTCAGTTAAGAAAGTTGAATGAATTGATATTTCGTTCTTTTTTTTATTTTCTGAATCTTTTTTTGCTTTATTTTTAGTTTCCCAAATAAATTTTAATAACTCTTTTGAATTATACATTGAACCATTTTTAATAAATTGAGTTATAAATTGAGAAAGTGATTGAATTTCATTTAAAGTTTTCCCTCTTTGTTTAAGCATTTTAATAAAATAATCAAATACAAAAATTTCATCAAAATGATAAAAATTATCTTTTAAAACTTCTGTCAACATTTCCATTCTATTTTCAGTTAACATTGTTTCTAAAAAATTAGAAGATTCTAATTGTCTTTTATAAAAAGATTGTTTTTCCTTATCTAACATTAATTTTCTAATTGTATCAATATCATTTTCACTAATTGCTTTTCTTATATTTATTAAATATTTTTCTTGTTGATTTAAAATTTTTTCTTTTGCCAATTCTAATTTTTCTTTTAGTAATTTCCTATTTTCAGGATCTAAAAATTCTGGTTTTTTATTATTTTGAATATTATTTTCTTTAATAGTATTAATATCATTAATATCTAAATTAGTATCATTTGGATTATCATTTTCAGGACCTTCACTATTATATATAGAACCTTTTTTTTTTAAAGGATTTAAAGTTAAAATTGAATTATTTGAAAAGTGATTTAATCTTAAGTTATTTTTTGTATCTGTTCTATTAGAAAAATTTTCAAATTCTTTTTGAAAATCATTTTCATGAAATTCTAAAATATTTGGTTGTGAATCATGATCTAAATCTTGATCTTGACTTTCTACTGATATTATTGTTGTTATTGGTTGAATTTTTGAATCTCCTTTATTATTATTTTCATTTTCATTTTCATTTTCTTTTTTGTTTTCATTTTCATTTTCATTTTCTTTTTTTTTTTCTAATTGATCTATAATTTTATGTGGTGAATTTTCTACTGTAAAAATATCTGCTGCACTAATATTTGATGAACTTACACTCATTTTTTAATTTATTTTAATTTTAATAAATAATTTAATAGAATAAAAAATTTGATTTTTTTTATTATTAATATTATTTTTAATCATATATATAAATATTCGAAATATATTTATTATAATTATAATATATTAAATAATTTTTAGATCATAATTCTCTCTAATTTTGATTATATACATTTATAACTTTAACAGGAGCATTTGATTGATTATTTGTATTAATTGAATAATAATTATTAATAATAGGTTGTTGCATTTTTGGATTATTAATAATTATATTATTTGTATTATTATCAACATTATTATTAATATTTATTACATTTACTGGATGAATATTCCTTTTTAAAAATCCATTTTGATTATTTGAAATTATTGCAGAATTCATATTAAAATTACCTTTCATTTTATTATTTTCTCTTACTTTATATGGACCCATCATCATTCTAACATCAGGGTCATTTAATATTTTATTATCTCTAGAATTATAATTATCTTTTTTATTATTATTATTTTTTAAATGCATATTTTTATTATTTGATGAAATTGGATTAGATGACAAAGGTCTTTTTTTAATTTTATTATTATTACTTATTGGATAATTGTGATTAATTATTCTTTTTTGATGTTCAATATTTGTATTATATTTTTTTTGAATGTTTGGATTTGATGATAATGGTCTTTGAATTTTTACATTTTGAGTTTTTTTTCCTTTATCTTTATTTATATTCATTGGTTTTATTACTTTTCTATTATTAGTTATATTTGAACTTAATGGACGAATATTTTGTTTTTTTGTTGGAATTTTTTTTTCTGTATTTAAAACTCTTTTTGAATTTTGTTCTATTTCTCTTCTTCTATTTTTATTTTCATCTGTTGTATGTCTTTCATATTTATTATTATTATTTGGTATATTAATATGTATTGGTTTTTTAATCATTTTATTATCTATATTATATTTATTATGATTTATTAAAGGAGTTCTTGCTCTTTCTTTTCTTTCATTATTTGAATTATTTTCTTTTTTTCTAATATTTTTGTGACTTCCAGAACCTTTTGTCATTTGATTATTTTTATTATTATTATTATTTGCATTATTATGCTTAATATTATTTTGATTATTTTTAATATTATTATTTTGATTATTTTTAATATTATTATTTTGATTATTTTTAATATTATTATTTTGATTGTTATGATTATTATTTTTATTGTTATGATTATTGTAATTTTGATTATTATGATTATTGTAATTTTGATCATTATGATTACTATTATTTTGATTATTATTGTTATTTTGTTGAATATTATTATAATTATTATTATTAATATTATTTTTTACAATCTTAATATTAATTTTATTTTTATTTTTAGGTTCTTCTAAAATATAATTTTTTCTAATATTTTTCCCAGTTTGTGGTCTTTTTTTAGCTTCACTATTCATATTTTGAACATTTTCATTATTCTCACTAGTATTTTGACTATTATTTCCTCTAAAACTCCCTTTATCATCCTCATTAAAATAATTTTGCATAGAATCTCCATTAGAATAATTTTTCATCTTAGGTAACTTTTTTGAAATTTCCCTAATATTATTAATTTTAATAGAATTCAAAAGTACATTATTACTCCCATTAAAATTAGGATTCCTATCAAATTCTCCATCAATTTCCATCATTTTTTTTTTGACTAACTTACAATTTAAAAATTGTTCACAAGAAAGTCTTTTATTAGGATCAACTCTTAAAAGCATTTTAATCATTTCCCATAAATCATCAGAATAAATTTTATTAATTCTCTCAGTTTCTCCTTTACAAACTTTATTAAATAATTCATCCATATTTCTTCCTTTAAAAGGAGGTCTAAAATTACATAATTCATAAATAACACAACCAATACTCCATAAATCACTTTTATAAGAATAAGGTTTATCTTTCCAAACTTCAGGAGAAGCATAATATGGAGTTCCAGTTTGAGTATATAGCATTTTATTTTTAACAACTTTACTTACATTTAAATCACCTAATTTACAAATTTTATTATTGAATAAAAATACATTTGCACTTTTTAAATCACGATGCATAATTTTTTCATCATGTAAAGCTTTTAATCCTTCAACCATTTGAATTGAATAAGACCAAATAATATTTTCTTCAAAAAAACGATTTTCTTTTTTATATTGTTCAATTTTATGTTGTAAATCACCTTCATTTGCATATTCCATAACAATATTTATTGATTGGGAATTTTCATCCCAGAAAGCCTCTTTATATCCTATTATATTTGGATGACGTATTGATGCTAAGATACGAACTTCGTTTAAGGAATTTTCTTGTTCTTTCTTTTTTAATTTGTCCATTATTACACTTTTTAATGCGTATATATTGTTATCTGCTTTACGCTTTACTAGGTATACACTTCCGAATGCTCCTTTACCTAGTTGCTTTAAAATTTCAAAATCTGACATTGAAGATTTTTCTTGTTGGGGGGATGACATATTGTTTTTTTTTTTTTTTTTGATTAAATTTTTTATTTTTTTATTTTTAATGATAAATAATATATTAATTATTATTTAGATTATTTAGGTTAGGTTCTTTAGGTAATTTTTATTTTTTTTTTCCGGATTTTTGGAGGAGAGGATTTTTTATTTATAGGGTTTTTTTTAATTTTTTGGACTAAAGTTTGTTTTTTTTGAAATATTCTGAACATAATATTTTTTTCATTCCATAAACAAAATGTTCATTTCTTTTATTTTTAACAAAGAATTCATCTAAAAAATTTTTTAATTCATCAAATGAATGAATATTATAATTATTCATAATATTTTGACAATAATTATAATAAATTGATTTTTCATTTAATTCATCAATCCAATTTAATAAAGTTTCATTATTTAAATCTTTATCTACTCTATATTTTGTTTCATATAATGATTTTATTTCATTATATAATTCTTCATATTTTTTATATTCTAAAATTTTATTAATAATATCATTATTATTATTTAAATTTAAAATTGTTTTAATTTCATTTAATAATAATTTATCTTTTTCTTCTTCTGTATTATTTTCTTGTTCTAAAAAGTTATTATTGTTATATTTTTCATAATATTTATTTATATCATAATTATATTCATAACTATTATTTTTTCTAGCTGATGAATTTCTTGCTTTAAATTGATATGGATTTAATCTTTGTCTTTGATAAGCAGAATTAGAATGAGATTTTAGTTGAAAACTTTGACTATTATGTGGAATTATATTTCTAGTATTACTATTAAAAATTTTTTTCAGATTACTATATATTTTTGGAGAATATAAAGTTTGAAAATCTGATTTTTTTTGATTTTCTGATATATCTAATATATTATTTCTTTGTTTTTGAAAATAATTAATATTATTGTTGTAAGAAATTTCTTTTGAATTACTATATTCTTCTTTTATTTTTGATTTTTGAAAAATATCAAAAGTTTGATTATTCATAAAATCAATATTAGATGAATTTTCATTTCTTTCTTTTATATTAAAAGATTTATTATTTTGATAATTTTTAAATAAATATGCTTTATTTAAATCATTATTATTATCATTATTATTATTAATTGAATAATCTAATATACTTTTATTACTATTTGTATTATGTTTTAATGTTGTTGGACTATTAAAATAATTTATTTTTAGATTTGTTTTATTAAAATTTTCATTTGAGTTTTTATTATTTGTTTTTGAAAATAAATCTTGTAAATTATTTGATTTAAGACTTGCAGTACTATAATTTTTTTCTAAATATTTTTTATTAGAATTATCTTTATTTTTAATAGAATATTGTTTATTTAAAGATATATTAAAATTTTGTTTTCTACAATTTAATTTTGTTTTATTATTTGAATTTTGATTTATATTTTCCTTATTATTATTTTTTTAATTTAAAGTGTTTTTTATTGAATTAAAATCATCTTTCTTTTTTTTATTTTGATTTTTCTTTTTTGATTTATTATTATAAAGACTATTAATACTTTCTACAATAGAATAAATTGTTTTATGATTTTTTGATTTCACACAATCAATATTATTTTTAATTTCTAATATATCACGTTCCATTCTTGTAACTTTGTGATCAAAAGAGTCCATTTAAAATTTAAAATTTTAAATTTTAAATTAACAAATTATATAAAAATAATTTAAATATAATATTAAATAATTAAATATTGAAAATAATATATTTTGACTCATAAAAAATAAA